>Ga0209345_10006858_pt1 | contig 10231 bp, 6 predicted proteins | sample Cruoilmetagenom7_FD_187294 | JGI IMG/M metagenome (GOLD analysis project Ga0209345, IMG submission 187294) | Oil polluted marine microbial communities from Coal Oil Point, Santa Barbara, California, USA - Sample 7 (SPAdes) (version 2) | ecosystem: Environmental > Aquatic > Marine > Oil seeps ... | reverse complement strand
TGCCGCTCAAGAGGGTGCTGTGATGGGACGAGGGCCAAGGAAACCGCGACGTATCGCCGACCGAAACGTCAAGACTTTGCGTCGCAAAGCCAGTAATTTAGAGTCCGATATTAAGGTGAATCGAGGCAAGATTCCAGAGGAAATCAGGCAAAAGGCCCCGCCGCTGGCGCTTTTGCCGCTGTCGATCGAATACCGCTTCATGCAGGTCAATGTGCCGGTCGTGATCAAAGACACATCGGCGCTGCGCGATGCCCTCAGGCCGTTTGACAAGGCACGAAACCTGAGCTCGCTCAAGGCGCGCAAAAAGGCAGCGACCGAGATCAGGCAGGCCATCGGGCAGGCGCAGGTCAGGCATAAATTTGTAGAGCGGAAATTCACCGAGGCCGAGGAACTTTGGCTGCGTTGGTATCCTGACGAAAGTTTTTCCGAAGAGGGCGTTGAGCCGATCACCGAGGACGAAGCCACCGCAAGAAAGACCTTCGAGACCGAGATCGGCGGCAAACCCTGGTGGGATATGGCCGATGCCCAGGTCTCGGCGCACTGGCAGCATTTTGCCAATAGCGTTGGCGCCTATCGCGCGGTTCACCTGATGCGGATCGGTGAGGAAAAGGGCGACGACAATTACCAGCGGCGCCTGGGGCGTTTCGCGGCCCTGCCGGGCAAGGTGGCGCTTTTCGCTGTTGTCAATGGCCGTGTCGAGCCTTTGGCAGAGGGGCGGGCGATCCCGAAAAACACGGCGCGCGCGGCCAGCGTGGTATCCTACACCCCCGAGGCGGCCGATCCGGGCGGTTGGCTGGTTGATTTCGAAACAGCCGTAGAGCACGGCATGGGCATCAAGATACGCGACCCCGAGACGATCAAACGCGCCAAGGCCGCGGATTGGATCATCGCCATCGGGCTAAGCGGCACTCAGTCCCGGGACGAGCTTGCGGCGCTGTTGAAAAGCCATGTGGCAACGGGCGAATTTTCGGTGATCCCGCAGGACAGTGCGACCAATAATTCGCCTGATGCCCTATCTTATCTCAACCGCCCCGAGGCCGATCTTGAGGGGTTTACCAAACGCGCCACCGCAATTGAGCAAGAGGCGTATGGCGCGGGCAAGACCTATGCCGCCGATTTGCTGGCCGAGGCGTTTGACCTGCCCAAGGCCGATCTGCGCCGGGCGGTCGATGGGGCCGACACCGGGTTTGAAGATGCCAGGGCGATGCTTCGGGTGATCGGCCCGGCGCTGCTTGATAGCGCACTTGACGGCTATAGCCAGGTGGCCGGTGTCAGTGAGGATGACTTCATCGAGGTGATGGCCGGTGCGATTGCCGCGCGCGGCGTTTTGCCGGCGGTGCGCTTTGGCGAAAACGCGATGGGCGTTCTGCCGATCACCAAAATCCACGACTTCAGGGCTGCCGAGCTTGATCAGGGTGAGGCGGCGCGAAAGGTGCATCATTTTCTCGCGCTCTATTCGCGGTTCAACCGGGCCTTTCTACCGGGTGCGGCCGATGAGACGGTGCCGGTCATTCAGCCCGCAGACCCGGACAGCGCCGACAAGCTTTTCGATATCCTGTCCACGACCCGCGTGTCGAAACGGCTGGATGTCTCTGGCGTGGGCGCCGACATGGACAAGATCAGCGGCCTCGGCTGCCCCTATGTCGATGGCACGCGCGCGCAATTCCGGGCCAAGACATATCTGAAAGCCCTGCGCGAGCAGCCGCTTGAAAAGCTGGTTGATCCTGATGGCCGAAATCGCGGCTGGCCGTTGCTCTATCGTCTGGCGCGGCTGACCTTGGAGCGGAACATCAAGTCGCTGGTTTTCAGGGATGTTTTCAACAGGTTTGACCGCCAGGGGCCATCTGAGGCGCCGGGGCGGCGCGACATGGACGTGGACATAAAGCAGGTTCAGGATGACCGCCTGCGGCGTCAATTATTGACGATGGATCAGACCCTGTCGCGGCTGAGCGCCCGATCGGCGGGCCAGATCAGGCCGGGCAACCCGGCGCTCACAGCGATTGACAGGGATATCATTCGCAAGGTCTCGGTCCTCAATCAAGGTTACGCGGCGGCGCTGAGCCATCTTGAAACGGTCGCCGCCCGCCCGCAGGGCCGCGCGATCCTTGAGGTCTTGCTATGCGAGGTTGTCGATCTTTTTCAGCACCGGGTTGATGCCTTTGCCACCGGGCTTGCCTATGCGCGGCTCAAGGCCGACCGGCAGGCCGGTCAAACGGGGCTGGCGGGGGGCTATTACGGGTTTATCGGCAAGCTGCGCCCGGCGTCGAAAGCCGGCGGCAGCGATGGCTATATTCAGGCCCCGACGGTGCCGCAGGCGTTGACGGCGGCGCTGCTCAGGTCGGCATATTTGCGCCATCGCGGTGGCGGGGCCTTTGAAATCAACCTAAGCTCGGCCCGCACGCGCCGGGCGCTGAAGCTGATGGATCTGATTGCAAAGGGGCACGATCTTCGCGAGGGGCTTGGCCTGCGCGGCGAGCGTTGGTTGCATGATAACAAACACGATACCTTCATCCTGCAACTGCGCGCCCGCTATCCTTTGCAAGGTGAGCGGAATGACAACATCGGCGCGCGCCGGGTGTTCGACGGCCTGGCCTTTATCGGGGATGAGCAGCCGCAACCGCTCAAGGATTTGCGCCGCCTGCTTGAGGATGATCTGGACGCGCTGTCAGATGTCGTGATGGCCGAGGCAACGCATCGCCGTGCCCTGGGGCAGGCGGATGCGGCCAATGCATGGTTGCAGGTTCTGTCGGGCCACGCGCCCCCCGGTGTGCCGATCTTCCTGAAAACACAGCGTCAGGGGCAGGGGTCATCCTATCGGGTGAACATCCTGATGCCGGAAATCGCCCCAGACCCGGCGGCCACACCGCGAGAGATTGGCGAGCCCGGATTGGCGGCTTTTGCACGCCGCGTGCTTGACGGCTTTCAAAATGCGCGGCTTGAAATGTCGATTTCGTCGCCTGACGTCGCGGGCACGGGCACGCCGCCGAGCACCACGGTTTCGATGCATCTGCACCGCGACCTTGGCATGACGCCGCTTGATCTTGTGATCGGCGGAGTTAGCGAAATTCAGGTTCGCGCAAAGGCCGGGATCGCCCGGCACCTTTCGCAAAACCCACAGGCGATGGCACAGCTTGGCGCTTTGGCCTCACCTGCGGGTCTGGCGTTTGACGTGAACCTGAATGCCGGAACCCCCTCACTGGAAGAGTTGTTGCAGCGCGCGGAATTGATCCGCAAAACCGCCAAGATCGGGCGCAGTCTGGATCACGGCGACCTCGCTGCAAGCGCCGATATCCGCAAGGGCGAGCTGTCTGAAGCCGAGGCAATCACCGTGGTGCAATACGGGATCGATGCCTTGCGACAGCGCATCGGCATCTTGAGCACGCGGATGCAAACCGATCTGGGCGCCGCGACAAATGCAATTTCGGTGTTTGAAACCGAAGTGCTTGAGGCGCGCAGGCGGATCGACAGCCGTGACGCCCAGGCGATGATCGACGCGCAGGTGGCGCGGGCAGAGCAGCACCGCACGGTTCTGATCGGTCGATTTCTGGAGCCTTTGGCAGATTACGGCGCGCCCGAGGCGCTGCGCCATTTCACGACCCAAGAGGCGGTTGATGATCCCGAGGCGGTGATCGGGCGGCTGACGGATATGACGGCGCGAATTGCCAGGCAACAGGCGCGGTTGGCGCAGGCCACGCAGGATCATCCCGCATCCGGTCATGCCACATTGGCCGGGGCAAAAGATGCTCTACAGGGCTGTGACGGCGCCTTGCGCCAGGCATTGGATGGCGAGGCGATGATCATCCTGCCCCCCATGCCCCGCGCGGCGACGAAATTGCAGCCCGTGTTCGAGCCGGAAATTCCGGCAGCGGATGGGCTTGCCCCTTGGGATGAGCACCGTCCGAATGTTGGGCGCGCGGGGCATTTGGCGCGGTTGGCGGGGCCATTGAGCGCTTTCAGGTCGCAGCGTGCCGCGACAATTGACCCGAGCGATCCACAGGCCGATCCGCGCCCGCCCGAGGACGCGCCAGAGGTTCGCCATCACGGCACGTTCCTGAGCACCAGAAAGCTTATGGAGGCCAAAACCCCGGTCTGCGGCATCGTCTGCGATGAGTGGAGCGTGCAGCGCCCAAGCCAAATCCAGCCGACAGGGATTGCGATCAACTATGACAGCCCGCAAAGCGAGGCCCCGCATGCGATTCTGCTCGGGGTGGCGCCGAACAACGCCTACAAAAGCTGGACACAGACCCGCGCGGCAGAGCTGGTGGTTGAGGCAATCGACTGGATGAAAATCCGCGCCTTGTCGAGCCATGTTCGGGCCTTTCCGGGCGCGGCGCTGCCCGGATCAAACGTGATCGCACATAAGACATCCGGCAAGACATCCCAAGCGCGCCTTCCGCGCCAGCAACTTGTGAACACCGTGAGCGGGGGCGCCCTGAAGGGCCTGTCGCTGCACCTGGTTGATACGGCGGGCGATCTGAACCTCAAAGGCACCACTGCCGCGGCACTCTTTGAGCGTCGTGGCTTTGGTGTCGTGAAGGAGTAACGCCATGGCAGGACAAGACAAGCAACAGCTTCACGGCTCAAACCGGTCGGTCAACATTGCCGAGGCGCTGTCAGCGCGGGTAAAAGACCCGCTCTGGTTTCTGGCGCGGCAATGGCAGACGGGCGAGTTCGAGGCGGAAAATGGCGGCGCGCTGGCCGATGTCGAGGTGCAGAGCCGACATTTTCCGGTGACGGTCCTCAAACGGGATGGCAAGGCGCAAGCGATTGACCGCAAACAACCACTTGAGCCATTTGTCGAGGGGGAAACCGGCGAGGACGGCGATGCACCGGCCTGGAAAAGCGAGGCGCTGGAATATGAATTTGGCCTTGAGACGACAGGCCATAGATTGACGGCCACAGCCTATTCCGGGTTTCAGCTTGATTGGTATCAGTTTGATCTTGTGGAGAAATTAAAGAACGCAGAGCCGGTACATGACGATCCCCGGACCTATGTGCCGACGCAAATGACATTTCGCGGTGCGCCAGATCCGCGATGGTGGAAGATCGAAGATGCGGGGGCCTATTTCGATACCCCGCGCGAGGCAGAGCCAAGTATCCTGTCAACGCTTTTGCCCGAGTTTTTCTATACCGATATCAACAACTGGTACATGATCCCGGCGCCGATGCCGTCGGGATCTGTGCGCGAGATCACGTCGCTGAAGGTGACCGACAGTTTTGGGGTGACGACGACCCTCAAGCCGATCAAAGACAAGGCGTGGAAGGTCTTTGCGCTGGATCAGGTGACGGGCGATGATGGCCTCTCGGGGGCCTCTATTTTTGCGCCTAACATTGCGCTTGATGTGCTTTACAACGACGTCCTTGAGGATGTGCGTTTCGTGCGTGACGAACAGGCCAATCTGGTTTGGGCGTGGGAGCATGCCTATACCACGCGGGACGGCGAAACGATCCTGAACGGCGATGCGCAGACCGATGCAGACACTCAGGCCGAGGGCGACGAAGAAGCCGCCGGTTTCAGGCTGATGTCGGAGGTGCCCGCCAACTGGATTCCTTATGTGCCGGTGCAGATCAACCTTACGCCCACCAACGGCGAGATATTTTTGCGCCGCGGGCGCACCGACCCCGATGCCAGCCGCGAAAACCCGCAATACCGCTCGAAGATCGTGGATGAATCCATACGTCTGATGGAAGAGGAAGTGCCGCGCACCGGGCTACGAGTGCGCCGTATCAGGAAATTCGCCAGCGGGGCGGGGGAGGCGGACAACCACTTTTGGGTGGGCCGCCACAAGGATTCGGGGCGCGGCCATGCCGGGCCGGGGCTTCAATTCGATTACATTGAGGGCGAGGATGAACCCTAAAGCGTGTCGAAGATAATGTCGGGCGCATTGGGGTCGGGCGGCACCGGGCTCTGTGAAAAAATCGGCCTGGAAAGGGTGCCTCTCTGGAAGGCCTCGACCGCCAGAACGCCACTTGCATTCCAGGACCGGATATAGCGCGGCACGAGGGTAAAGAAATCCAGCACCGCATCATTATAGGCCTCGCCATTGGGCGTTCTTGTGCCATTGGCCGTGGCGCCGGGGATCTGGTCAAGAAGGTCGGGATTGGCGGCCGCCACCTTGACGAAGGTCTTTTGCTGCACGCCTGCGGTGTCAACTTCGCCGTCCTTGTAGGTTTCGACATAAAACGGCTCTGCCGGCAGCATGGGATAATAAAACTCGGCGGTGCCTTCGGCAAAAACATCCGTCTGGCCATACCGCAAGGACGCCCCGCCAGAGGTTGAGGGGGTGATCGCGGAAAGCGCCGAATTGCCAAGCCTGTTGACCCAGAACATGACCCACTTTGGCGAGCTTTGCTTTGCCAGATCAAAGACCTTGTCCTTGAAAAAACTGCGCTGTCCGTCGGGCCAGGCGGCCGAATTGCCAAACGCGCCGTAAAGCTTGCCGATGCTGGCCTGTCCGGGGGCGACGCTCCTGATGCTGACTTCGGTTAGGGCATGCGCCCAGCTCAGGCCAAACCGGGTGTTTATGGCGGCTGCCTTTGCCACAACACGGGCGTATTGGTCGGTTAACAATGACGCGGATGGATCTTTTTGCCAGTCCTCGTAGTAATCGAGCCCCAGAACCGCGATACTGTTCAGGAAGGTCGTGTAGGTGGCGTTTGCTCCGCCGGTGGGAAAGTACCGATCCAGATCGCCCTCAAGTGCGTTTACACTTGGCTTTCCGTTGATGCAGAACACAAATTTCAAGCGCGATCGTTTGTCCTGATCGACCTCATTTTTCACAGCGGCGACCATGAAATTCCATAGAAATATGAAATTATCCATATATGGCGCGGCGGTGGCCCCATTCGCCTCGCCCCACCAGAAGTAACTGATATTGGGCTCGTGAAAGAGGCGGATGTAAATGTCCTTTCCGGTCGCCATTGGGTGACTTAGCAGATCATTCACAAACTGCCCCATCTCGCGACCACCGCGGTCGACTGTGGCGCTTTGAGCGGCGAATTCCGCTTGAAACTGTCCCGAACCGAGGTGCGTGTTTGACTGGCCGGTATGATATTTCAAAGGGTCTGCCCCGGCGCTGGTTTCGGCAGGCGTGATAAACGGGTTGAGCATGTGATAGCTAAGACAGATCTCACCGCCCAATGCATAGGCCGATAGCATCAGGTCTTTCATCATCGCCTTTTCCGATGGAATGCTGGGCGTGCCGACGCGCTGGGCCTGCGGGAGCGTGGTGATCAGCCGCTTGTCAAACCTCTCAACGCCGTCAACCATGCCAAGAGACACCTCGACGACATCCGCTACACGACCGTAGTCAAAGCCGTAAAGCTTGGGGCGCAGGCTGGTGGCGCATTCCATGTCGGTAATCCATGAGTCGACATAACCGCCGAGGTCAACAGCAGAATGCGTGGTCGGCGGATTTGAGATATTGACCATGCTCTCGCCGGGAAACACCAACCTGTTCGCGGCCACCTGTGAGGCATAGCCATGTGGAACCTTCAGATGCCACAGCAGGCTTTGATACAATACTTCCTGCGCACCGAGCCAGGGTTTGGTCATGATCTCAATCCAAATAGTTTTTATAAATCTTCGCGAAGGATGCGCCCGAGGCGGCAAAAATTCAAGAATTGAGTGGTGGCGGCCCTGCGCCTCATGGTAGGTCAGTTCAGGTTCGACCGTGCGGGCAACTCTCAGAGTAAACGTCAAAAGTCCACTACGCTCAAAAAAACCGACCGGGTGCACACCCGCCATATCCTCGAAGATGCGGTGTTTTTCTTGGGGCATGTCGTCGTCGCCCAAGCGCCAAAGTGAGCAGTTCACCAGAAGCTGCAAAAACTTCGCATTGATCCAATTTTCAGGGGGCAAACGTAATGGAGAGAGTATCGAGATTTGTGCAGCCTGCTGCTACGGCGTTCTTGAATGGAGATACGCGCGCAGAACTCGTGGATGATTAGGTCGGACAAGTCCTCGAACTGTCAATCATAGATTTTGCAGGCATAATTGGTACGGCGCGATTGCCCTATGATGTTCTTGATATGCCGCCCTTGAACCCTCTGGAGGGTTTCGAAAATCGCCTTTGGCGAAATCGTTGATTTGGAAATTGGACGCCTCTTGCAACCCGATCTTCAACGCATGCCAACACCGACCGATGGTGTTTGGGTTCTGGGTATGCGTGAGTTTCAAAACGTAAATAACGCCGACAACGATTTGTATTTTGAAGTCTTCGCGCAATTGTACGATCTGTCTTCCCGACCTGTTGGTGACTTGAATATTGCCGGTCTGGCAGGGGATTTTTCCGTATCTTCAAAAGCATCGTCCCCTCCGCCGATGAGTGTCGCTGTCTCAGCCGACGGGACATTGGTCGCAGCCTTTGGCGGTGGCGGAGACCTGATCGCGAATCCGGTTGTTATTTTTGCTGTGGATCGTAACGGGCAGGACGTTTTTTCAACTGAAAGCAGCGCCTTCGGCGATGTAATGGATGTGAGCATCCTTGAGCTGAATGGGGAGGACGCAATTCGGATAACAACCAGCGTCCGTGATCCTGTCGACAGTCCTGACCCATTGATCGAACAGGTCAGCGCGTTTTCGTTGCGGGATGGTAGCGTGATGTTGCCGCCGACATATATTGATCTGGATAGTCCCGACCGTCGTATTGGAACGCTGGGGCGCGATGTCATCACCGACTATGAAGACGGCGTCGACAGCTTCCTGATCCGGCTCGTGAACCCGAACAACGGCGAAGCCAATATCGACAATGGCGGCAATGGGTTGCAGGGTTTTGTCGATGCGCTGAACATCACCGACACGGCGGCAGGCGCGCAGATGGATATGGGCGGGCATCTGATGACCGTCGAGGGCGTGGCCGCGGCCGACCTCACGCTGGACGATTTCAGCTTCGTGTGACGCGCAATCCAATCAGGCTGATATAGGGGGTGTGATGACCTATTCCACCTCTCACGCCTCCATCGCCCCACTGCCGTCAACCGCCTCGCGCATCCATTTTTGCAGATGCATGACCGAATGTTCCGAGCTCACGCCACATTCGGGGTCGATCACCAGAGGCCCCGGCACATAGCCCCGCGATTTAAGCCCGCGCTGAACGCTTTCGACAAGGTGAATATCCTCTTCGACGGTCGTTGCGCGGTCTTGCAGGGCCATGCGGCGCACGGTTTCATTGTCCTCGCCGCCGATCGAATACCAGCCGCGCCAGACGACGACGTGATCGGCATCCACCGCCCGCCAGTGATAGGTGTTCAGCAGGTCTCGGGGATTTCAACCCATTCCAGCGGTCTGAGATCGGCCCAGTTTGGCACAAAGCCCTGCAACTCGGCGCGCACATTCGGGAACCAGTCGTCCATCGGCTTGGCATCCCGGTCCAGATTGACAAAGATGAAGCCAAGAAAGACCTCTGTGCGCACCTCGGTCAGGCAGACACTGGACCTGTCGAACCCCGCGATCGCCTTGATGTTGGGCCCGGCGCGCAATTCACCCGTCAATTCATAGGTCCAGGCGTGATAGGGGCAGACCACGACGCGGGTTTGGCCAGAGCCCTGCAAGAGCTGATGCGCACGGTGCTGGCAGACGTTGTAAAATGTCCGCAGGCTGCCATCGCGGCCCATGATGCAGAACAGGCTTTCGCCGGAGATCTCAAACGCAAAATAATCACCGGCGTTTTCCAACTGCGAGGCATGGCCGGCGAAGTGCCAGGTCCGCGCCAATAATCCGGTGATTTCATCGGCATAAACGCCCGGATCGGTGTAATAGCGCGCCTCAAGCGAGCGCAGGGGCGTGGCGGCATGGGTCATTCCTGATCCCCTTGATACAGGCCAAGCTGATGGCGGCGGCGGTGAAAGCTTTCGACCCGCTCGACAATTTCGTCACTGGCGAGCGCAATCACAAAGCTGAGCAATGTCTCGAGCAGGGCGATCGTGGACACCGAGGATGGAAAGAATTGCGGGGTATCGGCGGCCACGACAAAGCTGTGCTGTGCGACGCGGACAATCGGGCTTGCCGGGCTGTCGGATATGCCAATGATGCTGACGCCCTGGTCACGGGCGATACGCACCGCCTCGATCACTTCGGTGCGATAGGGCCGACAGGTCATGGCGATCAGAACATCCTGCCCGTCGGCGCGCGCCAGATCGTCAATCGCGGTCGAGCCAAGTTGCGGGATTGCGTGGAAATCCGTCATTCCCGTCGAGGCAAGATAGGTGAAATTCCGGGCATTGGCGTTCA
>Ga0209345_10006856_pt1 | contig 10231 bp, 9 predicted proteins | sample Cruoilmetagenom7_FD_187294 | JGI IMG/M metagenome (GOLD analysis project Ga0209345, IMG submission 187294) | Oil polluted marine microbial communities from Coal Oil Point, Santa Barbara, California, USA - Sample 7 (SPAdes) (version 2) | ecosystem: Environmental > Aquatic > Marine > Oil seeps ... | reverse complement strand
ATCAGGAGTTGGTATGAGATTTTTCCTCAGCTTAGTATATTTTTCAGTGAAATTATGTCAAAATATACCAAGTGATTAATGGATAAGAGGTGGGTTTACACAGTTTATTTTACGGTCTCTGCCAAAAGTTCTTTTACAATCTTTTTACTTGCTGTTCCTTCCCCATATAAGTTTAACTTCTTCTCTTTAAATACACTAACTTTCTTGTATGCATGAATTATTTTACTTTCATTAGCACCGACTAAAGTATTAAATCCATTTTCAACTAGTTCTACCCACTCTGTTTCGTCCCTTAATGTAATACATTGTTTTTTAAAAAAATATGCTTCTTTTTGTAGTCCTCCGCTATCAGTCATGATTAATGAACAGTTGTCAATCAGCCAAACCATTTCTAAGTATCCTACAGGTTCTATAATAGTTAAGCCATCACAATTTATTTTAGTGTCTTTTAAAATTTGTTTTGTCCTTGGGTGTAATGGTAAAATAATCTGTTTTTCTTTAGCGATTTCGTTTAATGCTGCAAAAATACTTTTCAATCTAGTTTTATCATTAGTATTCTCTGCTCTATGAATTGTACATAAAATATAGTTATTGTCTATTTTATGTGAGGGCTTAACTGCTAGATTTTTATAAAATATAGCACCATCCTGCATTACGTCACCTGACTTGATTATTTTACAGTCAAAGTTATCATAGCCTTCATTTTCAAGGTTTTCTATAGCAATATCAGTTGGACAAAAAAGCATACTACTAACTCTATCTGTAAGTATTCTATTAATTTCTTCTGGCATTTCCATATTAAAGCTTCTTAAACCTGCTTCTATATGTGCTAGCTTAATATGTAATTTACTTGCTACAATAGCTCCAGCTAGTGTAGAGTTCGTATCTCCATAAACCATTATAAAATCTGGCTTTTCTTTAACTACTACCTCTTCAATTTTTTCAATCATTTGTCCAGTCATTGCACCATGAGATTTACCACCAATACCAAGAAAATAGTTTGGTTTTGGTATTTTCATCTCTTTAAAAAAAACATCACTCATATTGGCATCATAATGCTGTCCTGTATGAATTATTACCTCTTCGACTTCTTTATGCTTTGCGATTTCTCTGCTAACACTACCTGCTTTAATAAACTGTGGTCTTGCTCCTAAAATAGTTACAATTTTCATATTAGTTATTCTCCTTATTAGATGTATTCCGTACTATGTACCCATAAATTAGCATAAAAAATAATAGCCATATTCCTGGATCCCAGTAAAATAATTTACTTAAAAAAAGTGGTACCGATGCTAATAGTATAGTGTAATCTGCTAATATGAGAAAAAAAGTGATATACATAGCTAAGAGAATTAGTGTAAAGATAACACCAAAGACAACTGATATATTTAACAGTAATCCTGCATCTTGTATATTTGAAACTTCATTTCTTATTTTTGGAGCAAATCCATCACCTATTATAAAAAAATCTTCAAAAGTGTTTAAATACACTTCATAAGCTTGCTTTTTTGATGCTGTTGAACCTTCTTGAGAGTTCCGTGTCATTTTTTCGATACCAAATTGTACCATATCACTGTTCTTTAAAGTTGAAATACCATATAGGGCGATAAAAATTAATGCAATTAATAAAAAAAGTTTACTTTTCCAAGGAAGCTTTATAATGTTGACAAAAGATACAAGAACTAATAGATAACCGGCAAATATCATTCCCCAAAGAGAGTATGTTAATATCATTGAAATAGCAGTAAAAAATATAAGTGTAGAAGCTAATTTCTTTTTTAATAACATATAAAGAGTTAGTAATATAAACATATAGTTTGAGTATGTTCCAGGTTCAATATACATCCCACCCATTCTAGTTAAGTTGTTATACTGTACTTCTTCTCCTATTCTAGCTTGACTAAATGGAAAGACAAACTCATGGATTAAAAGTATGTTATTTGTCATGAAAAATATAAAAGTTTGTAAAAAGACCATAAAAACAGAAGTAATTATTAAGATGAGCAACGCTTGTGTAAACTGGTATTTAAAACTAGGGTTATTATAGATAGCAGGCGTTACAAATGATACAAATAGCAAACTAACAACGAGTGGGTAAATTGATCGTCCATAGCTAATAAAAAATAATATTGACATGATAAATATCATTGTTGTAAAAAAAATCGCTGAGTATTTACTAATTTTAAAGTTATTAGAATAAAAAGCGTATAGCATAATTAGAATTAAAAAAAATGTATGAATTTGAAAACTTTTATCAAATGATGAAGCTTCAAAAGGTACAAAACCATATAGTAAAGATATAAACAAAAAAAGTATTTTTATTTTTGTTGACAGTGTTTTAGTCATCATAGTTTAAACCTTATTGCTGAAAGTAAGAAATTTTAAATTTTCAATAAATAGTGGATAATTTATCTTTGCATTATAGTTATCAAGAAAAATTTTATATGAACCAGTTCTTACTCTTTCACTCTTAAAATATTCTACTTTTTCAAGAGCAGCTACAATTTCATTTACATAACATTTACTGCTTAGTAAGACACCATTAGTTTCATTAATTACCATGTCTGAGATACCACCAATGTTTGGTGCTATTATCGGTATATGACAACTCATGGCTTCCATAATTGACACTGGGACTCCTTCTGATTTACTAACATTAATAAAAACATCTATATTATTTTGTTTATAGTATTCATATACATTCTCATTATCCATTCTGCCAACCAGAGAATATTCTACATTATTTAAATTTGTAAATAAATTTTCGGCTAAATTAGATGTTGATAGGTATAGCTCCCCATCACCAATATGTGTCCATTTATAGTTAATTTTAGGATGTTTTTTTGCTAAAACTACTAACGCTTCTGGAATCTTGTGCACTTGCTTAATTTCAGTTAGGAATGAACAAGAAACTATATTTAGCACATTTTTTTTGTTAAAACTTGAAATTATATTTCTATCTTCAACACCAAGTCTACTTAGCTCAAGTGTCTTATTGCTAAAATTATATTTATTTATTAAATATTCACTAGCAGTATTTGTAATTGTAAAAATCTTATCTATATTATGAGTGAACTGAGACTTTAGAGGCATATAGCTAGTGTTCCTTCTCTCCATATAAAGATCATACCCATGTATCCTACTTACTAAGCTATACCCATATTTTTGTTTTAACGTTTGTAATGCATAGGTTGCTTCATTATTCCAGTAGGTGTAAACAATTAAGTTATCTAAGTTATTTTGACTTGAAAAATAATTATCAAATAAATTATAATAGTGATAATAATGAAGCATGCTGGCCCGAAAACTTTTTAACTTTTTAATAACATATAAATTCTGACTCAAAAATTCTTTAATAAAATACATACTTAAAAATATTTTTAGAGTATTTAAAAGTTTATTTTTTTGTAGTAAAGTAGATTTTTTTATAAGCAAATTATCTACTTTTACATTTGTGTTATCAATATCCCTGTAAGTGTCTTTATAATGCTGAGGCATTATTGTAACATTACAGTCTTTATAATATTTTACTTCAGTTTCTAAAAATTGTTCCGAAAATGCATAAGGAAAAAAGTCTGTTATAAGTAAAATATTCAAAGTAGATTTACAAATCATAATATTTCCTTTTTAAATTTTGATGTTAAATATAGTGTATAGATAATAATAAAAACAAGTATTACACTCATTGAAAGTGATATGGTTTCTATAACATTAATTATATTATTTTCCTGCATTAAGTATATAATAGCTAATGGAGTAAGCATGTAAAATATAGAAATAGTAAACATAACTTCCTGTTTATTTAAAATTATATATAAAGTTGATATTGGCGATGTAATAAAGTTAAAAAACAACCAAGGGGATAGTGCAGATGCTATATAGCCTGCAAGTTCCCAATTATCACCAAATACAAAAGTAAAAATATCTACAGCAAAAAAATACACGATTAAGTATATTGGTAGGGCAATTATTGAAGCTTTTGCAATAAATTTTGCTGTTAAAGAGTATAATTCATACTTTTTAGCAGTAGCTAGTTTTTGAAAAAAAACTTGAGATAAAGAATTACCTATAATACCTGCAGGTGTAACAACCATGCGCCATGCAATCGAGTACTGTCCTAAACTTTCTAGAGTAAAATACTTCGCTATTAAAATATTAATACCAGACATTCTGAATGTATCGATTAAGGCATTAGGCAAGGTGAGCATTGGTAACTTTTTATGCTTTTTTAATAATGCAAGCATTTTAATATTATTTTTAGCTGAGAAGATTTGTGAATTCATTTTCCACGTTAATTTACCAAGAAAAAATACTCCAACTACTTGACTCAAGATTCCTCCGAGAACAAGTCCAATACTACTAAACCCAAAGAAACCAAATCCTAAGTTTAGGCTAGAGCCTGTTCCTGCTTGGACTACACTGTTTATAGCTAAATTTTTAAAATATTTTTTACGATTATTCCAATAGCGAATACTTTGATAAATACCAGTAAGTAAGACAGATATAGGTATTAAATATAGCAAAGGAGAAACTTTTTTATTCCCAAGAAAGTTTGTAATTTGTTCGTTAAATATGTACACTATAATAAAAGAGATTAAACTAATAAAGAATGAAATAAGGATAGATAAAATAAAAATATTAATTGCATCTTCATCTTTTTTTGGAAGGACAATTGCCATTTCATATTTTCCAGTCGCAGCCATAGCAGCAATAGTTGCTATACTCGTATATAAAGCAAAAACACCATACTCTTCTGGAGTGTAAATTCTAGTTAAAATTGGACTAATTGCTATTGGTATTGCCTGTGCTATGGTTGTCCCAGTCATTAATGTTAATACATTTTTAGTAAAATCTGACTTTGATCTATTTTTCACTTTGTAATCCATTTAGAATAAGCTGTAATATTGCCCTTATTTTTAAGTTAAAATCAATCATCTTATATTTGGCTTGATACTAAGTCTATTTAGAGATTTATTAGGATTTCTATTCCCAGAAATTAAATTATAAAAAAAAGGAAAGTATTTTGATGTAAAATGTGCAAATGTAAACATAAGAATTGTAATCAATGGAAAATAAAAATAAAATGCTAATGCAGGATTGATAATATTTTCAGTAAAAGATGTAATCCTATGTAATGGACTATTATGAAATAAAAAAATAAAAAAAGTCAATCCGGACAGGTATATTAAAAACTTAATATTCACAAAAATAACTGCGATTTGAAATATACTTATTATTCCAATTAAGATTGCAATTTTATATAATATAAGTGAGTTAAATGTATAATTGTGTACATACCAAACATCTAAATTAGGATCGATAAAAACTCTAAGTATTATCAAGGTAAACCATATAAAAACTATAGCAATTTTAGTTCTATTTTTACAAAACAGTACTGATTCTATATAAAAAAAATCTTTTCGCACTATTCCTCCTAAGAGAAAGAAAAAAAACGTTTCAATGTTTAATAAATACCAATCTGCTACTTTAGGAAAAACTTGTATATTTAAAATCCACAGAAAGAATAAAATGATTAAAAACATATAAGAAATAAATTTTTGTTTATGAAATAAAAGAGGTGATACTAAAACTAAAATCATCAAGTCACGTAGGAACCAAAACTGCCCAGATGTAGGATGCAATAATAAATTATATAAATACATATTAAAATCTATTTCATAAGGAGATGAAGTTTTAAATAGTAAACTGTAAAGCATAAAGGGCAAATAAATTATTATTGAACTCATAATATATGGTCGAAATAATGTATAAAATTTACCAACAAACGTTGTTCTATAACCTTTCTTAAAAAGTTGTTCTATAAGAAAATAGCCAGACAAAAATGCAAAAATTGGAACAGCACTTCTTGCTATTACGTTTGCCAATATCTCTTGAATGAAATAATTTAGAGTGTACCCATTTGATAAGTCAATGCTATGCTTAGAATTATAGTGAATTAATATAACTAAAAACATTGCGATCAAATTAGCTATCATAAATGTGGCGCTAGTTTTTTGAGAGATATTCATTTATTCAAACATCTTAGTTATATATTCAATTTCTTCATCTGTTACGTATGGATTCATAGGCAAACTCATTATCTCATTTGAGACTATTTCAGAAATAGGGAAGTCTCCTTTTTTATATCCTAAATAAGTAAAACACTCTTGTAAATGTAGAGGCATTGGATAATGGATAGCTGTTGGTATACCTTGTTCTTTTAATTTCACTTGTACTTCATCTCTGTTTTTTATTCTTACTGAGTACTGTGCCCAAGCTGAAGTTTTGTTTATGGATACTGTTGGAAGTATTATGTTTGTCTTATTTTCTAATGCTTTTGTGTATTTATGTGCTACTTCTTGACGTAATTTCAAATCTTTTTCATAATATTTTAGTTTTACATTTAGTACTGCTGCTTGTATAGTATCTAATCTTCCACCCATACCTATATATTTATGGTGGTAACGTTTTGATTGTCCATGAACTCTTAATGATTTCATTTTATTTGCTAGATTTTCATCATTTGTAAAAACTGCTCCACCATCTCCATAACACCCAAGAGGTTTTGCAGGGAAAAAAGAAGTTGTTGCTATATCACCTAAAGCTGAGTCTGTAGAACCATCGTAGGTACTCCCAAAGCTTTGTGCTCCATCTATAATTACTTTAAGATTATACTTATCTGCTATAGTTTGGATAGCATTCATATCTGCAGGTTGTCCATAGAGACTAATTGGCATGATTACTTTTGTTTTTACTGTGATTGCCTTTTCTATCTTCAATGGATTGATATTGTAAGTTTTTTCATCTATATCTACAAATACTGGAACTGCCCCCAAAAAAGCGATAGTTTCAGCTGTAGCTATAAAGGTAAACGGAGTAGTTATTATTTCATCACCAGGTTTAATATCAAGTGCCATCATAGCTAGAAGTAAGGCATCTGTACCATTACTACATGTTATGGCATATTTTACCCCAGTGAACTCTTTTAAACTCTTTTCAAGCTCTTGTACTTCATCACCCATGATAAAGTTACAGTTTCTTACTACTTTTAATAGGCTTTTTTCTATCTCATCCTTATAAAGGTTGTGTTGATATTGTAAGTTTGCAAAGTCTATTTTCATTCTATCTCTTTTAATTCATCATCTATTATTTTATATTTAGAGTTATTAAAGCTGTCTACCGCTTCCTCATTATCATCAAATTTCAGAGTATTCCCAGATTTGCTTACCCAGCCAATCTGTTTTGCTGGAACACCAACCATAAGAGCATAAGCTTTCACATCTTTATTTACAACTGCTCCACTCCCGATAAGTGCATATTCACCTATAGTCACACCACAAACTACTGTGGCATTTGCTCCTATGGAACATCCGCGCTTAAGAAGTGTTTTTTTAAACTCTTCTTTACGCACTATAAATGCTCTTGGGTTTATAACATTTGTAAAAACCATTGATGGACCTAAAAAAACATCATCTTCTATCTCTACACCTTCATAGATAGAAATATTGTTTTGAACTTTAACGCCATTACCGATATTAACCTTTGGACCAACTACACAGTTTTGACCAAAAGAGCAGTTTTTTCCTATCGTTGTCCCCGATAAAAAATGAGAAAAATGCCATACCTTTGTGTCATCATCTATTTTTACATTTTCATCTATAAAAGAAGATTCATGCGCAAAATAAGTAGCCATCTCTACTTTTCTACTTTTTTACAAAAAGGGTGAAAATCTCCCTTAAGTCCAATAGCTGCTAAGTTTCGAATAGTAGATACTGTTCTTATTGAGCCATAAGCCTCATCAAGTCCAAATCCTCCACCATTGAGTATATGCTCATAGCTTTTAGTATGCAGGTCTGTAAAACCACCACTAAACTCTATCTCATTACCATCTACTGTGATAGAACGATAAGTTCTTATATTTTTTTCTTTTACTTCATCAGGGATATAGTCATAGTTTACAGACAAAAACCATCTTACCGTTGCATTTTTAAGTTTAAAGTAGCCTGCATTTGTATCTGGTGTTTTGACATGTACAATATTCTCTTCAACATCTCCAAAAATCCAACAAAGCATATCATAAAAGTGAACTCCGATATTTGAAGCGACGCCACCAGATTTGTTATGGTCACCTTTCCAAGATGCAAAATACCATTTACCACGTGATGTAAGATACGTCAAATCAATATCGTAAACTTTATTTGGATTTTCTTGAAGCTCTTTTGTGACTTTTTCTTTAAGTGCTATGATTGATTCGTGTAAACGCAGCTGTAAGATGTTATAAACTTTCTTACCAGTCTCTTCTTCTATTAATTTTAAAGCATCTATATCAGTAGGGTTTAAAACTAATGGCTTTTCACAAATAACATCTGCACCATGCTGTAAGCCATAACGAATATGTGCTTCATGAAGGTAATTTGGTGAAGCTATGGAAATATAGTCAATTTTAGAACTGCGATTGAAATTATTTATAAAAGTATCAAACTTTTCCATCTCGGTAAAAAAATCGGCTTGAGGAAAGTTACTATCCATAATCCCAATCCCATCATAAGGATCTAAGGAAACAATTAAATTATTATTTGTATCTTTAATAGCTTTCATATGCCTTGGTGCTATATACCCTGATGCACCAATTAATGCAAAATTGTTACACATTCTTAAAGTCTCCATGTTGGTTTTTTTACTATGCCTTTTACATCTATTATAATAGGTGTATCATGTGACATACTTTTGTATTGCTCTTCTGTAATTTCTTTAAACTTTTCATGCCCAACTGCTACAACTATAGCGTCATATTTTTTTGTACCTAATGGCAGTTCAGTTACAAAATTTAATTTTTTTGTTGATAAGTCACTTTTATCTATCCAGTAGTCATATACTTCTACATTACACTCAAATTCTTCAAGCTCTTTGATGATGTCTAAAACTTTGGAGTTTCTCATATCTGGGCAGTCTTCTTTAAAGGTAGCCCCCATTACTAAGATATCTGCACCTTTTAGTTTTTTATCCTCTTTAACCATACTTTTGATGGTTTTATCAGCAATAAGCTTACTCATACTATTGTTAATTTGTCTAGCACCAAGAATTAAATTTGGCATGTACCCTAAACTCTGAGCTTTATGCGTAAGATAATAAGGATCAACACCTATACAGTGCCCACCAACAAGACCAGGAAAGAGTTTAATAAAATTCCATTTAGTCCCTGCTGCCTCTATAACATCTTTCGTATTTATATCCATTAGATCAAATATCATAGCAAGCTCATTTATAAGTGCTATATTTACATCTCTTTGTGTATTTTCTATTACTTTAGCAGCCTCTGCTACTTTTATAGTTGGAGCCATATGTGTTCCAGCCGTGATAATTGATTTATATAAATCATCAACTTTTTTCGCAATTTCAGGAGTGCTTCCTGATGTTATTTTTAATATTTTAGTAACGGTGTGTTCTTTATCTCCAGGGTTAATACGTTCAGGAGAATATCCACAAAAAAAATCTTCATTAAATTTAAGTCCACTAAACTTTTCTAATATTGGTACACAAACTTCTTCAGTAACCCCAGGATACACCGTTGATTCGTATATTACAATGTCATCTTTTCGAAGGACTTTGCCAATAGCTTCCGTAGATTTTATTATCGGTGTTAAATCTGGTTCATTTAACTCATCTATTGGGGTTGGAACAGTCACAATGTAAATATTACAATCTTTTGCATCATCTAATTTACTAGTAAATTTCATTCCATTTACTATAGACTCTTTTACTTGTACCGACGTTAATTCTAATGTTCTATCAAATCCACTATTTAATTCATCTACCCTAGGCTGATTAATATCTAGCCCAACGACTTCATACTCTTCACTAAAAGCATGTGCTAAAGGTAATCCAACATAGCCCAAGCCTATAATACATATTTTATTTTTCACAGGAGGCAACCTTTTATAATTATTGCCGTAATTTTAGTATAAAAGGTATTAGTTATTGTTTAAAGCATAGAACTCTATACCATTTCACAAATTCACAAATGCACTATCTGGTTTATATTTAAAATTATCTATCGGTCTATAATGAGCCCTTTTTTCAAGACCAGTAAAACAAGTTTTCTTATTCCACCTTTCTACGATACTGATGGTAACAGTTTTTCTCCTCTTGAGTCTAAATTATTTATAGCTTGATAATAAACTTCATTTGGAGTTTTATATCCAATTGCAGAATGTAATCTTTTTGAGTTATA
>Ga0209345_10006855_pt1 | contig 10232 bp, 11 predicted proteins | sample Cruoilmetagenom7_FD_187294 | JGI IMG/M metagenome (GOLD analysis project Ga0209345, IMG submission 187294) | Oil polluted marine microbial communities from Coal Oil Point, Santa Barbara, California, USA - Sample 7 (SPAdes) (version 2) | ecosystem: Environmental > Aquatic > Marine > Oil seeps ... | reverse complement strand
ACACGAGGCTTCTGGCCCGCGAGGGATCGGCAGAACTCTCGCACCAAGAAGCCAAAGAAGCCCTGCGCGACGTCTACCTGATCTCATGCGGCAAAGACCCCGAATTTCACCCCCACTGAATGAGGACCCTTTTTTGTTACCCCCAACCCTCATCGAAAGGAGGAAAACCACCATGAAACAGATACCCATGATCATGGCCGCCGAGCGCAATGCAGCGAAACTCCTTGACATGACCCCCAAGGAGTTTCGCAAACTGGTGGATGCTGGCCACCTCCCCCCACCGGTTCGTATTGCCGAGGGGATTGAACGATGGCCCGTGGATCGGCTCGCGAAAATTGGGTCTGGCGAGGACGCTCGTGCTGGCATTGATGAGGATGTATCGATTTGAGACCGCCAAAACCCCGGATTGCAAAGCCACGCCTTACGTGGAAATGGAACCAGCGCAAAGCGGTTTGGGAGCCTTACCACCGAGTCTCTTGGATCGAGGCTGGGAAAAAACGTCAGCGAGCAATCCTCCTTAAGTGGGACGGAGACCCTAAAAAACTGGACGAACTGTTCTGGGAATGTGAGCGTGGAGGGCACGCAAAACAAAAAACAGCTCCCAGCCGTTACACATGGGAGGCGTTGGTCGTACTGTGGAGGACAGATACACGCGTTCAATCGAGCCTCAAAGCAGGCACGAAGGTTAGCTATCGGCGTGACATGGACTTTTTTCTTCAAAAAAACGCAAACAAGGACGTTCGAAAGACGACCAGATCCGGGGTTCGGGCAATCCACGAAGCCTTATCGGGAACCCCTCGGAAAGCCGACAAAATTATTGGCACTATCAAAATGCTCTGGAACTATGGCGCGGATAAACGTGACTGGCCACTTGGTCCGAACCCAGCCGCGAACATTGATATGTTCGGAAAGCAACGCGAGTTCCTTCCTTGGCCCGAGTGGTTGGTCGATAAGCTCAAAGACGCTCCCTCAGAAGTTCGTACGGCGGCAGAGCTGATCCTTGGAACGGGGCAACGGCCCTCCGCAGCAATCAAAATGCGACATGACGCGTTTCAGGGAGAGTTCATGCAAGTCATGGACGAAAAGAGAAATGAGCCATTTGAAATCTACTGCCCTGAGCGGCTACGGGCATTCGTAAGTGACCTCCCAAAGCAGGGGGCCTTTCTCCTTGCAAAGAACCTGACAGAGCCTGTTGGGTATGATGCTGTTGAGAAGCGGTTTCGAACCTGGAGAAATAACTTAGGAGACAAGGCAAAGCCATTCACACTCCATGGCCTTCGGAAGCTTGCTATCATCCATATGGCCGAAGCCGGATGCACCGACGCTGAAATTCAAGCCATCACAAACCAATCAATGGAGATGGTTGCGTACTACCGACGCCTCGCCAGTCGCAAAACACTGTCCAAAAACGCCGCGGAACGGAACAAAAACAAAACGTGAAGGTGTGAGTCGAAGGTGTGAGTAACTGTGAGCAATGTTCTTGCATCTCACCGGCGGGGAGCGGAAACCCCTTGTTTAATTGGTACCCAAGGCCGGACTCGAACCGGCACGACCGTTAGGTCGGGGGATTTTGAATCCCCTGCGTCTACCATTCCGCCACTTGGGCACTGCCGCTTCGTACCCTCCTCGCGCGGCGACGTCAACGCGCAGAAAAGCAAAAACGTCCCCCGATTTCCCGGGAGGCGGTTTGTGCGCCCAACAGCGCCACTTGCGCCAATCAAACATCCTGCGTGCGCGCCTGCGCGCGCTCTGCTTGGCGACGTCTAGAACATCACCCCGACCAACCACAGCGTGATCCCCGGGAAAGCCACAAGGATGACAACGCGGATCAGATCCGAGATCACAAAGGGGGCAACACCGCGATAGGTCGCCACCATCGGAATGTCACGGGCCATCGAATTGATGATGAACAGGTTCATGCCGACGGGCGGCGTGATCAGCCCGACTTCGACCACGATCAGGGCCAGGATACCGAACCAGATGCCCGCCTCTTCAGCGGTCAGGCCGAAATTCATCACCTCGATGATCGGGTAAAAAATCGGGATGGTCAGCAGGATCATCGACAGGCTGTCCATGACGCAGCCGAAGATCAGATAGGCAACCAGCATGATCGACAGAACCACCAGCGGCGCCATGTTCTGATCGACCACCCATTGGGCCAGGTCCTGCGGCGCCTGGGTAAAGGCCAGGAAGCTGTTGAACATCTGTGCGCCCAGCACGATGAAAAAGATCATCGCGGTGGATTGGGCGGCGGCCAGGACCGACTGCGTGAAGGTCTTGAAGTTCAGCCCCCCCGTGACGATACCATACAGCCCGGTGGCCACGGCGCCGACGGCGGCACCCTCGGTCGGGGTGAACAACGCCTGGACCCCGGGTTTGGCCCAGTTCCAGTCACCCGCGATCCCGCCCATGACCAGGCCAAAGATCAGCACGACCGGCCAGATCTTCAACAGGGTCAGGAAACGATGGCCATAGGGCACGCGCTCGGCCGTGGTGGCGCTGTCGGGTTTGATCCGCACATAGATGGCAACCGTTAGCATGTACCCCAAGGCGGCCAGAACACCGGGCACCAGGGCCGCGATGAACATCTTAACGATGTTTTGTTCGGTCAGGATCGCATAGATCACCAAAATGATCGACGGCGGGATCAGGATGCCCAACGTGCCGCCAGCGGCCAGAACGCCGGTCGACAGGGCATCGGAATAGCCGCGCTTGCGCATCTCTGGCAGGGCCACCTGCCCCATCGTCGACGCGGTTGCCAGCGACGAGCCACAGACCGCGCCAAACCCAGCACAGGCGCCAACGGCGGCCACGGCCACCCCGCCCTTGCGGTGACCCAACCAGTCGTTCGCCGCCTCAAACAGCGCCGCGGACATGCCCGATTTGGTGGCAAACTGCCCCATCAGCAAAAACAGTGGCACAATCGACAGCGAGTAGCTGGAGAACGTGTCATAGGACAGTGTTTTCAGCTGCGCCAGCGGTGCGTTCGGGGTGCCCAAAACGTACCAGACGCCAAAAAATCCAGTCAGCCCCATGGCCAAGCCAATCGGCAGGCGCAGGAAGATCGCCAGCAGCATCAGGCCAAAAGCGATCAGAGCGATTTCAAGCCCGGTCATACGTGTTCCTCCCGGCCCTTCAGGACCCAGTTGAGCGACCGCCAAGCGGTATACACCGCCACGACGAAAAAGAAGAAAGCGCCAATAAGCGACAGCGCATAGGGGATCCAGACCGGCAGTTCCAGTTCATAGGATGTTTCGGCAAAGAAAGGTTTATAACCCATGCCGAAAAAGCCGCGCATGGCGTCCGAGCCATAAGGAAACTTCTCGCCAAATCCCAACCACAGACGCCACAGGATGATGTATGCGGCGACGGCCAACATGAAATCCCCGACAAAGGCCAAAAAGGCCTTGGCGCGGTCCGGCAGGCGTTCGATGAACAGGTCCACCGTCACATGGCCCCGTTTGAATTGCGTATAGGGCAGAAAGGCGAAGACCGCGACGGCGCAGCCCATTTCGACCAACTCGAAGTCACCCTTGATAGGGCCCAAGTCAATAAGGCCCTTAAGAACATCCCCTTGGATTGCATCGAAGAACCGTCCGATGATCGAGGCGACAGTCACGCCGGCCACGGCCGCCAGGATCGTGCCTCCGAAATAGGCCAGCCATTTGGCGACCCTCTCAAGTATCCGGCCCACGCGAGCCTCAGCATTTGGTGCGATTGCTGCCACGAGTTCGTCCCCACTCCCGGTCATTGCTGCCCCGATGATCAGGGCAAAAAAACTCCGGGCCACACTGGAGCGGCCCGGAGCGATCATGATCCGAAGATCACATGTCGGTGTATTTGGCCACCAGTTCTTGGGCCAGAGCAACCATGCCAGCGCCATCCAGGCCCTTTGCGGTCACGTCTTCGATCCAGGCGGCGGTCTGTGCTTCGCCAATGGCGCGCAGTTCGGCCACAACAGCATCATCCATCGTGTGGAGCGTGTTGTCGGTGCCTGCGGTCAGTTCACGCCCAGCCGCATCGCCAGCATCCATGGCCGCACCGGCCAGACCCGAGGTTTCAAGACCCGAGTTCGCGTCGATGACAGCCTTCAGATCGTCAGGCAGCGCAGCGTAGGTGTCTTCGTTCATCGCCCAGATGAAGAACGTGTTGTACAGCGCGCGGTCGCCACCAATTTCGGTGTGGCTGTCGGCCAGCTCATGCACCTTCAGCGGCGGAACGATTTCCCACGGGATCACGCCACCGTCGACAACGCCTTTGGACAGCGCTTCGGGAAACGCCGGAACCGGCATGCCCACGGGCGTTGCCCCCAGGGTTTCCAGCAGAGCGTTGGCCTGACGCGAAGGTCCGCGCAGTTTCAAACCGGCAAAGTCGCCCGTCGCTTTCAGCGGCTCGCCTTTGGTGTGGATCACACCGGGGCCGTGGACGTGAACGGCCATCAGGTGAACGTCGCCCATGCGCTCCAGCAGGTATTTCTGGGTGAACTCCCAGGCGGCCTTTGACGAGGCTTCGGCGTTCATTGACGTCATGAAGGGCAGTTCAAACGCTTCGGCTTCGGGGAAACGACCGGGGTTATAGGCCGGAAGCGCCCAGCCACAGTCGATCACGCCGTCACGGATCTGGTCATACAGCGCCGGGGGTTTGCCACCCAGCTGCATCGCCGGGTACAGTTCAACCTTGATGCGCCCGCCGCTGTCGGCTTCGACCTTCTCGACCCAGGGCTCCATGAAATAGCGGGGCACCGATCCCTTCGGCGACAGGAAATGCTGGCAGCGCAGGGTCACGTCCTGGGCAAAGCCAGCCGTCGCGCTGAGGCCCAGAGCAACGGCACCTGCCAATACGGAATTCAGTGTCATTTTCATTTCGTTCTCCTCCCAAACTACGAAACAGTGGTCGTCATGTTGACCTGTGGTCTACAGGTGTATCTGTCACGGGCCCGGATCAGAAATCCATTTCCCGCGCGCCCCAATCAAAACAAGCTATAGCTCATAGAGCAATTCAAAATCGACCCCTTGGTCGGCTTTGTGGCATTTCCCATTCTCCCTGTCGCCTCGTGGGAAAGGTATCCAGCGATCATTTCGCTCGCAACGGTTGATCTTCCAGGTTGCGTGTGGAAATTCTTAACGCGTTAAAATTCAACGGAACTTTGCTTTTTATCCCAAAGATCGTTGGTGCTAAAGGTGTCACAGCCCCGCAAGTCTCCGGTTTCAAACCCGGTCGTGAACCGCCTTTGCCGCTGTGCAGATGTGCCGTGGGTGAACGTATGCGGCATGGGGGGGCGACCAGCATTTCGTTGCAGCGTATCGTCGCCGATCTGCTTGGCGGCATTCATTGCTTCGCCAATATCCCCCTGTTCCAGCGACCCGAATCGCGCCTGGGCATTGCGCGCCCAGGTGCCGGAATAACAATCGGCCTGAAGCTCGATGTGGATCGAAGCCGTGTTACTCTCGGTCTGGTCCACCTGCGCCCGCATTCGGTTGGACTGGCCCAGAATGCCCCGTTCGTTCTGCACGTGATGCGCCACCTCCTGGGCCACAACATAGGCGGCGGCAAATTCCCCACTCGCGCCCAACTGGCGCGACATTGTGGTGAAGACCCCAGTGTCCAGATACACTTTGCGAGCGCAAGGGCAATAGAACGGCCCAATCGTCCGCGACGCCCCGCCCCAGGGCAATTGCCTCACCCCCTTGTACAGCACCAGCGTCACGGGTGGATAGGCGCCATCGACCTGCTGGTGGAACATGTCCAGCCAGACGTCATCGGTATCGGCCAGTGTGACCAAGACGACTTCCGCCCGCCCGCCGTCGGCTTCGGTGATCTCACGGCCACCACCGGACGGGGGCACGGTTCCCCGCCCACCACGCACACGCCGATCCTCGATATTGCGGCTTGTGCGCCGAGCTTGCCATTTCATCACTGATACTCCCTGAACTCACGACCAGTTTACTGCCCAGAGCGCGCCCCGCACGCACCGATCCCTTGACCCGGCCCGCGCCCCGTGGTCATTGGCCCCAAACAATGGGGCAGACATGATCAGGCGGCTTTACGACTGGACAATCCGAACGGCCGAGGCCCCCTATGCGCTCTGGGCCCTCGCGTTTATCGCCTTTGCCGAAAGCAGCTTTTTCCCGATCCCGCCCGACATCATCATGATCCCGATGATCATCGCCCGCCCCAGCCGCGCATTTCTGATTGCCGGCGTGGCGCTGGCGGCCTCGGTGCTGGGCGGCGTGTTCGGCTATTACATCGGCTGGGGCCTGTTCGAAACGGTCGGCCAGCCGTTGCTGGAATTCTATGGCAAGACGGACGAATTCGGTCACTTTGCCGAAACCTACAACGCATGGGGCGCCTGGGCGGTGCTGATCGCCGGTGTCACGCCGTTTCCTTACAAGGTCATCACGATCCTGTCGGGATCAACCGGCCTGAACTTTGGTGTCTTCATGGTGGCCAGCGTGATCGCACGCGGCTTGCGCTTTTTCATCGTTGCCGCCCTGTTGTGGCAATTCGGCGCCCCGATCCGAGACTTCATCGAAAAGCGTCTGGGGCTGATGTTCATTCTGTTCGTCGTGCTGCTTGGCGCAGGCTTTTATGTGGTGAAATACCTATGACCATGACACGCACTCAGCTGATCCTTCTGGCCACCTTTGGCTCGGCCACCTTTCTGGGCGGGGCTTTTCTGTTCCAATTCGCGGGCTACGCGCCGTGCCAAATGTGTTTCTGGCAACGCTGGCCGCACGCCATCGTAATCGCGCTGGGAGCTGCGGCGCTGGCCACGAAAAACCGGCTGATCTGCTGGCTGGGCGCGGCCACTATGTTCGTGTCCACCGGGCTGGGCCTCTATCATTCGGGCGTCGAACGCAAATGGTGGGATGGCCCATCGTCATGCACCGGCGGCAGCGATCTGGGCGGGTCTGCCACGGACCTGCTGGACAGCATCCTGGCCGCCCCGGTGGTCATGTGCGACGAAATTCCCTGGCGCTTGTCAGACTGGATCCCGCTGGAGATCCTCGACCTGACCATGGCGAATTTCAATGCCATGGGCTCGCTGGTCTTCGCCGCGCTTTGGATTGTCGCTGCCCGCAAGGCTTGATGCCAATTCTGAGCCCCTTCAGGGGGCGAGGTATCAAGCGCACCGCAAGGCGCACACTCAGGATATCGCGCAGGGTTATCCGAAAACCGGTTCCCACTTTTCGGCCTTCACTTGTGGATCCCGCCCTCAGTCTTTGCCGCGCAGCAGTTGACGCAGCGCGCCATGAAGCATCTGCACGTCCTGGCGCGTCATCGGCATGCGGCTCCACATATTGCGCAGGGTGACTTTCATGCCCGGCGCTTTGGTCGGCGGGAAAAAGAACCCGGCCTCGTCCAACCGGTCCTCGTAATGGTCGGCCAGCTTTTCGACCTCGACCGCGCTGGCCCAGTCGGCCCCCGCCATGCCTGCATTTTCATGCACGACCTCAGTCGCCTGACGTCGCCATTCATAGGCCGTCAGCAATACGCATTGCGCCAGGTTCAAGGATGCAAACCGTGGGTTCACCGGCACGGTGATGATCGCATTGGCGCGCGTTACATCGTCGTTTTCCAACCCGGTGCGTTCCGGCCCGAACAGGATCGCCACCTTGCGACCCTCAAGCTGCATCTCGCGCGCCTTGGCCATCGCCGCCTCGGGCGAGAAAATCGGTTTGGTCAGATCGCGACCGCGCGCCGTGGTGGCAAAGACGAAATCGCAATCGGCCACGGCGCCGGGCAGATCGTCATACAAGCCGGCCGTGTCCAGAATCCGGCCCGCGCCAGAGGCCATGGCCACCGCGTTGGGGTTGGGCCAGCCATCACGCGGGGCAACAATACGCATGCGCTCCATGCCGAAATTCAGCATCGCACGCGCCGCAGCGCCGATGTTTTCCCCCATCTGCGGGCGCACCAGCACCATTACAGGTTCGGGCGCGAGTTCGGGCCCCAGTTCCGTTTCGTCCATCAAACCGCTTCCTTGATCATCGCGGGCGGTGATACGCTGCCCCCAACCCAAATGGCAAGACGCCAGATTTCATGGCCAAAGCGCGAATTCCGCTCTATAGAGCGGCAAAGATCAGACGACAGGAGCCGAAAATGGCCGCAGATGAGCAGATTGAACAGCCGCAACTCTACCTTGTGACCCCGCCTGAGTTTGAGCTCGGCACATTTGCCGACACGCTGGCACGCACGTTGGATGCGCAAGAGGTCGCCTGCCTGCGCCTGGCCTTGGCCACAACGGATGAAGACCGCATTGCGCGCACCGCAGATGCGCTGCGCGAGGTGGCCCATGCACGCGATATAGCGTTGGTGATCACCGATCACGCGCTGATGGTGGAACGGCTGGGTCTGGATGGCGTACACCTGAGCGACGGCTCGCGCCGCGTGCGCGCCGTGCGTAAGGATCTGGGCGCAGACGCCATCGTCGGCACCTTTTGCGGCACCTCAACCCATGACGGCATGTCGGCGGGCGAAGCGGGGGCGGATTACGTCAGCTTTGGCCCGGTTGGTGCCACCCCCTTGGGCGACGGCTCGCGGGCCGAACATGACCTGTTTGCCTGGTGGTCCCAGATGATCGAGGTGCCCGTCGTGGCCGAAGGCGCGCTGGACCCGGACCTGATGCGCCAACTGGCCCCCGTGACGGATTTCTTTGCCATTGGGGACGAAATCTGGCGCAGCGACGATCCGGCGGCGGCGCTCAAGGCGCTGGCTGCGGCGATGGGGTAAAGGCGGCGGCCATAAATCACAAACGGCTCCTGGCCACCCTGCCCACCAGGACCAACACGCAGAGCTGCATGAAACCGCCAATGCCCCGGGATTGCGGGCGCTGGCGCTGTATGTGGTGATTATCGCGGGGCTTTGCGCCGCCACCGCCCTGCATGTGCCGGGCTGGCCGCTGTTGATGGTGCCCCACGATATCGCGCTGGCAGGTGGAACACCACACCATGCCCAATGTGCGCCCAATGTGCGCCCAATGTGCCGTTTCATTGCCTGGCGCAGCTGCATAGCGGTGGTCACAGATCCCCTGGACCAAACCGAAGACGGCTGTGCCAGGTATGCGACGCACTATGTCGCGGATTTCTCCGACACCTGATCATTCTGCGAAAAATCCAGCTCGGCCAGCACCAGAGGCGCACGCACGGTATCCTCGCAATAGGCGGCCAGCGCTTTGCGGCTGGTGAATTCCGATACTTTCACCGGCTCGTGATACACCACCTCAACCGATCCGTGGCGCCGCGTTGCCAGCATCCGCACTATATGCGGGCCGAACTCCATATCGCCCCACCAGCCATAGAACCGGCTGTCTTCGCCTGTGGGCGCACGATAGATCACCGTCACGGGCTGAATATGCATGACCTCGTGCAGGTGGGGCGTAAAGAACGCGGCAAAAAGCGTTGATTTAAAGGGTAAAACGCGACGGCTGTCAGTGCTGGTCCCTTCGGGGAAAAACAACAGCTTGTGGCCCGCATCCAACCGGTCCTCGAACAGCTTGACCTGGGCGGCGGCCTCGCGACGGTCACGGTTGATAAAAACGGTGCCAGTTGCTCGCGCCAGCCAGCCGATGCCGGGCCAATTCACCACTTCGGCCTTGGACACGAAATACACCCGTTTCTTGGCGTTCAGCACAAAGATGTCCAACCAGGATGAATGGTTCGCCACCACCGCACCAATGCGTTTCATCTGATGTCCCGTGGCCCGAAACCGGAGGCCCATCACCATCAGCGCCGTGCGACAGACCGCTTGCGTGATCCAGGGTGTCAGTGGCCGTTTCACGCCAAACAGCGGCCGCTCGACCAGCCGCAACAGCAACAAGATGATCAGGCCGCCAAACACCAACACCCCCAGCACCAGACCGCGCAGGGCGACACGCAGCCAGCCCAGCGGTGTCACGGGCGTCAGGTCAGGCTCCTGCCCCTCGCCCCAGACGTCGCTCATGTCCTGGCGCCCTTCATATACATGGTACGATGCTTTTCGCTCATCACAGCCGTGTCCAGGATCAGGAACACATCGGTGGTATTGAAGGCATGATCAACAAAGGCACCTTCGCCGACATAACCGCCCAGCCGCAGATAGGCCTTGATCAAGGCCGGTGTCGCGCGGATGGCCGCCGGCCGGTCGATCTGGTCTTCGGCCAACAGATCCATGGTCTGGAAATGCGCTGGCAGCGCACGCGCACGCAAGGCTTTTGGCGCCAAATGACGATGGTGCAGCAACGACAGCGGCGC
>Ga0209345_10006853_pt1 | contig 10232 bp, 6 predicted proteins | sample Cruoilmetagenom7_FD_187294 | JGI IMG/M metagenome (GOLD analysis project Ga0209345, IMG submission 187294) | Oil polluted marine microbial communities from Coal Oil Point, Santa Barbara, California, USA - Sample 7 (SPAdes) (version 2) | ecosystem: Environmental > Aquatic > Marine > Oil seeps ... | reverse complement strand
TGGAATTATTCAGTAAATTAAAAGGGCTTGCAGAAAAAGTAGATCAATTAAAAGACAAAATAAATACGGAGGAATCTACTAAGCATGCTTTTACTCTTCCATTTATTAATATTTTGGGCTACGACACATTTAATCCAACAGAAGTAGTACCTGAGTTTACAGCAGACTTAGGGCTAAAAAAAGGAGAAAAAGTTGATTATGCAATATTTCAAAATGGTAATCCAATATTAATTATTGAGTGTAAACATTGGAATCAAAATTTAGATGTACATAACTCACAGCTTTTTAGATATTTTCATGTAACAAAAACTCGTTTTGCCCTTCTTACAAATGGAATAGAATATCGATTTTATACTGATTTAGATGAATCTAACAAAATGGATGAAAAGCCATTTTTAGAATTTGATATTACAAAGCTTAAGGAAAGTATGGCTAAAGAAATTGAAAAATTTCATAAATCTAAATTTAATGTTTCACTAATAGTCGATAATGCTAGTAATCTAAAATTTACTAGAGAAATTAAGCTATTGATAGATCAAGAGATGACACAACCTTCTCAAGACTTTGTAAAGTTATTTGCCAATAAAACATATAATGGTCGCCTAACTTCAAAAGTAATAGAGGAGTTTACAGAAATTGTAAATAAAGCGTTTAATCAGATAATTAGTGAAAAAGTTAATGACAGATTAAATTCAGCTTTAAACAAAGAACAAGAGAAGCAGCAAGCTGAAGAACTTTCCGAAAATCAAACAACAAGTAAAATTGAAACTACAGAAGAAGAATTAGAGGGGTACCAGATTGTGGTCGCTATTTTAAGGAGAAAAATAAAAAAAGAGAGAATAGTTTATAGAGATACACAATCATATTTTGGTATTTTAATGGACGATAATAACAGAAAGCCTATATGTAGACTTCATTTAAATGGTGGTGTAAAATACATAAGTTTGTTTGATCAAAATAAGCAGGAAAATCGTGAAAAAATTGAGTCAATAGATGATATTTATCTTTTTGAGAAACAACTCTTAAGCACTGTGAATTTCTACGATACTGAATAAAGTATAAATATTATTTTTCCAATTATTAAGTGTTAAGTAATTGTTTTATATGTCATAATCCATAGATTATAATGATATATTTAGATAAAGTTTCTTCTTATTGCTATCATCAGAGACATTAATTTGTTCGTTTTATAAATTTATAAGATTAAATGAAACTTAAAATCCTTACAATTCTAATTACTATATTGTCTTTTTTTTTAATTAATGCTCAAAATACAATAACAGGCAAAGTTATAGCAATTGCAGATGGAGACACCTTTAAGTTATTTATCAAAGATTCTATAACTGTTAAAGTGAGATTAGCCAATATAGATTGCCCTGAAAAAAAACAACCATTTTCTACAAAAGCCAAACAATTTGTTTCAGAGGCTATTTTTAACAAGACCGTTTCAGTTCATGTTTTAAAAAAAGATAGATATAGACGCTTAATTGCCAATGTATTTTATGGTGATTCTATAAATTTAAATCATGAGTTAGTAAAACATGGTTTAGCGTGGCACTATGTGAAATATTCGAAGGATACTATTTTGCATAGTATTGAAGACAAAGCGAGAAAAGAAAAGGTCGGTTTGTGGAAAGATAAAAATTCAATTGCACCATGGCAATGGAGGTTAAATAAAAAAAAGGAAAGGGCGCAAAAGAAAGCAAAGGTAAAGGCAAACAATTAAAACTATGAAGAAGCTCATTCTAGCCATTTTGTTTCAGCCTTTTTTTTTAAATCGCCTTAGGTAGAACCATCTGGAATATTGTTAATGTTATAGTATGTATTACTTTAGTAATCTCTTTAGTCCTAAAACCCAAAACGGAATGAAAACTTTAAGAATTCTTTTGGTAGTTATAGCCTTCACTTTTACAAATACGGTGCTGTCACAAACCGTGTACACTACCAAAACAGGTGAGAAATATCATAAGTCTTCATGCACATATCTTAAATATTCTAAAAAAATAATTACGCTAGAAAAAGCAAAAGCTTTAGGTTATGCAGCATGTAAAGTTTGTAAACCAACTACAACAACTACAAGTAATAATACTACTAAGCCAAATTCTCTATCCACAACGACTAAGAAAAAAACCACAACCAAGAAGACTGTGGCAACGCAATGCTCAGGTAAAACGCAAGCAGGTAAGCGCTGTAAAAGGAAAACAAAAAATGTTAGTGGGCGCTGCTATCAACATTAAAACTTGAATTCCTTTATGGTATTCCGTAATCTAAACATAATCAGATTGATTAATTTTGAACAATGGTTCTAAATTTAGTACGGAAAAGTTTTAAATATTTTGTTTTTATGAAAATAGTCATTAAACAATTAGAATTTTCTTTTAGAATGTAAACGCTTTATCTATATTTATTTCCCCTTAGAGTTAATGTTTAAATAGCGTTTATTTCGATTTTTTGAATCCTTATCATTTTGAATAAATTAAACGTTTTATATGAAATATTTATGTTTTCTAATAATACTATTTGTATCCAACAATTTAACGGCTCAGGTAAGTGAAGTTAAAGCACAGGTTGAAGATTCATACGATTATTATCAAGACGCTTTTAAGAAAATAAAAAGCGCAACGTCTGATATTAGCAATGCTTTTAATGCTGAAAGTATAGATGATATACAATCTTATGCTAGTAGTGCTAATAGTTACATGTCTTCTGCGATGAGGTATGTAGGGTATGCCGAAGATGAAGCAGATGATGCTGAAGACGAAGCTTCTTATTTAAACTGTGATGATGCAGAAGAAAGCGCAGGAGATGCTGAGGATTATTTCTACGCAGCCAAAAGAAAACTTAGTGATGCTGAAAGTGAATTATCTAGTGCTAGTTATGAAGATGATGTTGATTACCTTAGTTCGCATCTTAATAATGCTAATAGTTATATTAGTCAGGCTATTACACAATTAAATTACGCGGTTGATGAGCTTAATAATACTTTAAGTGAAATTAATCAATGTGGAGTGCCTACTAGTGGCTCTTCTTATTCTAGCAGTAGCGATACACCATCTTGTGAGGCTTTATTAGAGTATATAATAGATAATGGATATAGTAAAGGATCCATTAGCAATTATACATTAAACTCAGACTGGCTTTCTGAGGTAAAAGCCTATAGTTACAATTATAAAATCTACGTTGTAGCTAAAATCAAAAAAAACGAATATAGCTACCAAACCAATACTTATATTTTCTGCGGAATTTCAACGACCAATTGGTCTAACTTTAAAAATGGAGGTTACGGAGATTCCGATTCTTATGGAGAACGATTTCATAAATATATTATGAATTCTAAATGCGATTGTGATTAACAATTAATCAATTAGAATATTGGATTATTTATTAAAATATTTGGCAGAAAAAGTGATGTGAGTGTTTTAAACTATAAGCCGTATTGCAATAGTAATACAGTATTTAAAAAGAAATAAAGTATACAAATCTTGCTTATAATTAATGATTAAAATAAAAAATTACGAGAGTACAGAATTAATAAAAACATATAATGATAATATCAGTTTATGGCTAGCAGAAGACAACAGAGGAGAAGCATATGAAATATTATTAATACGCATAACGGAAAGTCATAAGAGTTTAATTAAGAGAGTTATTACGAATGAATTAGCACCTTTGATTAACGAAGATTTTAAAGGAGTACAAAAGATTATAGAATATGATTTTGATGTTACAAATAATCAATGTTATATAGTTTACCAAAATTCTCAAAACGAATTCAGACCAGTAAAGGATTATCATAAGGGAAGTCTATTAAATTTTGTGAGTACTTTAAGTAATCTTAAAAAGCATAATTGGTATGGTTTTGTTATAAACCCTGATACGTTTTTAGTTAACCAAAACAATGACGTTTTAATTAAATTTATTGGGTTATTTGAGGTTTTTAAAGCCTTTAATTTACTTCATAAAGACTATTTGTCACCTGAGCTTTTAAATAATAAACCTCCAAAAATACAAGATGATATTTACGCATTAGGTAAATTGTATCAAGACTTTTTGAAGACTAAAATTGATATCTCTAAATTTTTATCAGAGAAGAAAGAAGAACGTTTAATAAAATATATAGATGTACTTGAAATTATTAAGCAAATTCCTGAAGAGACTTCAGTGGAAAATACAAGAAGGCGAATTCAAGTAATCTCTCAAGATCAAGAACATTTTGAGCCCATTCTTAGAGAAATGAATGAAGAATGTTATTGGCTTTTAGACCCAGAAAAATCAAGCAAGGGAGATATTACTGGACGCTTTACAACCAGAGATTATTCTGGACGCTTTTTTCTAGATGATGATAATTACTTGTACATAAATTACTCAGACAACCTCATTGGTGCCAATAGTAAAATAAAAGCCCAAGGAGAATTAGCAGACTTTAGTTTTTCGGAATTATCTAGTAGCTTCAATATCGTAAATTATTTCGAAGAGCGATTTGAGGAGGTTAATGCCCTTGTAGAGCTAAACAAACATCATTATAGTGCTTTAAAAAAATGGAAAGTACTTCCGAAAAATGAAAAGAAATTTATTGAAGAAAACGCTTTTAAAGCAGTATATACAGAAAGAGAAGAATCTAAATCTAATAATCAAAATATTAAGTTTAAGCTGGAAAAAGAATTTAAGGATTGGAGAATAATAACAGATCTAAAAAAAGAAAAAGTTGTTTTAAAAATTAACGATAGTCATATCGGAGAAATTTTAGATTTTAATCCAAAAACTCATACGTTATTAATAAAAGATGTTAAAACGTCTCTAGATGAAATTCCTAAAAAAGGCGAAATAATACAAGACGTAAGTCAGGAAACGAGTCAATATAAGAAACAAGAAGAGGCCTGCGGTCAATTTAAAAAACGAGATATACTCAACCCAGAAATCGCTTCCATTTTGGCAACACCAGAACAGATGCCTACTTCAAATAGAGTTGTTTTAGATTATGAAAAATTTAAAGAAAATATATACTCTCAATATTTAAAAAATGATGAAAGTCAACTCGAAGCTGTATTAGAAGCCATTAATAAAAAGCCTGTGTACCTTATTCAAGGACCTCCAGGCACGGGTAAAACAACGGTAATTGTAGAGTTGGTGCAGCAATTGGTGCAACAAAACTCTAATGTTAAAATTCTAATTACTTCACAGTCTAATTTAGCGGTAGATAATGTTTTAGAGCGTTTACCAGAAGATATTTTATTTATGCGATTAGCTAGTGATCAAGTGGTAGAAAATGATAACGTCAATGAGGCTATTAAAAATCACCTGTTTCATACCAAATTACAAAATTGGGTAAACGAAACACATCAGAAATCTACTCAATTTCTAAATTCTAGATATGAAGAAACGTCTAAAAACAGGACACTTATAAAATTTTATAGTACTTATGAAAGACTTCCGAATACAAAAAATAAGAAGCAATTTTTAGACCGTTTTTATCAGATGTTAAATATGCAACCCAACTACATAAAACGTCTGTTTAATAAAGTATTATCTAAAAAGGATATAGATACTGTTTTTCAAAAGGAATTAGGTGCTAATTATATGAGTCTGTTAAACATTCAAAAAGAATGGTTTGCTTTTATCGCTAACGCGACTTCAAATGAAGGGAAAAAGAAAAAATCCATGTTAAATAATGGTAGCACCGAAATAGATTTACACACGGCGTACTGCAAAACTATTAATGTTTTTGGAGCAACTTGTATACATATTGCAAGTTCAAAATATAGCGACATCGATTTTAAGTTTGACTATGTAATAATGGACGAATCTAGTAAAGCATCACCAGCCGAAACCTTAGTACCTGTTACAATGGCTAAAAACCTCATTTTAATAGGAGATCATAAACAATTACCACCAGTTATTACAAGAGAAAACGCTGTTAAAGATAAAGTAAAAGCGGAGTTAGAGGATAATGGATTAGATTTTAATAAGGAGTTTGGGGCGAGCCTTTTTGAAAGTCTAATTACAGCTTTCCAAGAAAATAATAGTCTACTCAGTTATACTAAAATGTTAGATATACAGTATAGAATGCCAAGACAAATTGGAGCATTAATTTCTAAGCATTTTTATGATAATAGTTTAAAGAATCCAGATATACGTTTAGATGCCCTAAAAAATTACGATTCAGATAAGTTTCACAACTTAAGTTTAAAAACACCTAAAGTTTCAATACAAGACCATTTTACAAATACATCAGTTAATGTTCCAAGTTCTATTCTATTTATAAGTACATCAAATCAAGAATTACCTTACGATAATAACAATAAATTTAATAGAAGTAATCTTAGTAATGTAACTAAGGTAAAAGAGGTCTTAAAAACTCTAAATAGTAAATACACGACTAATCTAGAACAAGAAAAGCCATTAAATATTGGTGTTATAGCAGGCTATAGAGGGCAGGTTAGCTTGTTAAAAGAAAAAATAAATACCAAGGCTTATTCTAGTTTTTATGATAAGTCAAATACTTTGATAGAAATTAATACAGTAGATAAGTTTCAAGGCGCAGAACGAGATGTTATTATTTACGATATTGTAAGAAGTAGTGCTGGTGAGAGTGTTATTGGCTTTTTAGATGATTATCGTAGAATTAATGTTGCCTTTTCTAGAGCTAAACGCTTATTAATAATTGTGGGAGATAGCGAGTATATTTTAAAGCGTGCAAAATTACATCCCAAGTCTAATTTTAAGGAGTTTAAACTTAAAAATATAGTTGAAGAATTGAGCCAACAAGGGTTAGTGTATAATACTTTAAATGATGCTATTAATGCCTAAAATAATAATTAAACAAAAACACCAGGAGGTCTTTAATAAATTTAAAAACCACAAAAAGACAGAAGGTTTTAAGTTAAAACAAATACACGAAATCTATTTGCCTTTTTGGCAATGCAAACAAACAATTGTAGCAGATAAAACTGTAGAATTAGATCGGTTTTCTAAAATTATATTAAGTACTATACATGCAGGAGTAACGAGTCATGCAGAGATTTGTGCTTTTTTAGGAGTAAAGGAAGATGATTTTGTAACCATGCAATTTCATTACTTAATAAAAAACGGATTAATTACGATAAAAGAAGATTGCTACACATTAACACGTGATGGTATTAATTTTTTAAATAGGAAACTTAAAATTCAACAGTTAGAAGTCGTAGATTTTGAGTATTTTTTTAACGACCTAACAAAAAGTTATTTTAATCCGTTAGAACCAATAGACAAGACTTTACATCGTAATAAGAAAAGTAGATTTTCTGGTTATAAAGTATTACAGACGCATAAGCTGTTAAGTGACACAATAGAAATGGATCATAAAAATAGACCTAGGTTTCATAAAATAAAACAGACAGAATTCGCTGTGCTTTTTAATAAGGAATATAATATGATGTCTTTTTATGATTTTGAAAATCAGGAAATAGTAGCCTATAAGCGTGCGATATTATTTTTGTGTTTAGAATATGTTACTGCGAACAATGAGAAAGAATATGATATTAGACAATTTGAAAAAACAGTAGAAAAATTTGATGGCTATAGCTTAGAAGAAACACTATCAAAAACAGTTACAGCAGCTATAAAACATAAACCAGAGTTTTTTGAATAAAATCTATAAAAAAAACGGGCTATATTTAATGCTTAAATAGAGTTACAAAACATTACTAATTTAAATAAGTGATTACAAATCACCTCAATATAGAAAATGGCCAAAAAAGCAATAACAAAAAAAACAAAATCTATAGAAGAAACTCTTTGGGATTCTGCAAATAAACTTAGAGGAACCGTAGAAAGCTCAGAATACAAACATGTAGTTCTAGGGCTAATATTCTTAAAATTTGCGAGCGATAAATTCCAGAAGCGTCGTCAAGAACTTATAGACGATGGCAAAGAAAAGTTTGTAGACATGGTAGAATTCTACACACAAAAAAACGTGTTTTACTTAACCGAAGAATCACGTTGGAGTTATATTGTCGCGAATGCCAAACAAGACGATATTGCCTTAAAAATAGATACCGCTTTATACACCGTAGAAAAAAACAATCCTTCGCTTAAAGGAGCCTTACCAGACAACTACTTTTCGCGTTTAAATATGGACGTAAGTAAGCTAGCTGCTTTACTAGATACTATAAACAATATAGACACACTTAAAGACCAACAACAAGATATTGTTGGGCGTGTGTATGAATACTTTTTAAGCAAGTTTGCCATTGCAGAAGGTAAAGGAAAAGGAGAATTCTACACACCAAAAAGCATTGTAAACCTTATTGCAGAGTTAATAGAACCTTATAAAGGTAAAATTTACGATCCTGCTTGTGGTTCTGGTGGTATGTTTGTACAGTCTATGAAATTTATAGACAGCCACAACGGTAATAAAAAGGATGTTTCTATTTATGGGCAAGAATACACGTCTACCACTTATAAGTTAGCAAAAATGAACCTTGCTATACGTGGTATATCTGCAAACTTAGGCGATGTGCCAGCAGATACCTTTGCCAAAGATCAACACCCAGATTTAAAGGCAGATTATATTATGGCAAACCCACCTTTTAACCAAAAAGACTGGAGAGCCAAAGACGAGTTATTAGACGACCCACGATGGCGAGGGTATGAGGTACCACAAACAGGAAACGCCAATTATGGTTGGATTCTTAATATGGTATCTAAACTCTCAGAGAATGGTGTGGCAGGATTTATATTAGCCAATGGGGCTTTATCGGGAGGAGGAACCGAATACGAGATACGTAAAAAACTCATTGAAAATAAGTTGGTGGAAGCTATTTTAGTATTGCCACAAAAGATGTTTTATACCACAGATATATCGGTAACACTTTGGATTTTGAATAACAATAAAAAAGAAAGAACTGTAACCATTAATGGAGTTGAAAAAAACTATCGTAATCGTGAAGATGAAACACTTTTTATTGATTTAAGAAAAGTAGGAATACCTTTTGAAAAGAAATATATTCAATTCTCTGTTGATGAAATAGATAAAATATCTTCAACATATCACAATTGGCAACAAACGTCTTTTAAAGATGACTATAAAAACATTGGTGAGTTTTGTCATTCAGCAACTATTGAAGATATACGCGAAAAAGATTATTCTTTAGTACCAAGTAAATACATCGAGTTTGTAAACAGAGACGAGAACATCAATTTTGATGAAAAGATGTCCAGTTTACAAAATGAATTTACAGACTTGTTAAAAGCTGAAGCACAATCTAAAACTGAATTGTTAAATGTATTTAAAGAGTTAGGCTATGAAATTGAATTATAAGCCACTTGGTAATTACATAAAACAGATTAAAAAGAAAAATACAGATGGTTCAGTTTCTGTATTAAAAGGGATTCGTATAAATAAAGAATTTATGGAATCTGTTGCTAATATTCAAGGAACAGATTTATCGCGATATAGAGTGGTAGAAAAACACCAGTTTGCTTACAATCCAATGCACGTTGGACGTGACGAAATTTTACCAATTAGTTTGTTGTTAGAAGAGGAACCAATAATAGTTTCGCCAGCTTATGTAGTTTTTGAAATATTAGACCATAACGAATTGGACCCAGAATATTTAATGATGTGGTGTAGACGTTCAGAGTTTGATAGAAATGTTTGGTTTACAACAGATAGTAGTGTTCGTGGTGGTTTTAGTTGGGAATCTTTATGTGAGTTAGAACTACCAATCCCATCCATAGAAAAACAACACGAAATAGTAGCAGAATACAACACCATCGTCAACCGTATAAAACTAAACGAAACCCTAAACCAAAAATTAGAAGACACCGCACAAGCCTTGTATAAACATTGGTTTGTAGATTTCAACTTTCCTATTACTAAGGAAAGTTGTCCCGAACTTGTTTCGGGAGCACCTGAATTAGATGGTAAACCGTATAAATCTTCTGGTGGTGAGATGGTTTATAATGAGGAATTGGATATGGAGATTCCTGTTGGGTGGGAAGTGAGTAATTTATCTAAGATTGCAGAGTTTATAAATGGGTTTTCCTATAAAGGAGTTGAACTTAAAGAATCAACTACAGCACTTGTAACAATAAAAAATTTTTCAAGAAATGGAGATTTTCAAACAAGAGGTTTTAAAGAGATTGTTACAGACAGAGCTAAAGAAGTTCATTTTGTAAATGAAGGTGATGTTATTGTTGCGCATACAGACTTAACTAAAGGAATAATTATTTCAAAAGCTGTAATAATTCTT
>Ga0209345_10006852_pt1 | contig 10233 bp, 4 predicted proteins | sample Cruoilmetagenom7_FD_187294 | JGI IMG/M metagenome (GOLD analysis project Ga0209345, IMG submission 187294) | Oil polluted marine microbial communities from Coal Oil Point, Santa Barbara, California, USA - Sample 7 (SPAdes) (version 2) | ecosystem: Environmental > Aquatic > Marine > Oil seeps ... | reverse complement strand
GTGGTTTTTTTGTTGATATTGGCTTTGGCAGCACCTTTTATCCTAAAGGGATCAGATGGTCGGCCCCTTGTTTCTTTTAGAGATGTTCAAAATACAGAAGGCGGCTTTAGTAAAGGCATTAAAAAAACACACACTTTATTATCGGGATCTATTAAGTCAATATTCAACTCAAGCCAAGCCTTCGATGATCTCCCTGGAGGTTCGGAAATGCAATCAGGGGCTGAATCATTCCAGGTTCACTATTGGAAAGATGAAAATGGGGTATTTCATTTTTCTGATGAAAAAAACCTGAACGGTGATAGTGAGCTTAAAATAATCACCAACGACGCGACCATTGTTGAAATTAATAATAAGGAATTGATGAGCAAGCTTGAGAAAATTTATAATTCAAATCCTCTTGATGAAAACACAGGATCAGCTACTGGTCTGAGTTTTCCAGATTTATCGTCTGGAAATTTATCTCTTAAAGATATATTCAGTACGATTGAAAAAGCCAAAGAAGTTCAAAGTGTTGTCAATGAAAGACACAATACTCAAAATACGGTAATGGATGCACTTTAGGGCACCTCAAATTTATGATTGCCATAGGCCTCGTTTCAGGTGGAAGGCGCAAGTGCTCCTGCTCCTTGGGATTCGGCTTCTACTTTACGCTTGGGTTTAATGCAAGGACGATGCAGACGTTGCTCCGTGAATCTAAAGTGCGGGAGTCTGAAGGTAGAACCCATAATCAGAACAACAATCCAGTTTTAATAATATCATTTAGGAACTTCTGATAAATTGCCTGTCTAAAAATTTCATGAACAATATCCACCTAAAAAAAAGAACAATTGTTATTACCTGTCTGGTTTTAAGCTTATCTGTATTTGCTCAGGCGGCCCCCGAGGCTGTTCTGGATTCTTACTGGAATGTATTTGACAATAAAAATAAAAAAAGTATCAATCATGCGCCATGGCAGGTTTTGTTAGATAAATACCTTGTTCAAGATGAGAGTCTAAAGCAAAATCTATTTTCGTATAAAAAGGTTTTACCACAGGATAGAGACTTGTTAAAAAATTACCTTGGTTTTTTGCAGGCTAGCGATCCGAGAGTTTATTCATTATCTGAGCAAAAAGCGTATTGGTTAAATTTGTATAATGCATTAACCGTGAATCTTATTTTAGAAAATTATCCAGTAGCAAGTATTACAGATATAAAACAAAAATTTTATCATTTTGGTCCCTGGGACGATAAAATTGCTACGATTCAAGGTCAACAGCTTTCTTTGAATGATATTGAACACCGTATATTAAGGCCTATATGGAAAGATTCACGCATTCATTACGGTGTAAATTGTGCAAGTATCGGTTGTCCAAATCTTCCGCTGGAGGTTTTTAACGGTAAAAATGTAAATGCTATATTGGAACAGGCCGCAGAAGAGTATGTAAATCATGATCGGGGTGTGTTGTTTGATGAAGGACAACTGACCCTGTCAAAGCTATATACCTGGTACCAGGTGGACTTTGGAAAAGGGGAGGCGGGTGTTATTAGGCATTTAATGAAATATGCAAAGCCAAAGCTTAAAGACCAGTTAAAAAAATATCAGGGCATTATAAACTATGAATATGATTGGCGACTTAATGAACCTTTATAGCAGGTATCTTAAAACAGGTGCCTCATAACAAGTGCCTTTGATTAAAAATCTCTTTCCAATCATGCCCTTCTTTTTGTGATACTTCGGTTTCAAAATAGTGCCGCATACGACGCCTGTCATCTTTGTTGTCTTTAATAGCGGCGCCGATAATGAAATACATCAGGTCGCTCGATTTTATTTTTCCATCGCAATAGTAATAGGCATGAACTCCCAACGCATGAGCAACGGTAACAGCCTCGGCTGTGGACATTACAGCACTGGCTAATCGATCTGTGCTTCGTCCGTTAAGGGTCTGACCATTACGAAGTTCATGAAAAATAGTTGCAAGAGCCTCTATTGTCTGGAAAGGAATTTTTAGATCAACACCCGAAGATTTTAGCAGTTTTTCTGATTCTCTATGTATAACATCCATTTCGTCATTAAGATTCTGGATGGGTATAATAGTCTCAAAATTCATCCGCCTTTTTAAAGCGGCACTCATTTTATAGACACCCTCGTCAATGGTATTGGAGCTGGCAATAATATTAAAACCTTCGCGAGCATAGAGAATGGCATCTTTTCCAGTAAGTTCAGGAATTGTAATCTGGCGTTCAGACATCAGTGATAACAGGCCGTCCTGTATTTTTGGTGAGCATCTTGCAATTTCTTCAAAACGTACCAGTTTACCTTCGGCCATTCCCTGATAGAGAGGGCTGGGAATCAAAGCATCCAGGCAAGGCCCTGTTGCTTTTAATAAGGCCTCATTCCAGCTGTAAAGTAACTGGTTAATGTTGGTGATCGTTCCACCCTGAATAGTAAGTTCTGAAGAGCCAGAAATTGCAGTGGACAATAATTCTGATAATAAGGATTTTGCTGTGCCGGGCTTGCCAATCAACATGGCGCCACGATTTGTTGCCAGGGTTACAATAACACGGGTGACAAGACCTTTTGGAGCAACAAATTTTCGTTCTATCTCAAGTGATTCATCACCAAGAATAAATTTCTCAACGGCTAATGGTGACAACTTCCAGCCGGGAGGCACGGGGTCCTGATCTATGGTGGAAAGTTGTTTTAATTGTTTGGCGTAAACAATTTCTGCAGGAGGCCGTTGTATTTTTTTCTTCATAAGGGGCTCTCCAGTTGACCCCTGACCTCTGGAGCCATACGTTCCGCTGATAAAATCCGCGGTAACTCTGACAAAGGAATATGTCCCTGAATGACATGATCCAGAGCACTATCACGCATTGAAATCAGACCATTGTCCAGAGCCAAAGCCCGGAGTTTGCCAATAGGTGGTTGCATGGAGATGGCATTGCGGATATCCGGATTAACCTGCATGTATTCAACTACTGCAATTCGTCCTCGGGTACCCTTACCATTACAATGGCTACAGCCTCTGCCAGTAAAACATTGAAAGTTATTCGGAGCACCTTCAGGGAACAGTTCCCTTAAAATTTCGGGGTCAGCTTGTGCGGGTTTTTTACAATGCGGACAAATCTTTTTTGCCAGACGTTGTGCAATGACGGCAAGTAGTTCGCTTGCCAGGGAATTGGCTTGAATACCCAGGTCGAAAAGTCGTTGTAATGCATCAACAGCATCATTACAGTGAAGGGTTGAAAGCACAACATGACCGGTTTGAGAGGCGCGAATCGCTTCCAGAGCTGTTTCCTTGTCGCGAATTTCTCCCACCAGGATAACATCCGGGTCTTCACGAACAAATGCCCGCATGGCGTCGGCAAAATTAAAGTTTATTTCAGGACGTACGTTCACCTGTTGAATATTATCGATAGAATACTCTACAGGGTCTTCTATGGTGATGACTTTCCTACGGCCATCATCGGCCAGTAATTGCAGTCCTGAATACAGAGTTGTAGATTTCCCTGATCCAGTGGGGCCAACAACTAATACCAAACCAGCCGGGTTGTTAAGCAAGCGACGATAATGCTCGGCCAGGTGGGGAGAAAAACCAAGTTGTTCGATGGTTATTGTTTCGGTATTTTGTGGCAATAGTCGAATGATAAGGTGCTCGCCATGTAGAGCGGGTTGAAGCTGAATTCTGAGATCAAACAAAGCATTGCCTACTTTTACTCCAGAGCGCCCGCCCTGGGGTAATCTTCGTTCAGCGATATTCAGATCAGAGCGAAGTTTTACAACATTAACCAGACCCTTTAATTCCTGTGGAGATAAATTGTAATAGGGTACGTCGTGTAATTCACCATCTACTCTTAAACGAACTCTAACTCGATCACCATATAGTTCCAGATGAATGTCACTGGCTTTTTCAGCGACAGCATCTAACAGTAAAGCTTCGAATAAAGTAACCAGGTGCGATTCAAGTTCTGTCTGGGTTTTATTCAACAAGTCAAGGTCATTGTTGGTCTCGTCAATTTGTTCAAAATCATGACGGCTGTCATGACACAGGTCGATGGCCGACCATAGGCGATGAAAATCAGTAGGTGTGACCAGAATTTTTACAATTTTATATTCAGGAAACATTTGTTGAATATCATCGAGAGAAGCATCAGGGTCATAGGTAGCCAGTTTTAAGGAGTTGTTTTCAATGTACAGCGGGATCATGTGGTTATAATCGAGAAAAGCACGTGAACAGGACTTAAACAGCTCTGGCTGTATTACTTTCAATAAGTGTTCAACGTTTCCCAGTAAGTTCAGCCCTGATTTGCCTGCTATAGAGCGATAAAGATCAATATCGCTAATTTGCAAAAGCTTACGTAACTCATCAATAATCAGTGTTTTGTTATTTTTTGCATGGATTTTAGCATCCTGTAACTGTTCATTTGTAGCCAGACCTAATTCAACCAGGGTATCACTTTTGCTTATTGAAAAATCAATCAAGCCTAATTCAGTTCGGCTAAAATTATTGAGTTCAGTTCGTTGGTATCGGACAAGAACGAGAAGATTATTTTCTGAGTATTCTAAACATATTAACTGTCCATTTTTTGAAAGCGCATTTAGCAAAGAAGTTTTGTTTTTAATTGTCGGTGTGGAAACTACAATGGCATCATAAGGGCCTGGTTCCACTGGAAACTGACGGCCATCCCGATTAAATAGCGTAATATTGGAAAGATTTAGTTTCTCAAAATTTTGCCTTGCAACCGTAACAAGTGAAGGTGTTTTTTCTATGCAGAAAACTTTTTCTGCACATTGGCTGAGTAATGCCGGCATGTAACCAGAGCCAACACCAATTTGAAGAATCTTTTTAGCCGGAAGGACATCCAGTCCGGACAGAATTTTTTTAACTATATCGATTGTAGGAATACTGTGACCTTCAATAGAGCCATCTCGGTCTGATGATATAAATTGTTCTCGATCAATGGATTGAATTGCTCGCTCAGCAATGTCAGTTTCTGTGACAGTCAAATTTTAGGCCTTTTGAGTATCAGCTATTGCCAACCTGTCAGCAATGTTCAAATTAGTTGGACAATAAGCAATTTGTTTTGTTAGATAAGCAACATTGTTATTACGCATAACTTTACAGATACGCACTCCCATTGTATAACTTTTGTATGCCAGGTCTCATTGCGATACTTCAAAGATTAAGAATATTTCACTAGCCCGGAAATTTCATGAATTGCCAAGGTGATAACGCCGGGCTGATGCGTTTTGAGCGTGCTCGCGACTGGAATACCTAGTTATTCATAGGTTGAAAGGAGCATGTGCGTTCCTTACGTATCAGAACAAGTTAGCACTTGGCAAGCGGTGAGCCTGGTACAAACTGTCTTTTCGCATAAATGTAACAATCCCAGCAATCATGCCGGCTACAAGGTGAATTGTAGCGTATTCATGAAATATCCGGGCTAGCCTTGAACCTAGAAACCGCAGTTTGCCGGCCCAAACTGGAAGTTAACACTACTATGATAAGTTATTTTAAATAGTGAGTTTTCGCCTGTTGGGTGAGTCCGCCTCCTCACTCGATAGCACGCTTATTGGGTTCGATAATACAGTAAAAAAAGCTCGAAATAGCCGGCTAGAGCCTGCCCCGTGAAGCGTATTGGGTATTATTCACTTTTTTTACTGTATTATCGAACCCAATAAACGCACTCTCAAGCGAGTTCAACTGCGGTTTCCTAGGTTGAAGAGGACGTTGGGTCTAAAAAAGGCAGGTAAATATTGTAATGAAAATTGCCCTGGTGAGTAGTAAATTATTCAGAAACTCACCAGGGCTTACAGCGCTATTTATGGGGCTTGGGTTTGAAAGAATTTTCAGTTTATAACTAATTGTTTGTTATCTGTTTATTTAAAATAGTCTGGATTGGACTTCTTTGGCTTCGCTCATTATTCTCTCCATTACTTCGGCTACAGTCGGAATATCTTTAATATGCCCCTGTACCTGGCCAATTAAATGTACCCCATTTTCACAATCGCCTTCTTTTATGGCAAGATCGAGTGCTTCGGTAGCATTGGCGGCGCGTGCCAGTTGGATCATTTTTTTTGGTCCCAAAATCACTGAGCCAAGAAATAGTTTTATCCAGAGAAGGTTCATACTTTTGGCCAGGGTAAAAGAATTTTTAAAAGCTTTCAATACATTTAGAGGCCGCGAAGATATTTGTTCGGCTCTTGGGGTTTTCATTACCCGACAGTCCATACCATCAAATTTTGGTGTGTAAAGAGTATCCTCAATGGTTTTGCCAAGGACTACTTGTTTTGTATTTTCATGAATTGGACTTTCCTGAGTTATAGAAAATCGGCTTCCCATTGCAATGCCTTGTGCGCCCAGAGCAAGGGCGGCAATCAGGCCCTTGCCACTGGAAAAACCCCCAGTACCAATCACTGGAATATTTACTACATCCGCAATAGCTGGAATAAGAACCAGTGACGTGACTGGGCCACCGTGAGCCGCGGCTTCATGTCCGGTTGCAAACAATGCATCAACACCATACCTTTCTGCGGCCTGGGCATGACGTTCATTCACAACAGTGGCAATGACTTTTCCGCCATAGGCATGAGCGCGTTCAACGATCCAGTCTCCTTTGCCCAAAGAAAAATTTATGACCGGAACTTTCTCCTCAAGGCCTATTTCTGCATTTTCAGTGGCTCCCGGCATCATTAGAGTTACGCCTATGCCAAATGGATTATCAGTAAGGGAGCGAATTTCATGAATTGCAGCGCGAGTTTCTTCAGCGCTTAGAGGGCCGGTTGCAAGAATACCCAGGCCGCCGGCATTAGAAACGGCAGCAACGAGCTTTGGAACAGAAACCATACTCATGCCGGGTAAGAAAACCGGGTATTTTATATCAAATAGTTCAGTTATTTTTGTTTTCAAAGTCATGCTCATAGGTTATTTTTGGATATGAAGGATAGATTAATCATAAAACGTAGTTGAATCACGAAATATTCGGGCTAGCTCTTTAAACACCCAACTGTGTTTCCAAGTTTAGGTAGTTTATAAATTTATTAAGCTAAAAATTTTAAATTATACGCTTAAAATAAATGCAAAGGTATAAATATGGCTTAGAAAAATTTGAAAGTTGATCCTGGTATTAAATAATAATTAGGCAGCTTTATTCATCTAATAGGGTTCTGACTTTTTTAAGGAGGTTTTTCGCAACAAATGGTTTTAATAAAAGTCTGTTGTTTTCATTCTGAGTATTTTCCTCATTATCGAAACCGCACATTAGTTGGGTTTTAATTTCAGGGTGGCGTTCGGAAATTTTTCTGACGAGCTCATGCCCACTCATTCCAGGCATTATTATATCTGATAGAACAAGGGCTACGGGCATAGATTCCAATATTTTCAGTGCATCTTCGCCATTTGAGGCACATACAACGTCGTATTTGTGTTTGGTCAGAATTTCGTATGCAAACTCACGCAGGGCAAACTCATCATCGACAAAGAGAATTTTTTCATTGTCAGGTGAAAAATGATTAAGTTTTTCATCCTTGTTTTCAATAACATTGTTTGAGTGTAAATCATGATCATTAATAAATCGTGGAAAGTAAATATCAAACCGGGAGCCAATATTTATTTCAGAATAGACTTTAATTGTTCCTTCGGCTCTTTTTAAAAAACCATATACCTGACTTAATCCCAAACCGGTGCCTTTATCACCTTTGGTACTAAAAAATGGGTCGAAAATATGTGCAAGGTTTCCTTCTTTAATACCACAACCCGTATCTGAAATAGAAAACTTTATATAATCGCCTTTTTCTAAATCCAGATGCCCGGCATCAACCCTATCAAGAGTTGTATTAGCAGTAGAGATTGTAAGCGTGCCGCTATTCTGCATGCCATGCATGGCATGCATGGCATTAATGCTAAGGTTTATTAAAGTATCCTGAAATTCGCTGGCATTGATAAAAACTGGCCAGACATTATCTTGCAATTTTAACTTAATAGTAATTCTTGCTGTCAGGCTTTTCTCTAGAATATTTTTAGACTGAATGATTTCATCATTGATGTTTAATTTCGATGGCGCTTCAGGTTTTGATCTTGAAAAGCCCAGCAATTTTCGTGTCAGGTCACTGCAACGAGCCCCTGCTTGCTCGATTTGGTCAAAATAGCCATCCAGTTTAGGATTTTCATTGACCTGAGCTTTAACTAGCTCTGTATAACCAAGCATTATGTTGAGCATATTGTTAAAATCGTGGGCAATTCCTCCAGTCAGTTGTCCCAGGGCATCCAGTTTCTGAGAGCGGCGTAACTGTTCCTCCTGTTGTCTTTGCTCGGTGATATCTCTAACAATAGAGGCAACGCCGATAAGATGTCCAGACTCATCCTTTAAAGACGTATTAAACCATTCGCAAATAATTATTTGTCCACTTTTTGAAATATTTTCAAAAATCCTGTGAGTTTCGCCTCGTTGATTTACCAGCTCTACCCAAAATAAGTTTACAGTTTCTTTAGCCGCTTCAGGAACCATCAAATCGTTAGCGGTTTTCCCAATTGCTTCGTCAAGAGAATAGCCAAATATCTTTGTTGCAGCTGGGTTCCAGTCCGATACTTTGAAATTTTCATCCCATTCAATGAAACCAACTGTTGTTAGTTCTTGATGAAGGCGCAAACGTTCTTTGCTTTTTCTGAGTGCATGTTCAATTTCGATTCGTTGTTGAATAAGTTGTCCTTCGGGAATGAGGTATTTAACATTACCTTCTTTATCGAATAAAGGATGAATGCTGAACTGAACCCAAAGTGGGTTTTCACCCATTAATATTTGTATATCACGAATACTGCTTTGACCTTTTGCTGCCTTAGTAATGTCAAGCTTAACTTGTTCTTGTGTTTCTTCGTTTTGAGAAAACCACGGGGTATCCGTAAAATGTTTACCGATTACTTCAGTTTCGCCAAAGTCTGCGTCCAAAAATGCGGTATTATTAATGAAAATCGAGGTTCCGTCCGGATTCAGTACCCCAGCAAAGGTTTGCATATCGTTCAAAATATTTTTAAAAAATAAACGATGCTCTTCCTGTTCAGCACGTAGTTTATATTCTTCTGTAATATCCTGAAAAACAATTATAGTGCCGTGAATTGTGTCCTTTTCTTTCAAGGGCCAGACGTTTCCAGCTATAGGGTATTCATGTCCACTCTTTGAAACAAGTAAGCTGTTATCTCCAGAAATTATTGCATGTTCTTGAGTAATGACCTGATCAATCAGGCTTTTAATTTGAGTTCGAGTTTCAGAATCGATTATATTAAAAATATCTATTAAAGGCTTGCCTAAAGCGCTTTCAGATAAGCATCCGGTAAGCTGTTCAGCTACAGGATTGATTTTTGTTATCAGGCCATTAACATCAGTAGCAATAACACCTTCGCCAGTACTATTTAACATCAAGGTATAATATTGTTCATTTTTTTTTGCTAATTGTTCAATAGAGTTTCGTGTTTCAGCCATGTTAATGAACGCATTTTCTAACTGACAAACTTCCCAGTCACTTTCATTGCTATGCGTTAATTGTGGAAACCTCCCCGAGCCAAAGTCAGTGATTTGTTGAGTTAATCGGCTAATAGAGCCACTTAATTGGCGAGATAACAAAATAGAAAATAAAACAGAAAAAAATGACAGTATCCCGAATATAACCAGGGCTTTATTTCGCCAGGTTATTATGGGTTCAAGAGCTTCTGACCGATCGACTTTTACTATAAGGCGCCAATCATTTTTGAGTACAGGATATGCAACACCGAATACATTGACGCCACGATAATCAACTAAATCCTGAATGACTCCTTCGGATTGTTGGAAGGCTTGCAGTTCAAGAGAGTTTTCCTGATTATCTGGAATAAGCAGCTTGAAGGCTGCATCTGGATTGAAACGGGTTGGACTAATAATTTGCGCCCTGCCATCTGGTAATAAACGAGCAATATAAGATTCTCCACTAACACCTAAAGTGCCATAGGTAGACATTACCTGAATAAAATCATCAATATTAATATTCAGAACAATTGAGCCAATTTCAAGATTCTCAAGTATTAGTTTTGTATGGAGGTAGAGTATTAATCCTTTATCCTCATCAAAAAGCAGGATTACTTCGCTTTTATTTTGCTTATGGGAAGACGTTGAATACTCCTGAAACGGATTAATGACCTGGGTTTCAGCAAGCGTGGAAGCAACTACAACTCCTTCATTATTCAACACAAATATATTATTTATTGAATCTACTGATGTTTTGAC
>Ga0209345_10006851_pt1 | contig 10233 bp, 16 predicted proteins | sample Cruoilmetagenom7_FD_187294 | JGI IMG/M metagenome (GOLD analysis project Ga0209345, IMG submission 187294) | Oil polluted marine microbial communities from Coal Oil Point, Santa Barbara, California, USA - Sample 7 (SPAdes) (version 2) | ecosystem: Environmental > Aquatic > Marine > Oil seeps ... | reverse complement strand
CCCAATATGCCGCCGGCGATGGAGGCCATGCTGCCCGAGATGCTGTCTGAGGTCATGGCCGCCATCATGCCCCCCATGTTACCCGGGGTGGCACCGCTGATGGCCCCCAAGATGACCGCCTACCTGCGTGAGGGGGCGCAATGGGGCTAAGGGTAATTATCAGCAAACCCGGTTGCAATCGGTCAAAAGGGATTGACATCGATGAGAGGGTCGCTTACAATCTCCTCACTAAATTCAAAAAAGAGTGGAGGTGACGGATGAGCACTAAGACTCTTAAGGTTTACTCCACCCCTACCTGACCCTGGTGCAAGAGGACCAGGTTGTTCCTCGAAGAGCACAGCATCCCATATGAGGACGTCAATGTTGCTTCAGACAAGGAGGCCCGCAAGGAGATGGTAGACAAGACGGGTCAGATGGGCGTCCCAGTCATCGAGATCGACGGCGATATCGTTGTCGGCTACGACGAACAGTGGCTCAAAGAAAAGCTAGGGCTCTAGCTCAGGGGAGGGGCCATGTATGAAATGGTAATCATTGGCGGCGGCCCGGCCGGGATGACGGCTGCGGTCTATGCCGCGAGAAAGAAGATCGATACCCTGCTACTGAGTAAGGACCTTGGAGGGCAGGTGCTTACTACGCTCGGGGTCGAGAACTACATGGGATATCAGTTCATCGAGGGCCCGGAGTTGATGCAGAAGTTTGAAGAACAGGTAAAGAAATTCCCCATAGATGTAAAGATGGGCGATGGAGCGATAAGCGTGTCTCGGCTGGACGGGGGGTTTGAGATCAGGACTGAGAAGGGTGAGGTCTATCAGGGAAAAACCGCCATTATCGCCACCGGGAAGCGTCCCCGGCCGTTGAATGTGCCTGGAGAGGAGCAGTTCAAGGGGCGGGGGGTTACTTACTGCGCCATCTGCGATGGCCCCCTTTTCGCCGGGATGACGGTAGCGGTCATCGGGGGCGGCAACTCCGCCCTGGAAGCCGCCGACGACATGATCAAAATCGGGGAGCACGTCTATCTAGTGTCCCTGACCCCGCTCACCGGAGACCAGGTGCTTATCGATAAAGTAAAGGAGGCCTCTAATGCCAGCGTCTTCACCGAACACGAAACCCATGAGATACTTGGAGATAAATTTGTGTCGGGCATCAAGATAAAGGACTTGAAAAGCGGAGAGGTGAAAGACCTGGAGGTGGGCGGTGTATTCGTCGAGATCGGGCTCCTCCCCAATTCCGAGCTGGCCAGGGGTTTGGTCAATCTAAACAAGCTGGGTGAGATCGAGGTCAACTGCGCCTGTGAGACCGGGGTCACCGGGCTCTATGCCGCTGGCGATGTGACCAATACCCCGGAGAAGCAGATAGTGGTCGCCGCCGGCGAGGGGGCCAAGGCGACGCTTCAGGCTCACCGGTATATGCAAAGGCTGGGGTGAAATCTAAAGAGCTCACTAAGTGATGACAAGCGACGGTGATTGGGAGGTTAATGGTGAACGAGGTTGTAGGCGGATTGCGGCAGATGTACAATCTAGAAAGGTTTGCCGTAGAGGTCTACCGCAGACAGATCAGGGCCTTCCCACAGAAGGACATACGCGAAAGGCTGGAAGCGGCGAGGGACAACGAACAGGAGCATGTCGATGACCTCCGGGCGCGCATCGAGGAGCTGGGCGGGAGTTGCCCATGGCAGGGGTTCTTCTTCCAGATGGCGGGAATGGTGCTTGGTTCTACCTCAACCCTGTTGGGCAGGATGTTCGCTCTAAACGCGGATATTCGGCTGGAACAGCGGGCGGTCAGGGACTACGGCGCCTTCCTGCAAAAGATCGACTTCGATGAGAACTCAAGGCGTTTGATACAGAAAAACATTGAGGATGAAAAGGTCCATATCAAGAGATGGGAGGATTCCAAAAAGATACTGAAGGGTGAGGGGGTAAAGAGCGCCATATGAGCCTACTGATTTCAATAAAAACATGGAGGTGACCAAAATGGCGGTCAAAAACGTCGGTGAGAAATACAGGTGCAATGTCTGCGGCAACGAGGTGACGGTGACCGAGGTTGGCGGCGGCATCCTGGTCTGCTGCAACGAGGAAATGGAGCTGGTGGAGGGCTAACAGGCCTTCTTAAATTCTTCTCATAAGCCAGCAAAAGGCACTTCTACCTAAGCGCAGCACAATGTTCCAAAAGGGAGGGGAAAATGGCTTACACTGCCAAGGACTACAGCAGCTTGATCGGGATGGAAGGTTTTAGCGAGACATTGCTTAATAATCATTTCACCCTCTATCAGGGCTATGTAACCAACACCAACAAGTTATTGGACTCCCTCGCCGCCATGCTTAAGGAGGGCAAGACGGCAACCCCGGAATACGCCGAGCTAAAGCGGCGGCTGGGTTGGGAGTTTAACGGAATGCGACTCCATGAGTACTACTTCGAAAACCTCGGCGGCAAGGCGGCACTGGATAAATCGGGTAAGCTGGGCCGGAAGCTGACCGAGGATTTCGACAGCTACGAAGATTGGGAGAAGGATTTCAGGGCTACCGGTGCCATGCGGGGGATTGGCTGGACCATCCTGTACCAGGATAACGTGGCCGGCAGGCTCTTCAACCAGTGGATCAATGAGCATGATACCGGCCACCTCGCAGGCTGCACCCCTATCCTGGTGCTGGATGTTTTCGAGCACGCCTTTATGATCGACTACGGACTGAAGCGGGCCGACTATATCGAGGCCTTCTTCAAGAACATTAACTGGAGTGCAGTCGAGGCTCGCCTCAGGTAAAGGCATCCGATTGTCTCCAGCTTTGAGACAAAAGTCACATCCAATGGGCAGTCTCGTGCCTAAAATGTGATTGACATGAAGAGAGTCTATCTGGATAATGCTGCAACTACACCTCTATTGACCGAGGTAGTGGATGCCATGCTGCCATATCTCAGGGATGCCTATGGCAATCCCCAATCCCTGCACGAATGGGGAGATGAAGCCCGGGATGCCATAGAGGAGGCTAGAGGCCAGGTGGCAGCCCTCATCGGAGCCCGGTCCGAGGAGATTATCTTCACCGGCTCAGGCAGCGAGGCCAATAACTTCGCCATCAAGGGGCTGGCTCAGGCCCAGCAGTCCAAGGGGAAGCATATTGTGATCTCGGCTATCGAGCACTTCTCGGTGCTCCATTCGGCCAAGACGCTGGAGAAATGGGGCTTCGAGGTTACCGAGGTCCCGGTTGACAGGCATGGGCTGGTGGATCCCAAAGAGGTAGCCAAAAGCATAAGGGGGGACACCATCCTGGTCTCCATCATGCACGCCAACGGCGAGGTGGGCACCATCGAGCCCATTGCCGAGATAGCCAAGGTGGTGAAGGAAACGGGTGCCCTGTTCCACACCGATGCTGTGGCTACCACAGGCACAATACCCCTCGATGTCAAAGAACTGGGTGTCGATGCGCTCAGTCTGGCATCAAACCAGTTCTACGGCCCAAAGGGCGTAGCTGCCCTGTGGCTCAAGAAGGGAACGCGCATCATGCCCTTCATCGATGGCGGGGTCCATGAGGGGGGAAGACGGGCGGGAACCGAGAATGTGCCTGCCATCGTAGGTCTGGGTAAGGCAGCGGAGTTGGCGCAGCGCGACACGTCCTCCCGCACAGCACACCTGTACCGGTTACGCGATAGATTGATTCAGGGGCTGACATCCAAGATCGATCACGCTATCCTGACCGGCCACCCTAGCCAGCGTCTCCCCGGAAATGCCAGCTTCTGCATCGAGTTCATCGAGGGAGAGGCAATGCTTATGCTGCTCTCCAGCAAAGGCGTCGCTGCCTCCAGTGGCTCCGCCTGCACCTCGAAGGCGCTCAAGGCATCTCATGTTCTCACCGCCATGGGTATACCCGCTGAGATCGCTCAGGGCTCGCTACTGTTCACCCTTGGTCTGAGTACTAGTGAACAGGATGTGGACTATGTCCTGGAGGTTCTGCCTCCAATAGTAGACAGGCTGCGACAGATGTCGCCCCTTTATGCCAAGTTCATTAAGGAGCAGGGGGGAGGAAGATAACATGCCAATATACAGTGAAAAAGTTATGGACCACTTTATGAACCCCCGCAATGTGGGGGAGATCGAAAACCCCGATGGCATCGGTGAGGTGGGAAATCCGGTTTGCGGGGATATGATGACCTTCTACATCAAGGTCGATAACAATCACCTCAGCGATGTCAAGTTCAAAACCTTCGGCTGCGGGGCCGCGATCGCCGTCTCCAGCATAGTAAGCGAGATGGCCATGGGTAAGACCCTTGAGGAAGCGCGTAAGATCACCCCGGCACTTGTGGCCCAGGAGCTTCAAGGGCTGCCAAAGAATAAGTATCACTGCTCCAACCTCGGCGCCCAGGCACTGAATAAGGCTATCGACGACTACCTGAAGAAGCAGGGCAAAGAGGTTAAGAGTAAAAGGAGGAGGAAGGATGAAGGAGAGTGAAAGACAAAAGAAGACGGCGACCTTCTGTCCCTATTGCGATGAGGAGATAGCCCTCAATCCCTTCCCTTATTGCCGGCCATGCCAGGTCGAGCTGCGCTATTGCCTGAAATGCAATATCTTAGTGAAGAAGGAGGCCAAGGTCTGTCCCCAGTGCGGCCAGCCATTAGGATAGGGGTCTGTAATGGGTGAGAGAGAGAGCATAACCCTGATTCTGTTCAGCGGCGAGCTGGATAAGGCTCTGGCCGCGTTCAACATAGCCATCGGGGCTGCATCCGCGGGGATACAGGTGAGCATGTTCTTCACCTTCTGGGGGCTCAATATCATCAAGCGAAACGAAGGCAGCATCCGCAGCACGGGTATTATGAGGCGGATGCTCAACTTCATGAACCGCGGCGGCTCAAAGAGGCTCCATCTCTCCAAATTTCACATGATGGGGCTGGGCACCTGGATGATGAAGCGTCTGATGAAAGATGTCAACTTCCCCCAGCTTGAGGAGCTGATGGCCGTGGCCAAGGAGATGGGGGTCAAGTTTATCGCCTGCACCACCTCCATGGGCATCATGGGAATCTCCAAAGATGCCTTCATCCCCGAGGTGGATAGCTTTGCCGGCGTCGCTACCTACCTGGCTGATGCTAGAGAGGGGCGGGTTAACCTGTTCGTCTAGGAGAAGAGGCCATGAAAGCGGATGCCACCTTGGACTGCATCGGGCTCTATTGCCCCATGCCCATCGCTCACACCGCAAAGAGGCTAAAAGAGATGGGGGTAGGGCAGGTGCTGGAGATATTGGCCGATGATGAGGGGATAAAAGAAGATATGCCTGCCTGGTGCCGCATCACAGATAATGAGCTACTGGGTATCGATGAGGAGGCAGGACAATACAGAGTTTATGTCAAGAAGTCTCACGACTGAATAGCCAAAGCCACGGGCTTCTGACAGATTGAAAACGATGGATAAAGTTTACCCAAGCGCTGAGGAGGCGATAGCGGATGTCTTCGAAGGAGCATCTATCATGTTCGGCGGCTTCTGGTACACCGGCTTCCCCATCGAGCTCACCCAAGCCCTGGTGAACAAGGGAACCAGGAAACTCACCGTCATCGCTCAATCGGTGGGGGTCGGGAATGACCTCGACATCCTAGCGGAAAATGGGCAGATAAGGAAGGCCATAGTAAATTATGCCTTCTTTCCCTCCCCGGATAAGGTCACCGAGTTCGAGAGGCAAGTTCGCGCCCATGAGATAAGATGCGAGACCTACCCCATGGGGACCTTCATCGAGAAGATGAGGGCCGGTGGCTCTGGGATCGCCGGTTTCTATACCCCCACTGGCGTCGGCACCATCGTCGCTCAGGGCAAGGAACACCGCTCCTTCAATGGCCGTGAACACATCCTGGAGGAGGCGTTAAAGGCCGACTTCACCTTTGTCCACGCCTACAAAGGCGACAGGAAAGGGAACCTCCTCTACCGCAAGGCTGCTAGAAACTACAACCCGGAGATGGCGATGGCGGGGAAGATCACCATTGCCGAGGTTGAGAACCTTGTGGAGACCGGGGAACTGGACCCCGACTGCATTCATACCCCGGGCATATATGTGCAACGGGTAGTCAAGGTAGAAAGACCTACCATCACTTTTAGCTTTGAATAGGGGGGATATGGACGGCGAGGAAACAGCGGGGCTAACCAATGAGCTGATGGCTCTCAGGGCGGCTAACGAGCTGGAGGACGGCATGTATGTTAACCTGGGCATCGGCCTACCAACAATGGTCTCCAACTGGATAGAGGGCCGGGACATTGTCCTCCAGGCCGAGATCGGTTTTCTGGAGCAGGGCCCCTTCGCCGAGCCCGACGCGGTAGACCAGGACCTGATCAGTGCTGGTGCCGAGCCGGTAACTGTGCTCCCCGGGGCCTCCTTCTTCTCCATCTCCGAGTCCTTCGCCATGATCAGGGGAGGGTACATCGATGCCGCCATCCTGGGAGCGCTCCAGGTATCCGAAAAAGGAGACCTCGCTAGCTGGAACAACCCGGCGAGGAAGATATCCGACTGCGGTAACATCGGCGGCTCTATGGACCTGGCGGTGGGCGCTAAAAAGGTGATAGTTATAATGGAGCATACCACGAGAAACGGCGAGCCCAAAATCCTTAAGGAATGCACCTATTCCCTCACCGCAAAGGGTGTGGTCGATTTGATTATCACCGATCTGGCGGTCATCGAGGTCGCTGATGACGGGCTGGTGCTCAAAGAGATAGCGCCCGGTTTGACCCCCCATCAGGTTCAGGCGTTGACCGGAGCTGAGTTAAGAATAAGCGAAGACCTCAAGGAAGTGGAGCTTTAAATGAAAGGGGGTGGGCACGCGAGGTAACAGGGGGCGCAAGAGCAGCGGCTGAACCAGAGAAAAAAAAGGAGGTAGCAAAATGGAAGAGGTAATTAGACTCCCAAGGCTGGGTGAACCGGCACCCGACTTCGAAGCGCCGACCACTCGTGGCACCATCAGGCTGGACGACTACAAGGGAAGCTGGCTGATCCTTTTCTCCCATCCCGCCGATTTCACGCCGGTGTGCACCACAGAGTTTATGGCCTTCGCCCAAATCTATCCCGAGTTGCAGAAGCTCGGAGTGGAGCTTCTGGGCATAAGCGTGGATAGCATCACCTCTCACATTGCCTGGGTGCGTAACATAGAGGAGAAGCTGGGGGTGAATATCCCCTTCCCCATCATCGCCGATCTCAATAAGGAGGTGGCACAACTATACGGCATGGTGCATCCCGGCCAGAGCAAGACGGAGACGGTAAGGTGTGTCTTTGTCATCGACCCCAACAAGGTTGTACGGGCGATGCTCTACTACCCTCTGACCACTGGAAGGAACATGGACGAGATATTGAGGCTGGTAGAGGCGTTGCAGACTACCGACAAACACGGGGTAGCCACGCCAGCCAACTGGAGGCCGGATGATATGGTGATCGTACCCCCTCCCAACACCACTGAGAGCGCTGAGGAGAGGCTCAAGCAGGGCTACGAGTGCGCGGACTGGTACCTGTGCAAGAAGAAGCTGTAACGGGGAGAGAATAATATGGCCTGTATTAGCCCCGATGGCAAGCCCACCGAATCGGGCATGAAGCTTCTGCGCGCGTTGCAGTCGGGACCCAAGTCGCCGGAGGATGTGGCCCAGGAAACCGGCCGTCCCATGTACGCCGTCAGAAGCGGACTGCGAGAGCTGGCGGGGGCAGAGCTTGTAACCGAGAAGGGTGAGAGCTACGAGCTGACGCCCAAGGGCAGTGAGTTCGTGGGCCCGCAAGCTTAGGCATGGCCGGGCGGGAGCTGAGGCACTAGGACGAGCAAGCCAGGCACGATGGATGTCTTTGGCCAACTGAATGTGTGTCCGCCTGCTCACCCGGCCGAAGGATAGAGCGGAAAGGAGGTAAATACGCCTTGTGGAAGTGCACTAATTGTCACCATGTAGAACTTGCCACCGAGAAACCTGAACGCTGCCCCATCTGCGGTGCCGAGGCCGATAAGCTTGTTCCCCATGAGATTACAGGAATAAAGGGGACCAAGACCCTGAAAAACCTCAAGACTGGCTTCGTCGCTGAGTCCCAGGCCCACCTGAGAAACATGGCCTTTGCTATAAAAGCCGAGCAGGAGGGCTACCGCCAGGTGGCAAGGCTGTTCCGCGCTGTTGCCGAAGCTGAGGGGGTTCACGCATTCAATCACCTACGACTCCTCGGCGGCGTGTCCGAAACTCAGGAGAACCTGGAGAGCGCCTTCGAAAGGGAGAACCTGGCAAGCAACTCCTATCCTGAGTTCATCAAGGCGGCCAATGAGGAGGACAATAAGCACGTAGCAATGATTTTCAGCTATTCCCGCGATGTGGAGCGGGGGCATGCCAAGCTATACGAGCAGGCGCTAGAGCACATGCTGGGCGATGTGGACACCGAATATTATGTCTGCGGCGTGTGCGGCTATGTCTCCGATGGCGAGCTCCCCGACGAGTGCCCCGTATGCGGCGCCCCCAGAGACAAGTTCAGGAGGGTAGTCTAATGAGATATGTAATAGCTGGCAATGGGGTAGCAGGGACATCAGCGGCGGCCAAGATCCGTGACCTGGATAAGACGGGTGAGATCGACATCTTCACCGATGAGCCCTATCCCTTCTACTCCCGACCGCTATTGCCTGAGTTCATCGCCGGCGCCGTTGAGGAGAAGAACCTCTTCGTCCACCCCCCGCAGTGGTATGAGGACAAGAACATCGTTCTTCACCTGGAGGAGGGTGTGGAAGCAGTGAGGCCCGGCGAGCAAGAGCTCACCACCGCTGAGGGCAAGTATAAATACGATCGTCTGCTGCTGGCCGCAGGCAGCAATCCCTTCGTGCCACCGGTCAAGGGGATGGAGGACAAGGAGGGCATCTTTACCCTGCGGTCGATAGACGATGCCAAAGCGATAAAGGAGTATGCTAAAAAATCGAGAAAGGCGGTTCTCATCGGTGGTGGGCTGTTGGGGCTTGAGGCCGGCAATGGCCTGAGGCGGGCCGGGCTTCAGGTAGTTGTAGTCGAGAGCTTCCCCCGCCTTCTGCCGCGCCAGCTCGATTCCGAAGGGGCTGCCATCCTGCAGCGACGGATGGAAGAGATGGGGTTCGAATTCTTTCTTGACCAGACATGCGAAGAAATACAGGGGCAGGGCAAGGTGGAGGGGATATTGCTCAAGAGCGAAAGGAGGGTCGATGCCGATATGATCCTGGTCTCCGCTGGCGTCAGGTCCGACTTGAGATTAGCCAATAGCACCGGCATGGAAACCGAAAGAGGGGTAATAGTCAACGACAGATTGGAGACCAGTATCGAGAACATCTTTGCCGCCGGGGATGTTGCGCAGCACCGCGGGTTGTGCTACGGGATTTGGCCGGCCTCGCAGCGACAGGGTGAGGTTGCCGGGACCAATATGGCCGGCGGCGATGAGACTTACGACGGGACCGTGCCCTCTAACTCACTCAAGGTCCTGGGCATCGACCTGGTGTCCTCAGGCGAAATCGATGCCGAGGGCAAACTGGAATGCAGGGTGGCCACCGATCCCGAAGGGGCCACCTATCGCAAGCTGGTCTTCGATGGCGAGTGCCTCGTCGGCTGCGTGCTCCTCGGCGATGTCAAGGGGAGGTGGGAGCTGCTGCGTGCCATCGAGACCAGAAAGGACATCACAGAATTCAAGGAAGACCTGCTCAGCGATGATTTCGACTTTGCTGCTATAAGATAACCACGCATAATATGTAAAGGAGGTTTTGCCATGACTAAGGTAATGCTGAGAGAGGAAGTCTACTGGGTGGGGGCTATTGACTGGGACCGGCGGTTATTTGATGCTCTCATACCGCTTCCCGATGGCACAAGTTATAACTCATATTTAGTCAAGGGTAGTGAGAAGACAGCGCTCATTGACACCGTCGACCCTACTATGCCGGACGTGTTGATAGACCACCTGAGTGAACTCGGAGTTAAAAGTATAGATTATGTGATTGCCAATCACGCCGAGCAGGACCATTCCGGTGCTATCCCGCAAGTGCTGGAGAAATACCCTGAGGCGAAAGTGGTATGCACACCCAAGTGTAAAGGGATGCTCATCGACTTGCTCATGATTCCAGAAGGGAAATTCATCACTGTCAACGATAAAGAGACCATTTCGCTGGGGGATAGAACATTGGAGTTTATCTATGCCCCCTGGGTTCACTGGCCGGAGACAATGCTTACCTACCTGAGTGAAGACAAGATACTGTTCCCCTGTGATTTCTTTGGTTCCCATCTAGCCACCACCGACCTGTATGTG
>Ga0209345_10006850_pt1 | contig 10234 bp, 8 predicted proteins | sample Cruoilmetagenom7_FD_187294 | JGI IMG/M metagenome (GOLD analysis project Ga0209345, IMG submission 187294) | Oil polluted marine microbial communities from Coal Oil Point, Santa Barbara, California, USA - Sample 7 (SPAdes) (version 2) | ecosystem: Environmental > Aquatic > Marine > Oil seeps ... | reverse complement strand
TGTCGACTCAATTGAGTGCCCAGCACAGCACAGACGTTATGTATCCCCGCTTCTTGAAGCCGTAAAACATCAATGGGTCCTTCGACCAGAATAATGGTACCTCCCTGAACAAATCCTTTTGCCTGATGGGCATTATACAAAATAGATTTTTTTGCAAGACTAAAGTGTCTATGAAGACCTCCGCTATGTAGCCACTTCGATATACCAAGACGCTGACGTTCCTTTGCGTCATCGATTAGCGCACGCCCTGTAAAACCAATAATATTGCAATCAAGATCTCTAATTGGAAAAACAATCCGCCCCCTCATAAAAGAAGAAGCATCCCGCCCAGCGTAATAACCCACCTTATTGAACTGTAAGACCTCCTGGCTGAAACCTCGATCCGTCATGTATGGATGTGTAATTTCTAAGCTTTGAAGACACTCCTCACTAATGGACTCTAGTTGTTCTGGTTGACCCTGTTGTAGTAGATCCTTCAGCGATTTCTGTCTGGTCTGGTAGCGTAGTTGCTGGAAATCTTTGTTTCCTGCGAGGGCTTGCGCAATTATAGTACATGCTTGCTGCATCCCACAACTGGTAAACGCACGAATAAATCCAATAGCATCTCTGCCATATTCTTCATGGCACCCGTGGCTCCAACATGCCCATGTATGCTTTGTGTTTGACCAGGAGAATGCCTTGTCGTTAGTTCGATCCCCCGGATGGGTCGGAATTGGGCACGGTCCCGCTAGACCCTGATGCGTTTCCACCAGACCCGGCACTCCCAGTATTTTGAGCAGTCGGGGTAGATGTTTGCTGCCCAGGTCCGCTAGTTGTTCCCTGTTTACCATGTTGCATCTTACCTCCAACGCCTAATTCTTCAATTCTACCACGTTCAACATTAAATTGGTAATTAATATACCTGCCTTCACGCAAACCACCGCGTCGTGATTTACTCAAAATAAATTTATAATTTCCTTGTGGATCGTCGCGAAAATCCTGAATATCCTTACGAATCATAATCGTAACTGAGGTTGCAGTATTCTTCAGCCGCTTTGCCCCCTCAACCTCTCCACCCGCATTTGTTTGACCCAGTGCCAAAACAGGGATATTCATATCATTTGCAAAATCGTGTAACTTGCTCATCTCTATGCCAAGATACTGAAACTCTTGTAGCTTCACCGCAGCAAGTTCGCTTGGATCCTGTAACTTAATTTGATCTACTACTAAGAAGCACTGCGGCTCACGACAATCAGGATCCCGATCTTTCACCGTGGTCATAATCAATCGGCGCACATGCTTAAGCGACTGTGATAAGGGGGTCCCACGAATATCTAAATAGATAAAATTCTTACCATAAGTATCATAGAACCTTCTCCAATTCGACTGATTCTCATACACGGCTTTGCAGTGCATAATGTCATCAATTAAGTTGTTATCCATACCCATGTTTGCGAGATGGGCACGACTCTTACTCCACCACCCATAATCAATATAGTCGTATGGAATATCATAAACCATACAAAACCCTCGCACGGTAGCAACCTCGGCATCCATTTCGGTATCGAGATAGATTGTTGGGATATGCCTCGCAGCCTTCATGGCAGCACGCAAACCAATCTGGCTCTTCCCTCTGCCAGTATAACCGACAAAGAAATGCACACTACGATTGCGGAGTTGACCTACGGCTTTCTGCCAAATAGGAAAGCCTACATCAATTCCTGTCAGCGGATTAGTAGCTAAATCTTCGATTACTGCCTTTGCTTTAAGAAAAATTCGTTCCCCCATTTGTCTTGTATTAGTAGTTGATTCTCCAAGGCGAACAATCGTTCCCTCCACTTTCTCGATAACGTCTTCAATATCGTCCATCGTGGTATTGACATATGAATAGAGGCGACGAAACTCGTCAATCGCTAATCGCTTGTACGACTCTCCTTGGACAATCCGCAGCCACTTAAGTAAATCTTCGTGCGCAGCATTATAATAAATAATTTGATCTACGGCAAGACCGTTGTCGGTAAGCTCTATAAACTTCTGTTCATCAATATCAAGTTCGCCCACAGCAGCAAAGACATGCTCTCTATCAATTGAATCTACATCCTTCTTATATAGATGATGAAAGATTCGGAACATTGTCCTATGAAGAGGCGTCGTAAAATTCGACTCATTCAATACATTCTCTATTAATGAAAATTCCGACGGCTGGTTATATAGAATCGCTAAAAGCATCATTTCCGCCACCGGATTCGAATGCTTTTTATTGTCCCGCTGCGGCATTTAGCAACTCCACGATATCCACCACGTCTACGTCTGTATCTCTGACACAGATCAGAGTAATGTCATTAAGCCCACACCATCTTTTTTTTCGAGAGTCGTTCACTTGCTGTTTACGAAATCCTTGTATATCTCTATGAAAATGTTTGACAAATTTAGTATGCTGTGCCCCTTGGATTTCAAATGCAAAACCTTCGGTGGGCAACCAAAAATCTAGCGCCAGGGCTCCAGACTGAGGCAGTCCAAATTCTTCTAAAATATTACTATAAGGGAAAAGCTGCTTTAAGCGTTGACCAAAACGAAACTGGGCACCAGATCTACACTCCGCCCTACTCTTCATCTTGTACCGCGACGGACGCAGATCCATCTTTATTTCCGTCCCGTCCAAATTCTTCAATATAGTTCCCATACAGTGATTCCTTTAATGCTTGATATAAAACAGAAACGGCTTCCGAATGATCATCAAGCCATGCAACAACCTGCGACTGAAACACGCTAGTCTCTCCATCGCATTTGAACGGAGGATGATATTCTTCCATGGTTTTTGGTATAACAATTCGTGCGCGTTCCTTAGCCTCAATAATCCCAAATTGGATACATGTTGTTAGCGCATCAAGCGATGACCAAACCCCGTAACCAAAACGGAGGGGGAAACGACCCTTTACATAAGGTGCCGCGCACTTATTCTTCTTGACAAAGAAGTCTACCCACTGTCCAACAACCCTACCGTCTTCATCTGTAATGTAGTTCTTCTTATAGATCTCGCCAAGCTGGACTCTCTGCACACCATAAAACGCCATCGCCAAGCCGCCGGGCGTCACTGTGTTGTCGCCAAACATCTTACCAGGGTCCTTGCGCACCTGGTTGATGAAGATAACGGTTGAACGACTCTTACGCAATACATCCTTGAGGTCGCGGCATACCGCACTCATCAACTTTGCCAGCTTCGCCATATGCTGCTTGCTTAAAGGTCCCCCAACAACCGACTCTGGAACAAGGCTATCAATGGAGTCAACGATACAAATCGAGTTCTTGATCTTGACAAAAGCCTTCACGGCATCAAGACAGTCTTCTCCGGTGTCTGCTTCGATCATCTGGAAGGTCTTGTTACCAAACTCATCCTCTATTCCCATATCAATAGTCGGAATAGACTCAACTAACGAGCGATTCAGACTCCCCTCCATGTTGGCATATGCTACATATTTACCTGCCCTTTGAGCAATCCCAGCGACAGACAAAGCCAGCGTGGTCTTGCCAGAACTTGCCTCACCATATAGTTCATGCACTCCACCATCAGCAAATGGAATATGTAATTGAATATCTAGGGCTGCGGAGCCGGTGAAGTTCGGCAGCGGATCAATCACCGTGTCCATAGGGCGGACCCTGACCGAGCCGATTTTCTTGGCTTCTGCCTCAAAAATCTTGTAGACGTCGATCTGACTCTGGGCGGCTGATTCTTTTTCTTTATCCTTCTTGGGTCTCGCCATGATTTTTCTTCCTTAACAGATCCCTAACATTAACTTTCTGTTGTTTTTTGACCGTGGCTTTTGCGTGCAACTTCTGTAGTCCCAAAAGCTTATGATCGAGATCTAGATCCTCGAAATAGGAGTTGTCGATATGCCAATACAGCAACCCGATCTTGTCCCAAGATAAAGTTAGACCTTGCCTGAGAACGAGATCGAGTATCTCTGTGGGTGACACGTCTCGAGTTTTTACCAGTCGACGAACCAACGATAGAGCGGTTCCCCATTCTGAGGCGAAACCGCTAGCTTTACGCCACGGAAACTTCGGCAGCGAGACATGCTTGTGGAGCATGTAGACTTCAACTACCGTCTGTTCTTGACTATGCTGTACTATGGGCGTGCTTATACTCTGGTACTTCTTCATCCTATAATAATTATGGCATTTGATCGAGATTTATTTCATGGTTTCTATTCTTTTTTGACAAAAATTAAGGCATCATGATCCTTATCTATAATGCGCAATTCTTGTTTTCGTAAATCACCTAATAGATCAAACCAGCAAATCGTTGCTTGCGAATTTTCTACGTTAAAGGTACCAATCCCGGTCAGATCGATATTAATAACGCCACGATGAACTTGCTTGAAGACGAAATAAGCGTCAGCGGTGGGAACGTCATACATCTTTTCTCCGCACTGAAAACGAAGATGAGTGATGACAACGTCTGTGTCTTTAAGGTAAGTTTTTAATCGCATCCATGCCAGACGAACTCCTGGAATAAAATTCTCGAATACAGTTCTACCATCAGACAAAGAAGCGATCCATCTACAAGGCTGGACGGTCGAGTCGACCGCAAAGGCGAGGTGTTGCTCAAAATTCATGTTTTTGGTCCTTATATAAGCAACTCTATGAACAAAACATATATCTAGTAAGAACGTCTTACTAGAACTACGACTCTATCAATGAGTCTTTAGATTTTATTACCCTTTTTGAAATTCTCTTCAGGAGATAATGGTTGACAATTAGTATAGTGCATAGCAGTTTGTTTATCGTCCCATAAAGATACTGGAATAATGTGATCAATTACCCACTTAGTACCATGCTTCATAATAAAATCTTAAAAGTACTCACAGGAAAAATGAAAGCCCCAGCTATTCTTGATACCGGTCGTGGTCGGTTTCACGGAAATACCGATATGCCAATCATGACGGGCGGCAGTTTCTGTGTGGTTGACAACGCCCAAAGAATTCGTTCCATCGCTGGAAAGATCCTCAAAAGCACTATCATGGTCTGCCTCAGCACCTTGTACTGTCATGTCGTTCGGAGCTTCTCCGAGCACCACGCCAGATGCTGCGTCCAAGTCCACGGCATAGAATAAGCCATTCTGGGTCTGAACCGCACTGCCGACAGTCAAACGAACAACGAGACTACCACTACCGGGAGCAACCGGAAGGGTCTCGTTATCAGCACCATCAATAGAAACAGTGTTGGCATCGATATACTTAAAGTTGACACCAGCGCCCTGATCGGCACCGGCAGAAGTCACCCTATAAGTAGTATCGGCATACGAACCAACAGACACGCTATTGCCCGGACCTCCCGCACCAAAGAATCCTAAAAAGGATGGATCTGCGGTATTGCCTGCAATTAGCCCACTTACTTCAACGAATCCTGCTGGAGACCCGCTAGGAAGATGAAATGTAACACTCATGTTTTACACCCCCTTTCATACACTTATAAAAATTTCTGGAGTTGCAGATGATTGTTGAACCTGAAATAAGCATTCAACAATGTCAATCTCCAAATCTCCACTATCTACTTCGACTCTACAAAGAAACTTACGTCCATCTGTTAGTCCAACCACTACCCAGTCTCCTGGTGTGATGCCCTCATCATTCGCACCAATAAACATAGTATGACCAACAAAACTACCAAAGTCCGCGACTGCAAATGGCATTATACTATCATCTACATTAATAGAATAAGCATTCGCTAAACTTGTATTATAACCTTGCGAACTACCCAAGACAAGTTCCCAATAGTCCCCGCCATTTGTCATTTTTCGAGCAAACGACTTATTGCCGATACCTATCGGCTGAGTCAAGCTCAATTTACCCGCAGAACTTGCTATAAAATTTCCCCCATCGGGGCTAGTCAATCTAAAAGTTTCGAACTCATGATACAAGAAAGCTCCTCCCGGAGAATACTTGATAGTAAACTCTCCCACCCCAAACCAACCATAGTTTCTACTCCAGGCGATTTCTCGGATGCCGTATTTACCCCACTGAGCAATATGCTTATGCTGAACATGGGTGTGCTCTACCGCGCGCGAAGCAATGGCTAATTTTATAAAGAAATGCTCCTGTATTTGTTCTAGCCCCCCCGTCATGTAGCCAGTATTGCCAGCCGTATAAGGATCCGGTGGGGGCGGACTCTGCCGAGACCAAAAGGACCTAAAAGCCCACTGACTTTCTACAAATGCATATGCATCATCACTACCCTCGGACCGAATTAGGTGACCCATATCCTGCCAGAAAAGTGGAGGATTCTTATAAGTACGTCTCCATACATAAGTGTCCCCTGGGGGTGGCTGCGTCGTGAAATATGCATCCAAAATGGACCCATCATCACCAAAATTACTATTCTCAACCGTATTCAGCAATAATGCCGCATTATTAAACGACGACAAGTTAAGCAGCCCACTAGAGTTACGTCCACCAAATAATTTGTTGCATACATGAATTCCTCGAGACCTTATGGGCACGGGAGAATACCCGAGAGCGGATATAGACGTTCCCACAGCAGGACTTCCATTGGCTTCGTTCCGAACTATCGCACTCAAACCCGCGCCTACCTCGGCGACAATACCACTTATCCATCCACGAACGTCATAGTAGTCAGTAGTTGGATAGACGCTCAATTGCCCGCTTGGACCATATCCCGCATTACTATTAGATACGATAATTCTATGAACTCCGTGCTGTAATTCTGGACTTTGTGCAATAAAATCCATCATAGCCATACCCGAGGAACCTGGGCGATGAATCCCGCTTGGCTCTAATGCATTACGGTACACAAGATCACCAAACCATCGTTCTGACACGTGATTGTTGGTTAGCGGAGTATTATCCTCACTGATAACACGTAATTGTGTCATCGGCGTAAAACCATCTCCACAAACCCTCATAATGCCAGACTCTATCACGCCGGCATCATAACCCGAAGTCTGCGGAACTCCCAATTCTATATAATTGCCCGGATCCAAAGAATCTTCATAATCACTCTGGGCATAGCTCGAACCATTTGATGTAATCAGGGCTGGAAATAACGGTGCTGTCTCATATGTGACATTTGTATAAGTATGCTCCCCCATGCGAGCAAACCTAGCGTACGGTTGATAGCTAATTTCCGTTATTGTCTGAGTATCTAAATAACCAGACGCACCAATCACTCCACTGGCACTAACTGCATTATCCCCAAAGATTGAGCCAAAAAATAGAATCCTGGCGGGTAACCTGTATTGAAAATCCCCCTTGGCACCACTGGGGAATGAACCAAACGACGTTCTCAAGTAGTCTTGGCGAGCGAAATCGCCCGTGGTATCAGTATCCCATCCAACTGAGTTAAAAATCAAATCCATAGAAGCTCGTAAATCTTCTATGTAGTTCAAGCAATATGGATTTCCACTCGGTGAGACCAGCGCCCCAGACGGATCCGGGTTTGTAATCTCTTGTTTCGCTACCTCTGTCATAGTAGCGGCTCTATAATTATAAAATATAGTTTGAGGATCCTCAATACCATACTTGCGGATCTCTGCTAAGTGAACATACATAGCTTGTTCATATAGACATCCACTTATTTCGGGAATTGGTTGAATATTGTCCGACCAGCCTACGCTGGGACCACCTAATCTTCCAAGAAAAACAAATGGAATATCTATATATTGATAAGGAGTAATGCCGCTAGCAACTACCATTGTTTACCTAACTAAAAGCGCCCGAAACCATGAATTGGTAATTCAACAAATCCTATAGTTAACCTATCCCCCGATAGCCCTAATGGAACCGATGCCGTATAATACATACCCCGCATTCCTACGGTGGCATTATGACGAAACGGACGAGGTACCACGCTTGTAAAAACCGTACCACTTGGTGCAAGCTCTCCCTCATTATTACATTCCTGTACGGTTACCAGAGCGCCAGAAGTACCGAAACCCGTTACGGCAGTAATCTGGACCGGGCGTACAACGGACGTTGATGTAGTAGACTGGATAAACATAGCGCCACTAGCTAGAGTTAAAGACGCTCCAATATCTTGGGTTATCTGGGGCTGTTCTGTTAGAATAGTCACGCGCCTACCTATATTGACCACGTCCCCGTCATTCAGGGGTGGCACATTACTAATTTTACGCCGCGTACCGTCTTTCTTGGCTGTGTCAATGAGGTCTACAGTATATCTTTTAGCCATCTTATGTCTCCTCCTCCGACACAACCTCTACTATACGAGCATTCAAAGCATGTCCGCCTGTAAAATAATAAAATGTTACAGACTCTCCCGTGTGCTTTCCTTCTTCTTGATAGTGGAATATCGCCGGATCTCCTTCATTTAAAAAGCCATCAATACACTCTGTTCCGTCTGACATAAGGCGACCATCATTTCTCCTGCCCGAATTAGGATATCGTACCCCATTCTTTGTCTGACCAAAGTAGCGCTCCGGATCAATTGGGGCTCCTCCAAGTGTAATGTTGAGTATATTATTTAGTTCTACTATCTCAACCTTTTTAGAGAATGATTCGGGCGACGTGGAGTATTGAACCTGCGGAGGGGTGATCGGAATACTTCTAGACGGTCCTACATCGAAGCCAAAGATATCAAAATTTATAGGGGTTACACCACCCTGAAAGGCTGGAAACTCCCTATCTCCCAATGGCGGAATCTTGGTATATGCGGCATAGAAGTCATTAATCCTATATGTTGTAATAACACCACCCACACCAAACGAAAAAGACATGGACGCAATACCATTATCACGAACCCCGTACAAACCACTACTATTAATTTGTTGATCAGCGAAGTTATCAAACGTCAATGCTGGAAAACCAGGTTGTCTAATCTCGGCGTAACGAGAATTAATCGCGTCAATAAATAATCCACGTAAACGTCTTTTCGCACGAATATCCATAATATCTACGCTATTTTGATTTCCAGCTGGAAAGAAATTCCAAGGTGCAAATTGTTCGTCTGAAACAAATTGTTCTCCAAGAACAGGATGAATCGTACCAGAGACCCAGGTGTCAGGATAGCCATCTCCATATCTTTCATTGGTTTCTATCGGCATGGCAACGCCACTAATAGAATTATAAATATCAATTAAGATATTTGGACTATAGAGATCAAATTCACCCGACGTATTTGCATTATTAATACTTTCGATTAATGTAGCCAGGGTATCTAGGACAGTTCCACTACTTCTGCCCGTGCCAATAATAGTTGGAAACTGGCACCAGACCGTACCGTCGGGAAATAATTGAAAACCATAAATATCCGAGGAGTCTCGAGGATCCCTAATCTGTTGACCCACTTCTCGTAACTGAATAGGGATATAATGCTCTCTTGAACCCGACGCACTAAAGGGCGGGACGTCCTCACTCCAAGATCCGAATGATGCCGGCACATCCTCTCCCTCCGCCCCATATACCGAGCCGGAAGGAAGAACACAATGTGCTGCAACCCTATAATCCTGTTGAATAAACGGACTCACCGGACCCAGGCTCTTATTAATCTCGTAGCCTTGGATAAAGGGACCACTCGAACCATTAGGACTAAGGGCATGACCCTCGATCTGGTTCTCTATATTAGCCCACGCCGCATTCATTACACGTAGATAGCCAGAGGCTTGATTATACAAAATACCGGATGCGACATAAGAACGACCAAAATGACGTTGGGAGTGGTCGTTAACCCTATTATAGAAGCTCATTACCCAGTTATCTTGGGCGTCTCTACGATTATTAATGACGCGCAAGTTACCAGATGGATTTGCTAGTAATTCAGATAATGGCTCCGTCGGATCTATGCGACTCTGGAATTCGGGATGCTGCGCGGCAATAGAACCAGCATCTGAATCTTGCTCAAATCCGGGAGGAGTGGCTCCTGGCGCAGCGGTTTGATAAATCTTAAAATATGTCCATTGTTCGATACCAGCAAGAGCCATTTGTAATTCTTGATCACTTGGCACATATGAACGCAGCTTGCCTGCGGCATCAATGAACTGTACAGTAATATTCTGCCAGGCTGGATAGAATACCAAGCCACTAGAAGGAAGATCTATACCGTCTATTGGACTTAATAGTGGAGAATTCCAGAACCCTTGTTTCCTACCCCCAAGTAGACGAACCCTAGAAGGCTCCTGAACCGCGTCTTTACCGAAGCGTAATGTAGTATAGTTACTATCATCCAATGCATCAAATAGAGCGCTCTCATCGATCTCAAATGGCACCTTGCGATTAATTACATA
>Ga0209345_10006849_pt1 | contig 10235 bp, 8 predicted proteins | sample Cruoilmetagenom7_FD_187294 | JGI IMG/M metagenome (GOLD analysis project Ga0209345, IMG submission 187294) | Oil polluted marine microbial communities from Coal Oil Point, Santa Barbara, California, USA - Sample 7 (SPAdes) (version 2) | ecosystem: Environmental > Aquatic > Marine > Oil seeps ... | reverse complement strand
CCCAAATTCCAAACACCTTGAAATAGTTCACTATTCCTTCGCCTTTTGAAATTTGTGATCGAACAAAATCAACCTAAATCCGAGCGCCCTTGGGACGATTATTTTTTCCGCGTCCCTTAATCACCCGCCGTCAAGTCTGGCACAAGAGGATGAACTCCAAATCGTCAGAGAGAAATGGAAAAAATACGGTTTTAAATAAGGAGGTGAGAAATGGGTCACAGAGACATACGTGAATTCATAGCGAAACTGGAAGAGGAAGGCGAACTGCACCGGATTAAAGCAGAAGTGGATTGGGACCTGGAACTCAGCGCCATAATGAGGAAGGTTTTTGAAAAAAATGGACCTGCCTGTCTTTTTGAAAATGTAAAAGACAGTGAATTTTCTGTTTTTACGGGTGGTTTTTTTAGACATAAGAAATACGGACTTGCGGTTGATGCACCACCGGATATCAGATCCATTCTGCAAAAAATGATAAAGGCCACAGAAAGTCCAATAACTCCTGTCCTTGTAGACAATGGCCCCTGTAAAGAAAACATAGACCTTGACGACAAAATCGATGTGGGCAAATTCCCTGTCCCCAGGTGGTTCCACCTGGATGGGGGACGATATATCGGAACACTAGGGTCTATCATTACCAAAGACCCGGATACAGGCATCAGAAATATGGGTGTATACAGGCAAATGATCGCGGGGAAAAATAAACTTGGTATGCTTGCCACTCAGCAGTGTGGTATCAATCTGCAAAAATACAGAGCAAGAAACAAACCTATGCCCATAGCCACGGCAATAGGTGTGCCGCCGGCAGTGCTTGCATCGGCTATTGTTCGCGCTCCTTATGGCCTGGATGAATTGGGGATAGCGGGTGCCATTACCGGAGAGCCCATACCTCTTGTAAAGTGCGAAACAATTGATTTGGAAGTGCCTGCATTTTCTGAGATCGTTCTTGAAGGTGAAATCCCACCGGATTCAAGCCTGTGGGTAGAGGAAGGGCCCTTTGGTGAATTTACAGGTTATTGCAGTTCCGTTAAATCAGAGATGAAGCCGGTCGTGAACCTAAGTGCAGTTACGTACAGGGATGATCCTATTTTTCAGGGATGTTCTCCCGGAATCCCACCCAATGAAGAAACCACCTATCGTGAAATAGGGACCACGGTAGGCGCGTGGCGAAATATCCTGAATGCCGGTGTGCCAGGCATTAAAGAGGTATACGCCACTGAGATGGGGTGCGCCGAGTTTGTCATTGTTGTTTCTATGGACCAGCAATATTTTCTAGGCAATGCTAGAGAGGTTATTGAGGCTGTTTTTGCAACCGTAGGCAAGACCTGCAAATGGGTTATTGTTGTGGATGATGATATCGATATCTTTGACAGGGGACAGCTGGAATGGGCATTGTCTGTAAGGGTCCAGCCCCACAGAGATATCATCATTACTGACGACAGGCACTCGGGAAACCCATTGGATCCTTCCATTCATCCTGACTTGAGACGCCATGCTCTTTTGGCGCAGGGTTCTCGGATCGGGATAGATGCCACCATTAAAAATAAAGATTATGAGTTCCCTCCCATCGTAAAATCAACAGAAGAAATGGAGGAGCTTGTGGAAAGAAGATGGGCGGAGTATGGGTTTAAGGGACGCGGAAAAAAATAATCATCCCAATTAGCATCCCTGCTTCAGGCTGTTTTTGTCCGATCCCAAATTCAAAACACCTTGAAATAGTTCACTATTCCTTCGCCTTTTGAAATTTGTGATCGAACAAAATCAACCTAAATCCGAGCACCCTTGGGACGATTATTTTTTTCCGCGTCCCTTAAAGAAACGTCTGATATCGTTCTTGTTGAGAAGGAAGTGGACTGTGAATGAAACTGTAATGTGAAACTGGTGGTAAAAAAGTAAGTTGACCGTTGAGCTGGTTTGATGCAATATTGAGCCATGCCTAGACAAGCATGTCTGGACGCGCCCGGAGTCCTGCACCACATCATGATCCGGGGTATAGGGCGTCGAAAAATCTTCATAAACGACAGGGACCGGGAGGATTTCCTGGAACGTCTTTCGAAACTCCTACCCCAAACTGAAACCGCCTGTTACGCATGGGTGTTCATCCCAAATCACGCATTTTCTTTATCGAACAGGGCTTGCGCCGCTTTACCGCTTCAAGGGAGGCATTTTATGACGTTCAACGAAAAATGGCGGTCATCACTGTCTGAGGACATGATTAGACTATGCGACCAATGGTTTTTTCCCCAGCCACTTAAAAAGGAATTTGAACATCGCTTGTGGCAGAGGCTGCGTGTGGAGTGGAACTACAACTCCAACCATATGGAAGGAAACACACTGACTTATGGTGATACCCTGCTGCTTTTGATCCATGGACGAACCCGCGGCGAACATTTGCTCCGCGAATACGAAGAGATGCGTGGCCATGATTTGGCAATAGAGCATGTTCGGACCCTGGCCAAGGAAGACGGGTTTTTGAATGAGGTGGACATCCGAGACCTGAATCGCATCCTTCTGAAGGAAGGTTTCTGGCACGTGGCCCAGACCCCGGAGGGTGAACCCACCCGCAAATGGATTGAGCCGGGCCGTTACAAGACACAACCCAATCATGTGATAACCGCAACAGGGGAACGCTTTCATTTCACGACACCCGAGGAAACGCCTGCACAGATGGCCGAGTTTGTTCGCTGGCTCCATCAGGAGCTGCAAATCCCTATTCTAGGGCTTATTGCATTCCTTGCTCAAGTCCACCACCGTTTTATTCGGATTCACCCTTTTGACGACGGTAACGGACGTGTGGTCCGTCTGCTGGTGAACTACATCCTTCTCCGTGCCGGGCTGCCGCCGATTGTGATTAAAACAAAAGACCGGAAGAGATACCTGCAAACCATCGCATCTGCAGACGCAGGTGACACCGGACCGTTTGAGATGTTTCTTGAAACAACATTAGAATGGTCGCTGAAACTTGGCATCAATGCCTCGACCACTTTGATTGAGTTAGAAGCGGAGGAGGAGGGTTAGGGAGAGGGTGAGGGTGGTGCCAACAAGGTTATAAATCGAGTTACACCCGCCCCCGCTCCTGGCCCTGGATCTTCGACTAGGAGGCTGTCCGAGAATGCCCTTTTCCCCAAACGCTTCGTCATGCCCGAAAAAATAACCGCAGGCATATAGTTGATATTCCGAGGATAATTTTTTGAGCATAACGCAGATATTGGACAAAAGGACCATTTATGGATGAACACTAGTTAATTTCGTACACCCACCTATAACAAAGAGGACTAAAATGAGCTTTAAGAGTTTGAGGAATTTTATAGAAAGACTTGAAAGGGAGGGAGAAATAATCAGGATAAAAGACAAACTAAGCCCTCGTTTTGAAATAGCTGCCTTTTTTGAAATATTGGGGAAAAAAGAAGGGAATCCTGCAGCCATTATAGAAAATGTTGAAGGATACGACATCCCGGTTGTAGGAAATCTTTTAGGCTCAAAAAGGCGACTGGCCATGGCTCTCGAAACAGATGAAGACAATATTTTCAAAGACTTTTCCAGGATAAATGAAAAGGGACTCCCACCGGAAATAATCTCCCCGGCCCCAGTGAAAGATGTAGTTATAGATAAGGATATCGATATATTAAGGGATTTCCCAGTACTTACTTACCATGAGAAGGATGCAGGGCCGTATATAACGCAAGGTATCGTTTTCTCCAAAGACCCTGAAAGTGGGAATAGAACCATGGGAGTTCATAGATTGCAAGTAAAAGGTAAAAATAGATTAGGTATATTTCTGGCAAGCAAGACCTCTACGGAATATTTCCACAATGCAGAAGAAAAAGGGAAGCCGCTTAATGTTGCGATAGCAATTGGCGTTGACCCGGTCATTCTAATTGCTTCAGTGTCATGGTCCCCCTTTGGAGACAAACTTACTTTAGCGGGAACTTTAAGAAGAAAACCCTTAGAATTGACCCCGGCAGAAAGTGTTGATTTAGAAGTCCCAGCTAACGCGATGATTGTTATGGAAGGGAAAATACTGCCAAATTTAAGAGAAAAGGAAGGCCCGTTTGGAGAAAGCACCGGATATTATATTACTGCTCAAAATCCAGTTATTGAAATAACTACGATTACGCATCAGAAAGAACCTATTTATTCTATTTTTAAACCTTTTTCCGTTGAAGATGATCTATTAACTGCATTTGCTTTTAAGAGGAATATGTTAGCGGAACTAAAAAAGATAGTTCCTTCGGTTCAAGATATTTCTCTCTCTATGCACACTTCGCATCTAATTATTTCTCTGAAAAAGAGAGATGAGGGAGAGGCAAGAAGGGCAATTTATTCCGTCTTAAGTGATAATGCATATGCAAAGCATGCTATTGTTGTAGATGACGATATTGATATCTATAACTTGAGAGAAGTAGAGTGGGCCATTTCAACCAGATTTCAGGCGGATAAGGATTTAATAATCCTTTCAGATATTAATGGATCCCTTATTGATCCTTCAGTAAAGCAGGGTCATCTTACTGCAAAGTGCGGCCTTGATGCTACAACGCCTTTAGATCAAATTGATAAATTTGAGAAGATAACTATTCCACAAAAAGCAAGAAATAAGGTAAAGAATATTCTTGAAAACATGTAACAACTCAGTTCACTATTCCTTCGCCTTTTGAAATTTGTGATCGAACAAAATCAACCTAAATCCGAGCGCCCTTGGGACGATTATTTTTTTCCGCGTCCCTTACGTTGAACACCTAGCTTATTCATTTTGCTTCTAAGGGTGTTGGGATTAATGCCCAGGAGTTCAGCCGCTCCACCCGTTCCTTCGACTTTTCCCTTTGCCACCTTTAATGCGTGTTGGATATGTATGAATATCGCCTCATTAAGTTTAAGGACTTCATTATCCTGACCAGTCAGGACCCGTGTCGCATCTTTCATTTGTCGAAAAGAGCGCCTCTCGAACATCAGAGGAGAACCGTCGTTTTGACCCCGATATTGAATTAGGGCACGTTCCACAATGTTTTCCAATTCCCGGACATTACCGGGCCAGGAGTAAAACTTCAACTGATTAATTGCTTCTGGCGCAAGCGTCGGAATGGTATGAAACTTGAGTTTCTTTGCTTTTCGCTCTACAAAATGATGTACAAGAGCGAGTATATCCTCCTTTCTTTTTCTTAGAGGTGGTATAATGATCGGAAACACGTTGAGCCTGTAAAACAAGTCCTCTCGAAATTGCCCCAAATTGATCATTTCTTCCAGGTGCCTGTGGGTTGAACTAATAATCCTTACATTCACAGCTATAGGTTTTGTCCCCCCTACACGTTCGATCTGTTTACTTTGAATCACTCGCAAAAGTCTGACTTGGGCAGGTAGGGGGAGTTCTCCGATCTCATCAAGCAAGATGGTTCCTTGATGAGCTCTCTCAAATCGGCCACGTTTTTGAAATACGGCTCCGGTAAAAGCGCCCTTTTCGTGCCCAAAAAGCTCGCTGTCGAGAAGGGTTTCCGGAATGGCGCCGCAATTCACCTTGATAAACGGACCGTTCTTTCGCGGTGAGGAATAATGAATGGCATTGGCTATAACCTCTTTGCCTACCCCGGTCTCTCCCAGCAATAACACAGGGTTGTTGAGAGGGCCTACTTGCTGGACCCTCTCCATGACCTCTTTCAACCCTCCGTCCGTCCCGACAAGTTCATCCCCAGATATACGCAGGAGCTCCTGATGAAGATACCGGACTTCATCGGTCAGCATATCTTTGAAATTGAGAACCTCCTCGTGCTTTAAGGCGTTGGACATTGCAATAGCAAAGGGGTCGTGTAGCAGAGACAATAACCGGGAATGCTCACTTGTGTATTGATCTTTATTATCCACATAGACCACCACGGCGCCTAATCTGTGATCTTCCATCCTCAGGCGCATGACCATGAGAGATGTATTTGGCTTGCTGGTTAATTGAGTCATTATCCGGGTAACCGGATCTTGCTCAGGTCGATTGAAGATTGTTACATCCTGCATTTGCATTTCCGCCCAACTATACAAAAGGCCTGCCCTGGCTTCATCAGGGAAGGAAATTATCCGATCCATTATTGCGCTATCGTCGTAGCGGGTCACCTGTGCGATTGTTCGCATAGTAGCCAGGTCATGATCAATTAAGAAAAGAGCAATACCGGCCAGGGGTATAACGTCCTCAAGATACTCGAGGCAACGCCACAAGGCCGTTTCGATATCAAGGTTGCCGCAGATCCGCATTGTAGCCTGACGGAAGAAACTATTCTTATCTATGGTCATAATTTTGTCCTATTTAAGATCCTAATAATATGCATAAAAGCCAACCGTAAACAGTCGCGCATCCCTGATATTTCATAGATATAACAAGGTGCTTTGAAATGTAAAGGTTTTTCCGTTTAATATCGTGATCCAGCCTGCTTCCTTGACATAGCTAGTTGATATTATTGAATGTAATTATTTGGCGCAGTTTATGCATGATAAAATAAAACGCCGGAATCAATGTCCAATCTCTATCTTCTCTGCCGGCCTGGAAAATGCCTCATTCGTTGCATGGTCTGTTTTTACCGGTTGCCTGTTATGGCGTTTCATAATCTCTTTTACACTTTCAGTTGTAACCTTATCGTATAATAGATCCATTTAGTATCCATTTATAATTATGCCCTGTAAAAAGAATGGGGCCCATTAAGGCAGGGCCTGAATTCTTAATTCTGTTCAAAGACAAGGAGGGAGAAATGCAAGAAAGAACATGGACATGTTACGAAAATCAGTTTAACAAGCGGGAAATAAAGAAGTTGAACTATGATGTGGCTGTCATCGGCGGGGGCCCAAATGGTTTGGCTTGTGCCGCCTATTTGGCCAAGGCTGGGAAAAAAGTGGTGATAATTGACCGAAGGAATGAGGTCGGAGGTGGTATTGCCACTGAAGAAGCCACGGCTCAGGGAGGATTCAGACACAATATCCATGCGGTATACTTCATGATGGTTGACTATGCCCCGGTATATAAGGATTTGGCCCTTGAAGAATATGACCTCGAACATATCTATCCCGAGCTTCAGATTGCCATGCCTCTTTTGGATGGAAGTTCCCTGTGTCTTTATTCAGATGTGGAAAAGAGCTGCGATTCTATTGCCCGGTTTTCTAAAAAAGACGCAGATGCATATCGGAGGATATATGAAGAAGCAAAGGTCCTCACCGAAGAATTTTTGGCCCCGGCAACATATGCTCCTGCTATTCCTGCCCTTGATGCTCTGGTAATGATGCAAACTCAAGAGGTAGGAAGAAAAGTCCACGAATATTCAGAGAAGAGCCCAATCCAAGTAGTTAATGAGGTCTTTGAAAATGAGAGGGTGAAGGCCCTGATGCTCTATTTGCTCTGCATGTGGGGCCTTGATCCTAATCAGACCGGCGTCGGATATTTGATACCTCTATACTTCAATCGTTCAGTAAACTTCAGGCTGGTTTCTCACGGTTCCCACGTATTGGCCCAGTCCTTAAACAAGGCCTTTTTAGAAAATGGCGGTCATGTCCTTGCCCCCTATAATATAAAAAGAATCATAATTGAAAATGGAAAAGCAGTAGGACTTGACCTTGAGGGTGGGGTGGAAATTCGGGCAGAGGCGGTTGTCAGCACCATAGATCCTTCGCAAACCTTCTTCAAACTCGTAGGCAAAGAGCATCTGAATGAGGATTTTGCAGAGTCTTCAGAAGGGTGGATCTGGGAACACTGGAGCCTTTTGGGAACCCATCTTGCCTTGGACGAGGCCCCAAGATTTACTGCAGCAGCGGATAATCCGGATTTGAATAATGCCCTTGTATATGTCCTTGGCTATGAGAGTCCTGAAGATTTCATGCGCCATTATGAGGCTATGGCAAGGGGTGAGACAGGAGAAAAAATCGGTTTTAACTGTTGTTTCCCAACCATCCATGATCCTTCGCAGGCGCCCAAAGGCAGGCATACTGCTATCTTATCACGAATGGCCCCATATGACCTCAAGGAAGGAAAAGACAGGTGGTATAATTACAACTTCAGGCAAGAAGAGGCAAAAAGATCAATAGATTTGTTAAGGAAATATGCGCCTAATCTTTCTGATGATAAGATAAGGGGAATGTATATCTCTACTCCCGTTGATGTTCAAAATAAATACCTCGATATGGTGAAGGGCTCGATAAAGCAGGGGCAGTACCACCCCCTTCAGATGGGATACATGCGGCCCAATGAGCACTGTTCAACCCATAAGACTCCTATAGAGGGACTTTATATGGGTGGCGCATGCGTCTATCCCGGCGGGACGGTTATCTTTGGTCCCGGATACCTTGCTGCTAACAGAGTAGCTGAGGACCTGGGCATTGAAAAGTGGTGGAAAGAGCCTGAGATGGTAACCAAAGCCAAGGAAAAGGGTTTGTTATAGGATTTTTTAGATCAGGAAATACGAGATAATCAGAAAAGGGGGAAGTTATGCCAGACAAATCATTTGATGCAGTAATAGTAGGTGGCGGAAATAAGGCCTTAATTCTGGCCATGTATCTTACGAAATACGGCAACATGGAAGTAGGAATATTTGAGGATAGGCATGAACTAGGCGGAGGATGGAGCCAGGAGGAACCGGCGCCCGGTTTCATAGGTTATCCTTGCTCTATGGCACACACAAGTTTCTACCATACTCCGGTATACTGGGATTTTCCTGAATGGGAGTTATATGGGGCAAGATATGCAACCACAAAAACAACTCAAGGAGCTATGTTCCTTGAGGATGAAACCTGTGTTCTCCAGTATGCTGCCTTTCCCGAGGTGGACCCGAATCAGGAACTGACAGCAGCAAGCATAGGCAGGTTTTCCCAAAGAGATGCCGAGATGTACCTCTGGCTCTGGAATAAATGCCAAAAATACTGGAGATATGCATTCCTGGAGCATTTCTTCAACCCTGCAAAGCCGGTAGAGGAGCCGGACGGCATTGATAAGCTGTTTAAAAACCCTGAGTCGGGCATAGATCCCAGGTGGCTTTTTATGTCTGCGGAACAGTTGTTTCAAGACATTTTTGAGGATCCACACAATCAAGCGGCCTTTTTGAGGGCTGCCCAGTCTATGGGGCTCCCTGTAGGGGAGGTGGGAAGCGGCTTTTCTTCACTTTACATGATCTTCTTTTATATGCCGTATCATTGCTGTCCGGTTAACTTTGTAGATAACTGTGTATGTACTTGATTTAATTGACCTATATTGTCTTTTTGTTTTTCGGGATTAAAATTTTCAGAATATCATTAAGTTTCCATAAAATTCAGTCTATTTCTTAGTATATACTGAAATATAAGCATAATATCAATTATAGCTCTTATTAAGAGGGTTAAAAGCTGTTTCAAATTCGCTGCTATATCCGGTCAAATTAAGGATTATCTTCCGGACAGCTTTTAAATATGCCTTGCTATGATTTGTTATTCTCCCTTTCGTCTTATTTTGATGATAATATGGCCTTAAAAACAATCTGTCGCTATTATTACACTTTTTAGTAGCCGATCTTTTTGAACTGAAACTACGTTGACGATTTTGCATTTAGTGGCCAAATGGATATAGATATCAAACAAATTTCGATAACATGCTGTTATTGTTATCAATATAGTTCCCGTAGCGTGTAAACTCTATATCTACATCTACATTTTATATACATTTATTAGCGTAGTATTTTTGCCAAAATAACAACTTGAATGCATGTATACAAGCTAACATCCTGTAATTATTAGCAAGTTAACCGGACAGCAATGATCGTGGTTATAGACAATTGCGCTTCCCAGTGGGGTAGATTTCGTCCCATTACTGAGCTTGCCGGTCATAAGGTCCCAAACATTTCTGATTTATATGTTACAGGTTCCGGCTGGCATCCCTGGGGTTCAGCTCATTCGGCCCAGGGTTATAACTGTTACAAGGTAATTGCAGAAGACTTTGGTCTTAGAAAACCATGGGAGGAAGAAGATCGTCCATTTTAACTGAGATATAACAGGTCAAGCGCAACTCATAACCAAGACCATAACTCCCGGGGTAAGAATAAGAGACTGGATTTTTCCACATAATAGGGGCAGAATAATAAGTTATGCATAATAGTGGTAGGATAATAGGTTGTAATGATACATTAAGGAGGTGGAAACCATGAATGAATGGGCAGGAAAGATATTAAGGGTAGATCTTTCAAACAAGACACATAAGACAGAGGATCTTGATTTGATCACAACAAGAACGTTTCTCGGAGGCCATGGTGTGG
>Ga0209345_10006848_pt1 | contig 10236 bp, 7 predicted proteins | sample Cruoilmetagenom7_FD_187294 | JGI IMG/M metagenome (GOLD analysis project Ga0209345, IMG submission 187294) | Oil polluted marine microbial communities from Coal Oil Point, Santa Barbara, California, USA - Sample 7 (SPAdes) (version 2) | ecosystem: Environmental > Aquatic > Marine > Oil seeps ... | reverse complement strand
CACGAAGTGCGAAATCGGTTAGGGATTCCATGTATAATAGATGCCAGTTAGACAAGCTATAGTTAACTATCTTATTGATGATGGTGGGGTTTTTCGAAATTCTCTATAACATAAAAACACTTAGGGAGCTAGGTTATGAAAATAAAACAAGCTGAAGAAAAAGATGTGATTGAGATCAGGGATCTTTTTGTTAAGGTCTATGGCCCTGATTATCCTTTCAGGGAATTTTACGATACCAAATGGCTTACTAAGAGCGTCTATTCTGATGACACAATACTCATGATTGCGAAGGATAAAGACAGGATTGTCGCTGCCGGATCAGTTATTCTGACGGCTGGGGGATTATCTGACATGGTGGGTGAAATTGGGCGGCTGGTGGTTGATACCGAATACCGGAGGAAGGGTATGGGCATTCAACTGTCGACTGCTCTAATTAACGCAGCGTCAGAGATGATCCAATTTGCCTTTGGTGAGTTGCGCACCGTACACCTAGGGTCACAAAAGATCTCAGAGGCAGGTGGAGTTGTGCCAGGAGTTGGGCTAACAGGTTTTGAGCCGCTCAAGTATCAACTAGCTACTCGGGAAAGCATGGTTTTTTTCACCATTCTCCTCGAGAATGCTCTTTCCTTGCGGAAAAACAATCCACATGTTATTCCTAGTGTCTACCCCTTGGCAGCCAAGAGCATGGAAAACCTCCAGCTATCTGTGGACTTGATCGTGGAAGATGGGGTAGATGGCTATACAACCGACAAGTCTTTCGATGCCGAGGAGCTCAAATCAGCGGGGGTCTCACCCCTTTTACGCATTGAGAGGGGGCGGGTGAAGAACCCCGAGGTTTTTGGCAACCTCAGCTTAAGCTACGGATTCTTCAAGATTGCCACCAATCAGGCAACCTACCTTGTGGCTAAGGAGAGAGGCATAACCTTGGGTGCCATTGGATTCACTGTAGACAACATTGACAAAAAAGTTAAGGTACTCGAACTTATCGAATTTGATGATGAAGTGAAGGGATTCCTATTAGCCACGCTGGATAAGCTATCAAAGGAGAAATATGGGGCTGAATATATCGAAATTGATGTAAGTGCATATTCTCCCCAAATACAAAAGACCCTGGAGAGGTTGGGGTTTGTTGCGGTAGCTTACTGTCCGGCCATGGTATTCCGCGGGGTTGAAAGGCTGGATGTGATCCGTATGGCCAAGTTGAATGTACCTCCTGAGGTGGGAGACATAAAGCTCACCCCTAAGAGCAGGGAGATGTTTGAGCTGGTAATGGAGAGCTTGGAAGATAGGAAGATAGGTTTGACAATCGCTGAAACAACGCGGAAGGTGGACATTTTCCAGGGCCTTTCTGATGGGGAGTTATCCCAGCTAGCTCGCATCTGCAAAATGGTTTCCTACCCTGCGGGTAAGACCATAAGCAGGGAAGGTGAAACTGGAAAAGAGCTTTTTGTACTTGCCGAGGGTAAGGCCTCAGTTATGAATGGCAAAGGTGAAGAAAGGACTCAAATTGGCACCATTGGTGTGGGGGAGATTTTTGGTGAGATGGCAATCATTGAAGATTTGCCCCGTATGGCTGAGTTGGTAGCGGACAAAGATTCCAAACTGGTGGTAATAGACCGATCCGAGCTACAAAATTTGATGAACAGGAATCACCATCTTGGCAAAGTAGTAATGGAAAATATCGCCAGGGGGCTTTCCAGAAAGCTGCGTCGCGGAAAATCTTTATAAAAATTTAAATATAACTAAAATAAATGAAATGGATGAAATAATCATATGGAAAAAAAGTTGGGGTGAAAGCAACGTTTCAGCATCGTTATGCATCAGTGAGAAAGTCCCCGTCTCCAAAGCAGTAAGCTGGGGGATGGGATAACCAAAAAAGAGGATGAGGATATTATGAAATGCCCGAAGTGTCAGTTTGAAAATCCAGACGATAAGAAGTTTTGTCTTCATTGTGGGGAAAAGTTGGCTTTAAAATGCCCCTCTTGTGGATCCGAGTCGCCACCAGGATCAAAGTTCTGCGGCGACTGCGGCCAAGAACTGGCCGCCCCATCAGTTTCCAAAGAACCAACACCCATATCCCCCTCCTTCGAAGAAAAGATAGAAAACATCAGCGCTACCTCCCCGGAGGCCTCACCGATAAGATCCTCGCCCAGAAGGGAAAGATCGAAGGTGAACGAAAACAGGTCACGGTGATGTTCTGCGATGTAGAGGGTTTTACCCCAATATCCGAGAAACTTGGACCAGAAGAAGTCTATTCCATAATAGACGAGGTCCTTGAGATACTGATTCACAAGGTTCACGATTATGGTGGCACGGTCAACAAGATGACGGGTGATGGTATCATGGCTCTTTTTGGAGCACCAATCGCTCTTGAAGATGCCCCTCAACGTGCTATCCGATCTGCCCTTTCAATCCATCGGGAGATGGCCCGTTTCAGCGACAGGTTGCGACAGGAAAAGGCACTAACCACAATAAAGATGCGTATCGGCATAAATACAGGCCCTGTCGTTGTTGGCACTGTGGGAAATGACCTGCGGGTAGAGTTCACAGCGGTGGGTGATACGGTGAACTTAGCATCAAGGATGGAAGGGCTGGCAGAATCTGGCACAACCTATGTTACCGAGGATACCTTCAAGCTCACCGAGGGTCTTTTCCGCTTTGAGGCTTTGGGGGAGAGGCAGGTCAAGGGCAGGGAGGCGCCGGTTAAAGCCTACCAGGTGATTGCCACAAGCACCAGAAGGACAAGATTTGATGTAAGTGCAGAGCAGGGTCTGACGCCTTTTGTAGGGCGGGAAAGAGAATTAGAGCTATTGCTCGATGGTTTTGAGAGGGCAAAGTCAGGCAGGGGCCAGGCGTTCTCCATCATGGGTGAAGCAGGGGTTGGTAAATCAAGGATATTATATGAGTTCAGAAAAGCTATCGGAAGCGAAGATGTGACCTTCCTTGAAGGTAGATGCCTCTCCTATGGCAGAGGTATATCTTATCATCCGGTGATAGACCTGTTGAAGTCAAACTTTGGTATCATAGAAGGCGACGATGATCGAAAGATCAAAGAAAAAGTAAAGCAGGGTCTTGAGGTATTAGATATAGATAAAGCTTCTACTCTTCCTTATCTTCTTGAACTGTTATCAGTAAAAAGAAGCGGTGTTGATATGATTCGCACAAGTCCTGATGCAATAAAAGACCGGATGATGGAGGCGGTAAAGAAAATTGTGCTTAAAGGCTCGGAGCTAAGGCCGCTGATCATAGCCATCGAGGACCTTCACTGGATGGATAAAAGCTCTGAAGAGGTATCCAAACGCCTGTTGGAAAGCATCTCGGGATCACGCATCCTCCTCATATTCACCTACCGGCCCGAATTTGTACACACATGGGGCGGAAGGTCATATCACAATCAGGTGACATTAAACCGGCTTTCCAACCGCGAGAGCCTTTCCATGGTGAACTATATTCTGGGAACAGAAAAAATCGAAAGCGACCTTGAAGATTTAATCCTGGAAAAAACGGAAGGAATTCCCTTCTTCATTGAAGAGTTCATAAAGTCGCTAAAAGACCTTGAGATAATAAAGAGGGAGGATAACGGGTATCATCTAACAAAGGATATTTGCGATTTGACCATACCAAGTACGATTCATGACGTAATCATGGCAAGGGTTGACTCACTACCTGATGCTGCCAAAAGCATCCTTCAGACAAGCTCGGTGATCGAGAGGGAGTTGAGCCACGAGCTGATAAAAAAGGTGACGGGTATATCAGAAAAGGAATTACTATCACACCTGTCAGTCTTGAAGGACTCAGAGCTTTTATACGAAAGAGGGATCTATCCGCAGTCAAGCTACATCTTCAAGCATGCCCTTACCCGTGAAGTGGTCTATGATTCGATTTTGACTGCAAAGAAAAAGAAGCTTCACGTGCAGATAGGCGATGCCATTGAGGAGATCCATAAAGACGATTTGCATGATCATTATGAGGCATTAGCCGGACACTATATCACAGGTGAGAACTGGGACAAGGGGGCTGAGTATTCCAAACTGGCAGAAAGGAAGGCTGAAAAGGCTGCGTTATTGCTTGAGGCGGTTGCTCACAGTCAGAGGAGGGTGAACTGTCTGGAGAGACTGCCGTGGACAGAGGAGATAGAGAAGAGGATAATCGATGCCCGGACGTCTCTGGGTCTCTATTATCTGCAAGTGAATTGCTGGGTAGAGACAAAAGATGCTGTTGACCCCATAGTCGAAATGGCTGTGGAGAGGGACTACAAGCGAAGGGTCTCTCAGATATACACCATATTGGGGGCCTACAGTGTTTACGTCGAGGCCGATACTTCCAAAGCCTTGAGATACCTAGAAGACGCCGTCAACATTGCCGATGAACTGAATGACTTCCTATCACTGGTGGTAGCAACGACTTGGCTGGGTGTCACACTAGGCTTCACTTGTGAATACGACAAAGCCCTTCATAGTTTCGAAAGGGCACTCGAGATCAATGTGGCAGCTAATAGCCTCTGGGGTACAGTAATCGCCAAAGCCAACATAGCCATACTCGTCCATGATATGCGAGGAAGGGTTGACCTTGGCTACCAGAGACCAGTAAAGAAGCGATGCAGATAGCCGAAGAGAGCAGAGACACATACTCTAAGGCATATGCTGAGTACGCCCTCGGCATATCTTGTTTCTACAAGGGCTTCTTCAAGGAGGCGGAAGAGTACCTTTCGAGCTCAGCCGATTTCTTACAAGGGTGGGACTTATTCCACTATGCCGCTTTGGCAAATGTAGGCTTGGGTGCCATCTACTTGGAAATGGGAGAGTACAACAAATCCCAGCACTGTTATGAGAAAGCAGGTTCCTTGTGGCAACGTGCTGGGGTTGCGCCCGACTGGACAAATTGCTGCAGGATATGGGCAGCAGTGCCGAAGGTGATGAATAATGACAGGGACATAAACCTCAGCGAGCTGTTTCAATATGCTGAGGACAACAAGATCAGGAACTGGAGAGGGGCGACCCTCCACTCCATCAGCCGGATTCTATCAAACATTGATGATCACCATATGGATGAGGCAGAGCACTGGATTGGCAAATCGATCCAAGCCAATAGGAGCAATGGCACGATGTTTGAGTTGGGAATGGCTCACGCCTCTTATGCGGAACTACTAAAACGAAAAGGTGACTTGTCGCAAGCGAAAGAGAATCTCAATAAGGCCATCGGAATCCTGAAGCAATGCAGAGCGGATAGATGGGTGGAGAGGTATGAGGAGGAATTGGCTGGGATGTAGGAGCTGGTGTTAATTTTTCCCAAAAAAAAAGATCATGAAGACCGCCGAGATGAATTTCACCAATTAATTTTTACGATCTAAAAAATGCTTGGAGTGAAACTTTCGAAGACGATAGAAATATTACGCATGTGAGCAATTTGGATATATAGAGGATAAAAAATTTGCTTGATAGTTTGCAGTTAAAAGGAGGTGAAGGAAAAGATGTATGAGGGTTTAATCCGGTCAGACCCCTCGGTTATGATGGGTAAGCTAGTCATATCAGGCACACGCATTACCATAGAACACATTCTTGAGAAACTCGCTGCTGGCGAGACTGTTGAACAAATCCTTGAAGCTCACAAATTCCTCGTCCATACTGCTCCACTCAACCGCTTTTTGATAGGCAAACCGAGTGTATCGAAATAGATTCATACAAGTTTGATCACAGACGTCCCAACAATCAAAGTCATTCACCCACCACCCCATCTGATCCTCGGTAACTTCACTTGGAATATCGATCAAGCTAGCAAGTATCCGTGTTTCACGAAATCCGGTTCCCCATAGCTCCTTTGCAAGATCATGGTCCTTTCCAACATCCTTTGCAATCTTTCTCAGGTTAGGAATTGATATACCAAACGTTCTTTCAGGTGTTATCCCGAACCTTGCCATCCCCTGTACAGCTTCAGGGTCAGAGATAGACCTGAGCATTTCAAGAATCTCGTCACAGTTCATACTCTCACTCAAGCTCGCTTCCTACCGGACCTATCTTCTTTATCACCTCTACAAAGTCCTTGACTAGATCTGCAAACTTCTGGCCTTCAGCGGCTGATATCCACTCCGTACGCAGCCTTTTTTCATTGAAACCTATCTCAGAGATTATGTGCTTGAGAATCTCAAACCTATGTTTGGCATCGTAATTTCCATTAACGTAGTGGCATTCACCGAGCCTACAACCAGTCACAAGAACACCATCCGCACCTCCCTCAAACGCCTCCAGAACAAACCTCGGATTGACTCGCCCGGCGCACAACACCCTCACAACCCTTATATTGGTCGGATACTGTATCCGAAGAGCACCTGCCAGATCTGCTGCCCCGTAAGAGCACCAGTTGCAGAGGAAGGCAACTATGTAAGGATACTCGCTCTTTGGAAAGGCTGCATCGATTTGTGAGAGTATCTGTTCATCGGTGAAGTTCTTCATCTCGATTGCGCCTGTTGGACAGGCTGCTGCACAAGTCCCGCACCCCTTACAGGCCAGTTCATCAACAAGGGCCTTATTATTCTCAAATCTGATGTTATCAAATTTGCATACGTCACCGCAGAGCTTACAGCCGTTGCAGAGATCTTCGATAACATATGCACTCATCGGATCGAGCTCGATCTCACCTTTTCCTAGCAGGTGCTGCACTCTAGATGATGCAGCATAACCTTGGGCAATCGAACTTTGTATATCCTTAGGTCCTGAAGTGCACCCTGCGATAAACACACCACTCAGCTGCGTATCCATGGGGTTCATCTTTATGTGCAGGGGTGCGAAGAAGCCATCGGGATTCTTTGCAAGGTTCAAGACCTTCGATACTTCTGCGGAACCCTCTGAGGGGATCATACCATTTGCCAGAACCACCATGTCAAACTCTTCATTAAATACCTCACACATCGTAGTATCTTCATACCACATGGCAAGTTTTCCACCCTCGGACTCCTCGACGGATGAGACTCTCCCTCTAGTGTACTTTATTCCCATCTTCTGGGTCTTCAGGTAGTACTCCTCATAACCTTCTCCGGACGCCCTTATATCGGTGTAAAAAATTGTCATATCGGTATCGGGATACTGCTCTTTCATAAGGTATGCGTTCTTCATGGATGCCATGCAACAGACCCTTGAACAGTAAGAGTTGGTATTTTCATCTCTCGAACCGACGCAAAGTATGAAAGCAATCTTCTTAGGAGTGGTCCTGTCCGATACCCTCAGGACCTGCCCCCTCGTCGGCCCGGAAGCATTGAGCAGCCTCTCAAACTCAATGTTTGTTAAGACATCCTTAAGGTGGCCATAACCATACTCGCTTTTGATTGAGGCATCGAAGAGGTCATAACCGGTGGCAACAATTATCCCTCCGACTTCAATCCCCATCTCTTCTTCCTTCTGGTAATAATCGATAGCATCAGCCTCACAAGCCCCCTCACAGAGCTTGCAACCTATGCAACTATCAGGATCTATCGCAGCAACTAGTGGAATCGATTGCGGGATCGAAAGATATATCGACTTTCTAGACCCCACTCCAAAATCACTCTCGTTTGGAACCTCGATCGGACAGACATCGGCACAGACGTCGATGCATCCTTTGCACTTCTCTTCGGATACGAACCGCGGTCTCCTCTTTATCTTGACTTTGTAGTTACCTACAGACCCATCAACTGATACTACATCTGAATTTGTGAAAAGGGTGATATTCCGATGGGTCGATATGTCCACCATCTTCGGCGCAAGGACACAGATTGAGCAGTCATTTGTAGGAAAGACCTCGTTGAATCTGGCCATGTGCCCACCGATAGTCGGTGATCTCTCCACCATGGTGACCTTCATACCGGATCCTGCCAGATCGAGTGCGGCATGAATTCCGGCAACACCTCCACCAATAATGAGTGTATCCTTACTCACGGGCATAGTGATCTTCTCAAGAGGTTTTAGTAACTTTGCCTTCGCCACCCCCATCCGTATCAGATCCTTCACCTTCTGTGTGGCAAGCGACCTCTCATCTGAGTGGGTCCATGAGCATTGCTCCCTTATGTTTACCATCTCCAAGAGGTACGGATTCAATCCGGCGTCTTCAATGCACTTGCGAAACGTGGGTTCGTGCATCCTGGGTGAGCAAGAAGCAACTACGACCCTATCTATACCTAGATTTCTGATATCATCTTTAATTACTTCTTGACCTGCATCAGAACATGCATAGTCCACTTCCCTTGAGGCTACAATACCCTCTTGCCCTTCAAAATAACTGACTACCCCCTCAACATCGACAAAACTGGCAATATTAAGGCCACAGTGACAGACGTAAACGCCGACTAGCATATTATCATTTCCTTGATGATTATTTCGGTCTTCTATACGTATAACCTATCGGTCTTCATCTCCAACGCCTGGGTCTTCAAAGAGACTCTTGAAGGCGTTGATCGATGTGAAATCTCCGTCGAACAGACGTCTCATACTATACAGGAAGTAGTATGGAATGTTTCTGTTCTTTATTCCTTCTTCTATCTCCACTCGTACACTTTCCAGCACATCAGAAGGGACATCACTTACGTTGATGGATGCATCTCCCCAGCTTGAGGCCCGCCCCCATTCTTCAAGTGATTGAGGCGGATTATAAAGTCCGGAAGAGACACAATAATCGTAAAGATCGGTACCAGGATAAGGCACGTAAATCTTGACCGTGATCCCCCATAAAGGAAGATTGAGAGCAAACCTCTTTGTCAACATCAGATCTTCTTCGGTCTCCGTCGGTAGCCCGATCAGAAACGCGGCGGAAGATGCTATCTCAAGATCCGAGCAGAGGTTTATGGCATCTATTGCTTTTGTGGTCGTTATCCTTTTATCGATTGTGTCAAGTATCCTCTGAGAGCCGGACTCTACCCCAAAATAGATGACATGGCATCCGGCCTTCTTCATCAAGCCCAGAATCTCGCTGTTGACGTTGTCTACTCTAGACTCACACCTCCAGTAGAGATCGATACCCTCATCTATGAGTCCATTGCATATATCACGCAACCGCTTTCTGTTACATGTGAAGTTATCATCTCCGAATACGAACCACCGTGTCTTGTACTTCGACTTCAGATAGCTTATCTCCTCTATCACCTTCTCGCTGCTTCGCCCCCTCCACTTGCAGTTGTAAAATTTCTTGTTGTAACAGAAAGCACAGTTATGCGGACAACCTCTGCTCGTGAACAACTGCACGGATGAGTACTTACCCAGATCGATCAAATCCCATGCAGGCATCGGAAGCTCGTCAAGATCTGTAACGAACTGCCTAGGCGGGTTTGTATGTATCTTCCCGTTCTCTTTGTAGAGTATCCCATTTATCCCTTCAAGAGGTTTGTTGCGTTCTATCGCATACGCAAGATCAAGAATCGTCTGTTCCCCTTCACCGACCGCCACAATATCGACATAAGGATTCTCTATAGTCTGAATCGGTAACATTGAAGGATGAACTCCACCCCACACAATCGGAGCATCAGCGGTATCTTTTGCTATTTTAGCAACTTCAAGAGCGTCCAGGATCATCGGCCCTGTGAAAGAGGTGATACCCACCATGTCAGGGTAGATTTTCTTTATTTCACCTTCAAGGGAAGCCTCTTGAAGATTCCTATCGAAGATATGGACATCGTGACCATTGTCACGGAGTACTGATGCAAGGCATATCAGGGCGAAGGGCGCGGGAGTCGGCACTTTACTTGTCTTTGTGTAATCGAGATTGTAAGGTTGAACGAGTAGTACTTTCATCTTATTATGAAGGATTCCTTATTGCAGATAGGTTTTATGGATCTACGAGCCTGTCCCACAATTACCCGATAACCAATAATATGCACCCCTGCCAAACATAATTCTCCTCTATTCCAGCCACAAATAAAGTATTTATCGGTTGTTAGACAAACTAAAACAGTTTAATTTATATATCGTGCATGCAAATATTCTATTTATGTGTATGGGATGTTGTAAGGAGTGTGATCATTAAATGGCCCTTCTATAATATAAGATGGGACCATAGCAGGATTTACCTATATCTATCAGGGATTTAATACCTGATGATCACATCGTGACCTCGTTATCGTGGTGGTAAACACGGTAGACCTGAAGGATATAGAAGCGAAATACATGGACACGCCTGGTAATCCAGCGTATCCGAGGCGGATGCTTCTGAGGTTGCTGGTACAGGCGGCTGTCGATGGCGTTTGGTCCTCCAGAAATATCACAAAGCTTGCACATG
>Ga0209345_10006847_pt1 | contig 10237 bp, 6 predicted proteins | sample Cruoilmetagenom7_FD_187294 | JGI IMG/M metagenome (GOLD analysis project Ga0209345, IMG submission 187294) | Oil polluted marine microbial communities from Coal Oil Point, Santa Barbara, California, USA - Sample 7 (SPAdes) (version 2) | ecosystem: Environmental > Aquatic > Marine > Oil seeps ... | reverse complement strand
ATAATCATCATCACCACCACTCACGCTCAAACCATCATGAACCAATGGCGGCAGGAAGCCAAACTCGATCTCGAACTGTTCGACTGCTTGGGCAATCGCCGCAGCGGATCGCTGACTCGCTGAACGCTTCGCACCATTGCTCGCACGAGCCAAACCCGTGACCAAGAACGCAGCAATCAATCCAATGATGGCTATGACAACAAGCACTTCGATGAGTGTGAAACCCGTTCGCTGAGCCTGAGCCTTTGCCGCTCGCTGAGAGCTTGACTCGGTTTGCCCATCGGCATTGAGTTGTGTGTTATTCATCTTCATCGTTCTGCCTTACAAGAAATCAGTTCGTGTCGTAGCCCCTAAGTGTTTGCGAGTCTTTGGGTATCAATCCGATTAACTCATGCGAGCAAATCAAATCTTATATGTGTTGCATCAGCCAAGCGATTCGAGCATCTTGATCATCGGGAGGAACATCGCCACAACGATCGTACCGACCATCACACCGAGCACCACAACCATCAATGGTTCGATCAGAGACACCAACGCCGCCACAGCTACATCGACCTCTTCGTCGTAGTTGTCCGCGATCTTCAAAAGCATCGCGTCCATCTCACCGGTCTCTTCGCCAACATCGATCATGTTGACCACAATCGCGTCACAAGTCTTTGACTCTCGCAATGGCGTCGCGAAAGTCTCGCCTTCGCGAATCGAATCATGAACACTGGTGAGTGCTTTTTCGAACACATGGTTGCCCGAGGTCTGCGAAGTAATTGTCACGGCCTCAAGAATCGGCACACCCGCACTAATCAAAGTACCAAGTGTTCGTGTAAACCGGGCAATAACAGTCTTGCGGATCAATGATCCGAGTACGGGTACCCAAAGGATGACCGTGTCAAACACAGCTTTGCCCGGAGGTGTCTTGCGAATCAACTTATAAGAGATCCAGAGCACCGGCCCACCAAAGACCATAATGGCCCAGCCTGGAATCCCGCCGCTGGCATTCGAGCCCGCAACCCAACGACTGGTGTTGATTAGCATCTGAGTCAACCATGGCAACTCAATCCCGAAGTCCACGAAGATCTCTTCGAACTTCGGAATAATCAGCAGCATAATACCGGTCAAAATCGCAAGAGCCACAATGACCACCACGACCGGATAAACCATCGCACCCTTGATTTTACTCTTGAGCTTTTCAGCCTTCTCCATGAACTCGGAGAGCCGCTGGAGAATCACATCGAGCACACCACCAATTTCACCCGCATTCACCATCTTGACATACAGATGATCAAACGCCTTGGGGTACTTGCCCATCGCCTCGCTTAACGAACTACCGCCTTCAACTTCTTCTGTCACGCCAAGGAGAATGTTCTTGAGCAAACCTGGCTTCTGCTGACTCTCAAGAATTTGGAGCGAACGCAACAAAGGAAGTCCCGCATCCTGAAGTGTGGAAAGCTGGCGAGTGAACAGCGCCAAGTACTTTGGCTTGACCGAACCAATCGAAAAGCCGCCGCCCTTCTTCTTCTTTTTCTTTGACTGAGACTTAGCCTCTTTCTCGGCCACGCTCCCCTTGGCCTTCTTCTCTTTTTGAGCCTGCACAGAAGTCGGGAAGTAGCCTTGAGATTTAATCCGCTGAATCGCTTCTTCGGAACTCGCTGCTTCGACGGTACCCTTTTGGGTCTTGCCCGATGAGTTGAGCGCTTGGTAGGTGTAAGTTGCCATATCTATTCACTCCTTGTCCTGATCGATACACGCATCAGGTCATTTCGTCAGCTATCTCTGTAAGTCAAATCTGAGGTACTCAAATCAAATGCAATCCCAAATCATTCTTCGTCAATTGTTTCCTTGACCACTTCGTCGATCGTGGTGAGCCCCTCGTACATCGCCATCAACCCGCTCTCACGCAATGAACGCATACCTTTCTTCCTCGCAGCAGTGCGAAGAATATTGGTGCTCGCTTCACTCATCATCAGATCACGAATCTCATCGTCAAACATCATGATTTCAAAGAGTGCCATTCGCCCTTTGTATCCGCCGCCGACTTTCGCGCCGGCACCCGGACGGTAGAACTGCTGCCCTTGAACATCATCCGGGCGGAGCCCGAGTTCAAGGAGTTCTTGCTCTGTAGGCATGAATGCTTCTTTGGTTTTCGCGTCAAGTGTTCGGACAAGCCGCTGAGCGACAATGCCTTCGAGCGTCGCACTCAACAAGAACGGCTCAATCCCAAGGTCAACCAATCGAATGATCGAACTCGGCGCATCATTGGTATGCAATGTCGAGAGAACCAAGTGACCAGTCAGTGACGCCTGGACCGCGATCTGGGCGGTCTCCAAGTCACGAATTTCACCCACCAGAATCACATCAGGGTCCTGACGCAAGAACGAACGCAGAGCCTTAGCGAAAGTCAGCCCCACTTCCGTGTTCACCTGCACCTGGCACAAGCCATCAATGTCGTATTCAACCGGGTCTTCGGCGGTCAGAATCTTGGTCTCAATATCATTGAGCTCAGAGAGAGCCGCATACAGCGTGGTTGTTTTACCAGAACCAGTTGGCCCAGTCACAATCACAATACCGTTTGGTTTCTTGATCAATCCGCGGAAGGTCTCAAGATCGTCTGGACGGAACCCAACGCGATCGAGCGAGAGTTCAACATTCCCGCGATCGAGAACACGCAACACGCAAGACTCGCCATAAATCGTTGGCAAAATCGCAACACGAAGGTCAACTGGGTTCCCACCAACGGTCAACTCAATACGCCCGTCCTGAGGCAAACGACGCTCGGCAATATCCAAGTTCGCCATCACCTTCACACGACTCGTAATCGCAGTTCCCAAATGTTTCGGCGGCGGCACCATCTCATACAACACACCATCAATACGGTATCGCATCTTGAACTCATGCTCGAATGGCTCGAAATGAATGTCTGATGCTCGGTCACGGATCGCCTGAAGCAATACGAGGTTGAGCAGCTTGATCACCTGATTATCACCAGCCGCGTCCATCACCGCATCGAGATCAATCGATTGATCCGAGTGCGAACCGATTTCCTTGAGCTTTTCGTCCGATGCCAATGCATTGACCACATCAAGCATCGACTCGCCTTTGGAGAAATACTTCTTGATCAACGCATCAATAGACTGCGGCGAAGCAACAACGGCCTCAACCGTCGCGCCCATCAAAAGCCGAAGGTCATCAACAGCCTGGAAGTTATCCGGACTCTTAATAGCAATCTTCAACTTGCGCGATTTGGCGTCGTACTCGATGGGCACACATTGGTACGCCTGAGCATTTTCAGCCGGGATCGCTCCAATGGTCTCATCATCGAGTTCCATCCCTGAGAGATCCACATACTCCATACCCGCCTGCCCGGCGAGCGCCCGATCAATATCGAGCTCATTGCAGTATCCGAGTTCTTTGAGAACCTCACCGATGCGAACCTTCTTCGATCGCCCCTTCTGGACCCCGAGCGCTTCGTGAACCTGTTCACGAGTGACCACTTTGAGCTTGGTCAGCACACGCCCGAGTTTTCGGCCTTTGAGTTCAGAAGGTACCATTAATCACTCCGATTCGGGCTTGCACCCATCACATGTGGACAGCATCCACATTAAACACTTTCGCATGTATTCACAGAACTGTTCTGAAATACATGCCTCATTAATGAATATAATCCGTTGCGACAGGTGGATTCTGCGACAAAGACAGGCTCCACAGAGCCTTGCTTTGACGCATTAATCCCCCGAAGGCTCCTTGGCTGCCTCCGGATCATCCAGTTCTGGGCGCCCGATAACCCCGCCAGCCTGATGGACCTTGTCACGAAGATCGTTCTGGTTCTTACACTTGTCAACCATTTCCTCGGCACTGATCATGCCTCGAGAATAGAGCGACCAGAGGTGATCATCGAGCAACTGCATCCCGTATTTCTTCCCGGTCTGGATCGCCGAGTCGATTCGGTAACTCTTATTGTCACGAATAAGGTTCGCGATCGCCGGGGTAATGACCAAGAACTCGTAGGCAGCAACCATACCTTTGGTATCGATTCGTCCCATAAGCACCTGAGAGAGCACCGCTAGCAAGGCGGTCGAGAGCTGTACGCGAATCTGGTTCTGCTGGCTCACTGGGAAGGCGTCGACCATACGGTCGATGGTTTTGGCCGCACCGGTCGTATGAAGTGTCCCGAATACCAAGTGACCAGTTTCCGCAGCTCGAACCGCTGCCTCAATGGTCTCGAGGTCACGCATTTCACCCACCAGAATCACATCGGGGTCCTGACGAAGAGCACGGCGCAAGGCCTCAGCAAAGCTGGGCACATCGTTGCCCACTTCACGCTGATTGACAATCGATTTCTTGTGCGTGTGATAGTATTCGATCGGATCTTCCATCGTCACGATGTGATGATCCATATACTGATTGATGTAATCGATCATGGTTGCCAGCGAAGTGGTCTTCCCCGAACCGGTTGGCCCAGTCACAAGGAACAAACCACGAGGCCTACGGATCAAATCCCGGCACATGTCTGGCAAACCAATCTGGTCGAAGGTCAGTAATCGGTTTGGAATCTGGCGAAGCACGATTGCGATGTCGCCGCGCTGGCGGAATACTGAAACACGGAACCGGGCAGCGTCGCCATAGGCGAAACCAAAGTCAGTACCACCTTCTTCTTGGAGTTCCTGCTGGTTGCGTTCAGGGGTGATGGATTTCATCAACGAAACCATATCTTCAGAATCAAGCACCTTGGTCTGAAGGTTTCGCAGCCCGCCGTTGAGGCGGATCGTTGGCTGACGACCTGTTGTCAAGTGAAGGTCAGACCCCCCTGTCTTCACAACGGTATCAAGCAATCTGTCAATTTGTACTGTAGACATACTGTACTTCTCCTGTCATTCTCTCGCGGGCTTGGGATCAGTGTTGTTGATCGTTTGAGCCTCGCAGATAGTGGTTCGTGTTACTCTCTTCGCCTTTTACTCTGACTGACTTACACGAGCGATCTCTTCTGGCGTGGTAACACCATTGAGCACTTTGAGTCGGCCGTCTTCGACGAGTTCTTTCATCCCAGCGGTGACCGCGGCCTTGCGGATCTTGGTCGCCGGCGCTTGGTTAAACGCCAGATCTCGGATTTCAGAGTTCATGATCATCATTTCGAAGATCGCTTTTCGGCCTTTGTATCCGTTCGGAGCTTCATCACAACCCACAGCCTTGTAGACTCGCCCGATCGCATCTTCCATGCTGAGGTCGATCAAGTTGAGATACTTGTGATCAAGATCTTCTTCTTCAGCAAGCACTTTGCTCTTGTGAAGCACACGCACCAATCGCTGAGCCATGACGGCCTGGATTGAACTGGCGACGAGGAATGGCTTGATTCCCATGTCGATAAGTCGAGTCATCGCACTTGGAGCGTCATTGGTATGCAAGGTCGAGAAGACCAAGTGACCAGTGAGAGCCGCCTGAATCGCGATCTCCCCTACTTCTTTGTCTCGAATTTCACCAACCAAAATCACATTGGGTGCCTGGCGAAGCATGGATCGAAGGATCTCAGGGAACCCGAATCCGATGCTCTCGCGGACCTGACACTGATTGATCCCCTCGAAGTTGTATTCAACAGGGTCTTCAGCGGTGATGATTTTCTTATCAGGACGGTTGAGCACATCGAGCGCGGAATAGAGGGTCGTTGTTTTACCAGAACCTGTTGGGCCGGTGACCAAGAAGATGCCGTTGGGTCGGCGGATGATCTTGTTAAAGGTATCGAGATTTTCAGGCTCAAAGCCAAGGTTTACAAGACCAATTCGCACCGCGTCTGGACGCAGAATACGAAGCACGACGGATTCGCCGTGGTATGCTGGACAAGCCGAGACACGGAAGTCGACCCCGACTTCATCAACATAAATCTTGATACGCCCGTCCTGAGGCACTCGCTTCTCAGCGATATTCATCCCGGCCATCAGCTTCAATCGCGAGAGAACCGCGTTTTGCATGCGTTTTGGCAGGTTGTCACGCTCGATACAGACACCATCGATGCGATAGCGGAGCCGAACGCGATCGGCCATGGGTTCAATATGGATGTCAGATGTCCGATTTCGCACGGCTTCATCGAGAATACGGTTGACCAGCTTCACAACTGGCGAATCTTCGGAAGACACATCAATTGAGCGGTCCATCGAGCGATCGAGCGAACGATCGATTGAGCGATCGATTGAATCAGTCACCAGTGATTCATTTTCGGTTAATGATGGAGCGTTTGAAACACCAGGTGCGCTGGATGAAGCTGAGGCGTCGCCGCCGTCGATATAGTTTCTGATCTGTGTTTTGGTGGCGAGCATGGGCTCGATATCCATATTCAAGCGAAAACGGATGTTATCGAGCATCTCCAGATCCATCGGATCATGGATAGCGAGGCGCATTTTGCCACCAGATTTACCCAGTGCCAGAACGAGATGTTTTTTGGTGACTGATTTGTCGAGCGCTTCGTCGTCGATGAGCTTTTTGACCTTCTCGTTTGAGAGGTCGACATACTTCATCCCGTACTGAGCTGCGAGGGCTTTGACGACTTTCATTTCGTCGAGAATACCGAGGTCGATGAGTGCTTCACCGATCCTTTTTCCGGTTTCCTTGCCGTGCTTGAGCCCTTGATCCACCTGCTCGGCGTTCACGGCACTTTGGGCGACGAGAATTTGCCCGAGTTTCTTGCGACTTCTTGCCATGTGTGTACTCAATCCTCTGCCATCAAGTTCAGTATCACCCTTTGTTGGGGTGACACTATAGGGTAACAAACCGCCTTCATGCACTGATTGATCAGATAGATCCGGTTGAATCTTGGATTGATCAATGTTTGATCATGGATGAATGGATAATTCATCCATGCTGAGGCGTCGGAGACTCTACGATTGAAACCCAGATCGTGTTCCACCTCATTCCCGAGCAAACGAGGTTCTTGATGAAACCAACCGAAACGACACCTAGACTCTTGATCGCCGCTGGGCCGACATATGAACCGATTGACTCTGTCCGGTTTATTGGAAATCGATCCTCAGGCAAGCTCGGGATCGGTTTGGCTCTTGAAGCAAGCAGGCGAGGCTGGGATGTCATCATATTGCTTGGACCCAACACCCCGATACCGGAGGCTCCCGGGCTCAAGGTTATCGGGTTTCGGTCGACTGCTGATCTTCAGGGATTACTCCAAAGCCATATGCCTCAGGTGGATGCGCTGATCATGGCGGCTGCGGTTGCTGATTTCCGGATGCCAGACTCAGCAGACCTCTCTGAGAAGCTTCAGCGTACAGAGGATGGGTATACGCTCAATCTTGTTCCAACTCCAGATTTGCTTGCGGAGTGTTCTGTGAATGCTCGAGAGGACCAGTTTTTGGTTGGGTTTGCCCTTGAGCCTCGGGATCGGCTGATGGAGTCTGCTTGGCGGAAGCTGGGCAGGAAAAATATTGACCTGATCGTCGCCAATCCGCTCGAAACAATGGACTCTGATGAGATCGAGGCAACACTTCTTGGGCATGCTGATCGAGGAGTTCTCTTTGATCAGCCCAAACAAGTTCATACGACCAAGGCTGAGTTCGCCAAGTGGCTGCTCGAAGAGATCGCACCTCTTATTCTGAAAAGGATACAGAAGAGGATGCATGCAAAGATGCAAGGCGATCGCCCCCCACCTGCTTAACGCACAAGACTTAGGAGTCTCCACGAAATGGCTGAACAACCACCTCAACCGCCAAGCGACGATTCGAACGCTGATTCAAACAATCAAGACTCGAACCCGCAACCCAATCGTGACTCCAATATTGATGGTCATAATGACAATGGCAATGATGGTCATGACTCCAACAGCGGCGACTCCAATGGGGGTGGCTACTTTGGGAGCGGGAACCGTAGTCAATATCAAGGACAAGATCGCGGGCAGAACCAGGGGCAAGGCCAAGGTCAGGGATATCCACGAGATAACAGAGATGGCGATAGCCGAAGCGGCGGAGGCTATCAAAGCCGATCCGGTGGCGGAGGCGGCGGTGGTTATCAAGGACAAGGGCAGCGACAAGGACAAGGCGGCGGCGGTTACGGCGGAGGCGGCGGTGGAAATCGTGGCAACTTCGGTGGCGGCGGAGGCGGAGGAAACTTTGGGGGCGGCGGAAATCGTGGCAACTATGGTGGTGACCGCGGCGGATATGGTGGCGGAGGCGGAGACAGAGGCGGCAATCGCGGCAACTTCGGTGGCGGCGGAGGCGGCGGTGGTTATGGCGGAGGCGGTGGACGCCCGCAGTCGTTTAGTAGTCGGCCGCCACAAGGACAGTTCGGTGGGGATCGCTCGCGTGGAAACTTCGATGATCGTGGCGGCGGGCGAGATGATCGATTTAGCGATCGTCGCGACCAGCAACGCGAAGACCGTAACCGTCCACCCAAGCCAGATATCATCGAGAAGGACAACTTCGTCATGCTGGTCAACAAGCCAGCCGGGATCGCGACGAAGAAGGGCCACTTCCCAACGCTGATCGATATGGTTGATGAGGTCAATGGTGCTCGCCGGCGGATGATGCGTGTTGCTCATGAGCTTGATTCGCAGGCCTCGGGTATTGTGCTGTTTGTGGCGATGCGTGATACTGAAGATTCGCCTCGCACACAAACGCATCCAGAAACCAGTTATCTCGCACTCGTCGAAGGTGTCTTCTCAGAAGAAGCTTCCCGGGTTGGCGAATCAATTACGGGAAGCGTGACCCATTCGTCTGGGCTTGGCGCGACGCCGAGTACGCATATTCGTGTGATTGAATCTGGCAATGGGCTGAGTTTGCTTCGTGTCCGTGCGAGACCAGATTTGCCTGAGCAGATTCGTGAGCACCTTGCCAAATCTGGACATCCCATCGTCGGTGACCATAAGTATGGATCAGTGCGTGATGACATTCATCGCCTGGCGCTCCATGCCAACGGCGTGCGGATTACGCACCCTGAAGAAGATAAGACGATGCGGTACAAGTGTCCCCCACCGGTCTCGTTCTATCTGGCGATGGGTATTGAGCCGCCGGCGGATGCTGCGGTGAATAATTCGACCGAGCAGGACCCATCGCATGTGAAAAAGGGATGGGATCATGTCGCCGGTTGGTACGACAAACTGATTTCACAGACAGGATCTGATCATCATCAGAAGATCCTTTTGCCGGGCGTGATGAACTTGCTCGATATCCAATCTGATGAGCGTGTGCTCGATGTTGCTTGTGGCCAGGGCGTGATGAGTGAGTACATCGCTCGCCATTCTGATGCTGAGAGTATTTTGGGCACTGATATTTCAGATGCACTTATCGAAGCAGCTGAGAGTAAAGCGACAGATAGGACTTCGTATAAGGTTTGGGATGCTGCGAAGCTTTCAGATTTGGATCTTGAACCGGTTGATGCCGCGACATGTGTGATGGCGTTGATGAACATCGGCGACCTCGATGCAGTGTTTAGAGGCGTGTACGATCGGCTCAAGCCGGGCGGGCGATTTGTGTGCGTGATTTCGCACCCTTCGTTCCGTGTTGCTGGCGGCTCTGCTTGGGGCTGGACGATGGATGAGCGGACTGGGCAACAAGTGCAGTTCCGAAGAATCGATCAGTACTTGAGTGATCAGTCCCGCAACATTGTCATGAACCCGGGCGAAGTTTCCAAGGGGCAAGCTGCAATCACGACAGTCACCCACCATCGTCCATTGAGTGGCTACATCAAATCATGTACGCAATCAGGATTGGTTGTCGATGCGATTGAAGAATGGGCAAGCCAACGCGAGAGTGAGCCTGGTCCTCGTGCGATTGCAGAGAATACTGCTCGAAGAGAGATCCCGCTCTTTATGGCGATTCGTTGCAAGAAGCCGATGGCGTAAACTTCGACGGTGAACTCAACCTATAAGAAAACCGGCTGCGAATAGCAGCCGGTTTTTTCATGTTGTCTTGCTGTCTGAGTATGAATCAGATTAGTCTTGGAGGCTTCTCATGTAGATGATGACATTGTTGAGGGCTTCGTCACTAAGGGTAGGGTCGCCACCGCTTGGTGGCATTGGAGCGTTGCCGGCGCTTGCTGGATCGTCAATGGTTCTTCCTGCACGGATGAATGCGAGGAGTTCTTCATCTGATGAGTTCTTGATGAACTCACTGATGACCCAGTTCTTGCCGAGGTTTTCAACGCCGACACCGTTTTCGCCATGACATGCGAGGCATGTCTTGTTGTAAACAACTTTGCCCTTGGCCTTGGCAAATGCGTTTGAATCCACCGAAGGAGTCGCTGGGGTTTCAGCGGC
>Ga0209345_10006846_pt1 | contig 10238 bp, 10 predicted proteins | sample Cruoilmetagenom7_FD_187294 | JGI IMG/M metagenome (GOLD analysis project Ga0209345, IMG submission 187294) | Oil polluted marine microbial communities from Coal Oil Point, Santa Barbara, California, USA - Sample 7 (SPAdes) (version 2) | ecosystem: Environmental > Aquatic > Marine > Oil seeps ... | reverse complement strand
AACGCCGTCCTGGCGCGCAAGTTCGGCATCGAGCCGTGAGGCGTCGGAGATGTCGCTGATCAGGCGGTCCATGCGGCGGACATCGTGCTGGATGACATCCATCAGCCGCTTGCGGGAATGCTCGTCGCGCGCCAGCGGCAGGGTTTCCACCGCGCTGCGCAGCGAGGTGAGCGGGTTCTTGAGCTCGTGGCTGACATCGGCGGCAAAACTCTCGATGGCGGCAATCCGGTCATAAAGCGCGTTGGTCATGCCGCGCAGCGCCACCGACAGGTTGCCGATCTCGTCCTGGCGGTCTGAAAAATCCGGAATTTCCTCGCGCGCCCTGGCCCCGCGCCGGACGCGGACGGCAGCCGCCGACAGCCTTCTCAGCGGTGTGGCAATGGTGCTTGCAAGCAGCAGCGACAAGACGATGTTGACCATGGCGGCAACGCCGAACACGCGGAAAATGGCCATGCGCTCGGCATGGACGATCTTGTCGATGTCACCGGCCTGGGTGGAGAGCAGCAATACCCCGAGGACCGCGCGGAAGCGCTGGACCGGCACCGCCACCGAGACAATCAGCTCGCCCTTTTCGGTAACCCTGACCACGGCGCCGCGCCCACCGGTCAGCGCGTTCATCACTTCAGGGTAGATCGATCCGTCAGCACCCGGCGGCTCGCGGTAAAGCGGCAGGTCGCGGCGCTGGAAGAAGCGATTGAACCAGCTTGTCACGGTTTCCTTCAGGCTGAAGGGCGGGGATTCGGCCGGCGGCAGGTCATACCGCAGCACCTGGCCGCTGGTGTAGAGATAGCGCGAATCGAGGATCAGGCTCGCATCATCATCATAGATGCGGGCGCGGGTGCGGGTTGGCGAGATCAGCCGGCGCAACACAGGTGCGACGCGCTCCGGATTGATCGGGAAATCGAGGTTCTCGTTGGAATTGCTCGGCGATATGCTCTGCCCGGCCTGCAGCTCGAGCAGTTTTTCCGGATCGATGGTGATCGAGTTGGTGTCGACCGAAGCCGAGGCGGCGACCGCGCCGGCAATGATCTCGCCCTGGGTGAGCAGGCTTTCCACCCGGGCATCGATCAGGCCTTCGCGGAACTGGTTGAGATAGAGGATCCCCGACACCAGAACGACCAGTGCCGCCAGGTTGAGGAACAGAATGCGGCGCGTCAGGCTCGAGAAGATGAGATTTCCGAACATCCGGCGGACCAGCTTGACCGGGTGAGCCCAGCTTGCCAGCGTCCGCACGTCGGAAGGCGCTGCCTCCCTGCCGTCCGCATTGTCCTCGGTTTCAATTGCCATTTGCGTTATCTGCTACATCCCACGGCCAGTGCGGGAACAGGGCGATCTCACGCCGCTTCCCTGAACCGGTACCCGACCCCGTAGAGGGTTTCGATCATGTCGAAATCATCATCGACCATTTTGAACTTCTTGCGCAGACGTTTGATGTGGCTGTCAATGGTGCGGTCGTCGACATAGACCTGCTCGTCATAGGCTGCATCCATCAGCGCGTCGCGGCTCTTGACCACGCCGGGCCGCTGGGCCAGCGACTGCAGGATCAGGAATTCGGTCACGGTCAGCGTGACGGGCTCGTTTTTCCAGGTGCAGGTATGGCGTTCCTGATCCATGACCAGGTTTCCGCGCTCCAGCGACTTGGTCGGCGCGGCATCGGTCCGGCCAGGTGCGGCCGCGGCTGCTTCCCGGTTTGCCGCCCGGCGCAGAACGGCCTTGACCCGCTCGACCAGGAGCCGCTGGGAGAACGGCTTGGTGATGAAATCGTCAGCCCCCATCTTGAGACCGAAGAGTTCGTCGATCTCTTCGTCCTTGGAGGTGAGAAAGATCACCGGAATATCGGATTTCTGGCGCAGGCGGCGCAGAAGCTCCATCCCGTCCATGCGGGGCATCTTGATATCGAAAATGGCAAGCTGCGGAGGACGGGCCAGCAATCCGTCCAGAGCGGATGCGCCATCGGTGTAGGTCTCAACACGATACCCTTCTGCTTCGAGTGCGATCGAAACCGAGGTAAGGATGTTGCGGTCGTCGTCGACGAGCGCGATTGTCTGCATGTCTGTCGTCTCCATCATGGTCTTGCACACCTCCGGGAAGTGCCCCCGCTTATCCGGATAAGCCGCTGGAAAGCGTCATTTCCGGATCCCGCCGTCACGTCCATGAGGATAAAGTGAGAACAAAATGTGGCACAGTTCCAAACGGGAGTCATTCCCTGATTGCGCAGCAGGTAAACCATCGGCTCCATTTGAACCGATTTAAACAAGTGCAAAATTTTTTAAATCGATTAATACCCTGATTTCATTAATCAATCCTAGGATTGCTTGTTGTTTTTTAAAACTCCTCTCCCTATGGTCCGGCCGAATTTGAACCTGTCCTGCGCCAGAATGAAAAGGAATCCGACATGAGTAAGGATTTGGGAGTGCGTAATCCGTCAGCTGGAATCGACCTGTGCGGTCTGAACACCACTGGCCTGGTGCGATACAACACGAAAGAGGCCGAGCTGGTTGAGCTCGCCGTGCTGCGGGGCGAAGCAACCCTGACAGCGCACGGCGCGCTTCGGGCGCTGACAGGCCAGCACACCGGCCGGTCGGCCAAGGACAAGTTCGTGGTCCGCGACGCCACCACCGACAGCCAGATCTGGTGGGACAACAACAAGCCGATGACACCGGAGGCTTTCGACACGCTGCATGCCGACATGGCAGCGCACACCAGGGACCGGGACCTGTTCGTCCAGGATCTGGTCGGTGGCGCGGACGAGGACAACGCACTCAATTCCCGCGTCATTACCGAATATGCATGGCATGCGCTGTTCATCCGCAACCTACTGATCCGCCCCGACCGCTCGGAGCTGACAAGTTTCATGCCTGAGCTGACCATCATCAATCTGCCGTCCTTCCGCGCCGACCCGGCACGCCATGGCTGCCGTTCGGAAACCGTGATCGCGGTTGACCTGGTGCGCGGGCTGGTCCTGATCGGCGGCACCTCCTATGCCGGCGAGATGAAGAAATCAGTCTTCACGGCGCTCAACTACCTGCTTCCGGCCAAGGGAGTGATGCCGATGCATTGCTCCGCCAATGTCGGCCCCGACGGCGACACCGCGGTGTTCTTCGGTCTTTCGGGCACCGGCAAGACCACGCTTTCGGCCGATCCGAAGCGCACACTGATCGGCGATGACGAGCATGGCTGGGGCGAACACGGCGTGTTCAATTTCGAGGGCGGCTGCTACGCCAAGACCATCCGTCTGTCGCGCGAAGCGGAACCGGAAATCTTCGGCACCACCGAACGGTTCGGCACGGTTCTCGAAAACGTGGTGCTGGATGAGCACCGCGTTCCCGATTTCGATGACGGATCGCTGACTGAAAACACCCGCTGCGCCTACCCGCTGCATTACATCCCGAATGCCAGCGAAACCGGACGTTCAGAGCATCCGCACAACATCATCATGCTGACCGCCGACGCCTTTGGTGTGATGCCCCCAATCGCCAAGCTGACACCGGAACAGGCGATGTATCACTTCCTGTCGGGCTACACCGCAAAGGTGGCCGGTACCGAAAAGGGTGTCACGGAACCCGAAGCGACGTTCTCGACCTGCTTCGGCGCACCGTTCATGCCGCGTCATCCTTCAGAATATGGCGACTTGCTGCGCCGGCTGATCAATGACCACAAGGTCAATTGCTGGCTGGTCAACACCGGCTGGACCGGTGGCGCCTATGGCGAAGGCCAGCGCATGCCGATCAAGGCGACCCGGGCGCTGCTGAGCGGCGCACTGGACGGTTCCCTGGACAGTGCAGAGTTCCGCATCGATCCCAATTTCGGCTTTGCCGTACCGGTGGCCGTTGATGGCGTGGACAGTGCCATCCTCGATCCGCGCTCGACCTGGGCCGACAAGGACGCCTACGACGCATCCGCCAGCCGTCTGGTGAGCATGTTCATCGAGAATTTCGCCAAGTTCGAAGCTCATGTCGATGGTTCGGTGCTTGATGCGGCGCCGGGCTTCAAGGCTGCCGCGGAATAAACACCCCAATACCCCATGCGATCTTTGGCAGGCCCCGTTGACCCAACGGGGCCTGTCGCGCATTTTCCGCTGGTCCAACCCCGCAAGGAGCATCCCGCCATGACCAGAACCGTCGAAACCGTTGCACATTCGATTGCCCGGAAGACGGATGCCGAGATGCGGGCTGAAGCGCAGCGGTTCTTCGAGTTGATGCAATCGCGCCGGACGGTTCGGGATTTTTCCGCTGATCCGGTCGATCCTGAAATCATCCGGCTTGCGGTCCGGGCTGCCGCGACGGCCCCGTCGGGCGCCAATCAACAGCCATGGGCCTTCGTCGCCATCGGCGATCCGGAGACCAAACGTGCGATCCGGCTGGCCGCGGAAGAGGAAGAGCGGGCCTTTTACCAGGGCCGGGCGGGCGAGGAATGGCTGGGCGCGCTGGCTCATCTCGGCACGGATTCGGACAAGCCGTTCCTGGAAACCGCGCCATGGCTGATCGCAATCTTCGCGCAGCGCTGGGGTGTCGACGCCGATGGCCGCAAGGTGAAGCACTACTACGTGCCCGAATCGGTCTCGATCGCCATCGGCCTGCTGATCGCCAGCCTGCATTCGGCAGGCCTTGCCACGCTGACCCACACGCCTTCGCCGATGGGATTTCTGAACCAGATCTGCGGCCGGCCGGACAACGAGAAACCGCTGGTGCTGCTGGTGGTCGGGCATCCGGCTGAAGGCGCACGGGTTCCGGCGATCAGCCGCAAGGATGAAGATGAAGTGCTGTTCTGGAAAACGTCGCCATGAGCACGGACCCTCTCCATGCAGCCCGCGACATCGTCATCGCCGGCTGGGAGCTCAGCGAGAGTTTCATCCGCGCCTCCGGACCGGGCGGGCAGAACGTCAACAAGGTGGCAACCGCGGTCCAATTGCGTTTTGACATCCGCAACTCGCCGTCGCTCCCCGAGCGGGTCAAGAAAAACGCGCTGCGGCTTGGCGGCAGCCGGGGGTCGAAGGACGGCGTCATTATCATCGAAGCCAACCGGTTCCGGACCCAGGAGCGCAATCGCGCCGATGCACGCGACCGGCTGGTCGAGTTGATCAACCAGGCTTCCGAACCGCCACCACCGCCGCGGCGCAAGACCAGGCCGACACGGGGCTCGGTGGAGCGTCGCCTGGCAGCCAAAACCGGCCGCGGCGTGATCAAGAAAGCGCGCGGCAAGGTGCGCGACGAATAGCGACGTCCTAACCCAGACCGGACCGGCAATCTCGCAAACCGGCTGGCCTTTCAGGCGGCTGAGCGCAGGCCCAGCCCGAGCCGGCGGGCGCTTTCGACCGCCGCATCACCAAGCAGCGGCCAGCTCTGGGTCAGGCCCTCGATGATCAGCATCAGGTCCGTCTCCCGCTCCGCCAGGCCGGTCGCCTCGGCTGCGCGCCGGGCCACTTCCGACTTGTGACGTTGCAGCAGGGCGCGCAGGTCCCGGTCATGCGGAGCAGCAGCGACGGCAGCATGGAACAGGCATCCATGCGCCGCTTCCTGCTTCATCCAGTCCGCGATCCGTTCGACGATTGCAGAAAGCGCCAGGTCGGCGGCTTCAGGCAGATCATCGAACATGTGCGCGATATATCGCCGGTGCCGGTGTTCCAGCGCGGTACGTATCATCGCATCCCGCGACGGCGCGTACTTGTAGAGCGTTCGCAGGCTGACACCCGCCGCATCCCTAAGCGCCTCGACATTCGGTTCGGCAAAGCCTTTTTCAGCGAAGGCTCGCTCAAGGCCGGCAGCAATTCTGGTTTCGATAGCGGTCATGGTTGACGATGTAGAACGATCCCTCTACTTACACAAGTAGAGCAAACATTCTACATGGTGGGACAGATGACGCAGCCAACGAAAATGCATGGCATGGTACTGACCGGGCACGGCGGTCTGGAAAAGCTTGAATGGCGCGACGATCTCGAGGTTCCGGCTCCGGGCGCCGGGGAGGTTTTGATCAGAGTCGGGGCGTCAGCGATCAACAACACCGACATCAACACCCGCACCGGATGGTACGGAAAATCCGTGCGCGGCGACACTGCGGCGGGTGCAATGCAGGGTTACGATTCCTCCGAAACCGGCGCCGAGGGCAGCTGGGCGGGTGCTGCGCTGTCATTTCCGCTGATCCAGGGAGCCGACTGCTGCGGCCGCATTGCCGCAGTCGGATCCGGCGTCGACGCCGGGCGCATTGGCGAGCGTGTTCTGGTCCGCCCGATGCAATCGCGGCCTGCAGCCAATGGCGGCGTAACGACCTTCACCTTCGGATCGGAGTGCAATGGAGGTTTCGCCGAGTACACGGTTGCGACCGCGGGCGACACCATAAGGGTCTCGTCCAGCCTGAGCGATGTCGAGCTGGCCAGCTTTCCCTGCGCCTTCTCGACGGCCGAGGGAATGATCCAGCGCTGCGACCTTGGCGCGGAAAGGGTGCTCATCACCGGCGCCTCGGGCGGAGTTGGCTCCGCAGCGGTCCAGCTGGCCAAGCGGCGCGGAGCCCATGTCACTGCCGTCACCACTGCCGCCAAGGCCGGCGACCTGCGCGCCCTGGGTGCGGACGAGACGCTGGACCGCGACGCCGCCATTGCCGGCCGCAGTTTCGATGTGGTGCTGGATCTCGTCGGGGGCGACGGTTTTCCCGGGCTCGTGGAGGGATTGCGCGACCGCGGCCGCTACGTCACATCCGGCGCGATCGCCGGCCCGATCGTCGAGCTGGATCTGCGCACGCTGTACCTGCGCGACCTGTCGCTGCTTGGCAGCACCAACCAGCCCGACTCCGTGTTCACGGACCTGGTCGGATACATCGAAACAGGCGAAATCCGTCCGGCGGTTGCCGCAGTCTATCCGCTTGCCGAATTGCACCGCGCCCAACAGGCCTTCCTCCGCAAATCCCATGTCGGCAAGATCGGTATCCGCATTGCCGATTAACAACGGATAGCGGCCCGGACAGAGGTGCAGCCTTGCCCGGGAGCTGTTTAGCAAAAGCTTTCAGTTGGCAGATGCACGCCGGAATGGTTATGTTGGCCTGCATTCACTCATGGAGACGAAGACTTATGGGCATTTTTGATTTCATCAAATCAGCTGGCAAGAAGCTCGGTATTGGCGGCGATGATGACGCACCTGATGCCGATGCAGTCAAGAAGGAACTGGATTCGCACGGTCTGGGCACCGACAAGGTCGATGTGAAGGTCGACGGCGACAAGATCGTTCTCTCGGGCGTGGTCGAAGACCAGTCGATCTTCGAGAAGGCCATCGTCGCGGTGGGCAATACGCTGGGCATTTCCAAGGTCGAGGCATCCGAGCTGAAAGTGGTCATTCCGGACTCCGGCCTGTCGCTCGCAAGCGCCGACATGACCGAACTGGTCAAGGCCTCCACCCCGGCAAACGAACCGAAGTTCCATACAGTGCAGAAGGGCGACAATCTCTGGAAAGTTGCCGAAGCTGCCTATGGCAAGGGCAAGGGTTCGAAATACACGGTGATCTTCGAAGCCAACAAGCCGATGCTGTCGGATCCCGACAAGATCTATCCCGGCCAGGTGTTGCGCATTCCCGACATCGAAACCGCCTGAACCGGCGCTAGAAAACAGAAGGCCGGAGATGTTTGTTCTGCCCAAAGGGGTACGCCACATCCCCGGCCATCTCGATCGTCCGGCACAGCAGACCTTGCTCGACGATATCCGGGAAGTGGTGCGCCAGGCACCGCTCTACCGCCCGGAAATGCCGCGAAGCGGCAAGCCCTTCAGCGTCCGGATGACCAATTGCGGCGACCTAGGGTGGGTCGCCGACAAGACCGGCTACCGCTACCAGGACCGGCATCCGGTCACCGGCCTGCCGTGGCCGGCAATCCCCGCCAGCCTGATCACACTTTGGGAAGATCTGACCGGACATGCGGACTTGCCGCAGGCCTGCCTCGTCAATTTCTACGATTCCGGCGCCCGCATGGGGCTGCACCAGGACCGCGATGAAGACGATTTCTCCGCGCCGGTGCTGTCCGTGTCGCTCGGAGATGCCTGCCTGTTCCGCATCGGCGGCATCGAACGCGGGCAACCAACCAGGTCCTTCCGGCTGGAAAGCGGTGATGTTGTCATCCTGGGGGGTGAAAGCCGGCTGGCTTTCCATGGCGTGGACCGGATCTACCCGACCACCTCGACCCTGCTCAAGGACGGTGGCCGCATCAACCTGACGCTCAGGCGGGTAAACCGGAGCTGAGGATTTCGCCGGTTTGCAGCGTTCAAGCTAGAGTTTCCTGAGTGCCACCTGTTCGATGAGATGGTTGGGGCCCTTGCGCAGGATCAGGTCAGCCCGCGGACGCGTCGGCAGGATGTTCTGGCGCAGGTTTTTCAGGTTGATGTTTTCCCACAGGCTCTCGGCGATGGCGCGGGCGGCATCCTCCTTGATCGCGGCATAGCGGTGGAAGAAGGATTCCGGGTTGCGGAAAGCGGTCTGCCGCAGATTCATGAAGCGGTCGACATACCATTTGTGAATGTCGACCTCCTCCGCATCGATATAGATCGAGAAATCGAAGAAATCCGAGACGAACGGAACGATCTTGCCGTCTTCGGGCAGATCGCGCACCTGCAGGACATTGATGCCTTCGAAGATCAGGATGTCGGGCCGGTCGATGGTGGTGTATTCGCCCGGCAGCACATCATAGGTCAGGTGCGAATAGCACGGCGCCTTGACGCTGTGCTGGCCGGCCTTGATCTCGGAGAGAAAGCGCAGCACCGCGCCGACATCGTAGCTTTCCGGAAACCCTTTCCGGTCCATCAAGTTTTCGCGCCGCAACACTTCGTTGGGATAGAGAAAACCGTCGGTGGTGACCAGGTCCACTTTCGGGCTGGAGGGCCAGCGCTTCAACAGTTCGGCCAGAACGCGGGCGGTGGTGGACTTGCCCACCGCCACCGATCCGGCGATACCGATGATGAACGGGGTCTTGGCGACATTGGAGAGATTGAGGAAGCGCTTGCGCTGCTCGAACAGCAGCTGAGAGGATTCCACATGCGCCGACAACAGCCGTGACAGCGACAGATAGATCCGCCGGACTTCGTCGAGATTGACCGGATCGTTGAGAGAGCGAAGCCTGCGGACTTCATCCTCGGTCAGGGTCAGTGGCGTATCGGCGCGAAATTCAGCCCAGTTGTCCGCCGTGAAAAAGCGGTAGGGTGATAAATCGTCACCCTTGAAATGATCAAGGGCCGGGGGTTGGATATTGGTCTGGTCCATGCTCACTCCGCCGTGCGGCTCGCCTTCTCGGTGAGGCCCGATTGCACGGTCCGGCCTTCCAACTCTGCCATCACCTCGCCAAGAGGGATATCTGCTATCTTTAGCACGACCATGAGGTGATACAGAAGATCAGCGGTTTCACTGACCAGTTCGCCGCGGCCCTGCGCGGTTGCGGCAATCACTGTTTCGACCGCTTCCTCGCCGAGCTTCTTGGCAGCTTTCGGCATGCCGGCGCTCACAAGCTTCGCCGTCCAGGATTGCGCCGGATCGGCCAAGGACCGCTCGGAAACTATCCGTTCAAGATCGGCAAGAGTGAAGCTGGTCATCGCGGATATCTCTCCTGGGGCATTGTCTCGACAGAACCGGTTCAATTGAGGCGCATGTCGAGCCCGGCATTGGCCATGTGGTGCTTGGCTTCGCTGATCGTATAGGTTCCAAAATGGAAAATCGAGGCTGCCAGCACAGCGGTGGCATGTCCGTCGCGAATTCCCTCGACCAGGTGATCGAGGTTTCCGACACCGCCCGACGCGATCACCGGCACCCGCACGGCATCGGCAATGGTGCGGGTCAGCGCGATATCGTAGCCGGCCTTGGTGCCGTCACGGTCCATCGAGGTGAGCAACAACTCGCCGGCACCACGTTCAACCATCTGCACAGCAAATTCCACCGCATCGATGCCGGTCGGTTCGCGGCCACCGTGGGTGAAGATCTCCCAGCGATCAGCCTCTCCGGGAGCGGAGACCTTTTTTGAATCAATCGAGACGACGATGCACTGGTTGCCGAACTTGTCGGCGGCTTCGGCAACGAAATCCGGGTTTTTGACCGCGGCGGAGTTGATCGACACCTTGTCGGCGCCCGAAAGCAGCAATCTTCGGATATCGGCCACGGTGCGGACACCACCGCCAACAGTGAGCGGCATGAAGCAATGCTCCGCCGTCTGGGCGACGACATCGAAGATGGTCTCGCGGTTGTCGGAGGAGGCGGTGATGTCGAGGAAGCAGAGCTCGT
>Ga0209345_10006845_pt1 | contig 10238 bp, 11 predicted proteins | sample Cruoilmetagenom7_FD_187294 | JGI IMG/M metagenome (GOLD analysis project Ga0209345, IMG submission 187294) | Oil polluted marine microbial communities from Coal Oil Point, Santa Barbara, California, USA - Sample 7 (SPAdes) (version 2) | ecosystem: Environmental > Aquatic > Marine > Oil seeps ... | reverse complement strand
GTAGCTCGGGCAACCTGCGCGATGTGTTTATGTGGGGCGAGTCGTAGTGAGTGATATTCAGCGCTCGCTGCGGGTCGAGTTTCGCCGCCGTGAAGGCAGTGACGACCCCGCTTGCGCGCTGGAGCAGCTCATTGTTATCGACCAGGCGATTATCGACATTTACCAGCAGTCGCTATGTGATGTAGCGATAGACGATTACGACACAGGATTAAATCTACAGCTTAAACAGGGTGGCCCGCCTTCGCTCGAGGGGCGGCCCTTTCAGGTGTTCCCCGCAATACACGCCAAAGTGTTCGCCACCAACGGCGATGTGACCAACAAGGGCAGGCGTGAAAAAACAGGCTTGTTCGATATTGTCACCTTCTCGGGCAGTGATAGCGCCAGCGCAAAACTACCCATCACCAAGCTCACCAGCATAGAGGCGGTGACCGATGTGTACACAGAAGAGGGGCGCAAGACCGTGGAAACCCCACGCCGCGACCCCGACACTTACGGGCTGGTTGCCGATCAAGCGATTTATGGCACCTTTAAAATTGAGTATGCCACCACCTATGAGCAATATTACTGGCGCTATACCGGCGATAACGACGATGAGATTTACGTTAAGGGGGTGGTAATAGCCTACCTTGAGGGGGCGACAGCCAGCCTGGAGTTTGACGATGGCGACGAGGCGATTGACTTTGATAAGACCGAGATTTACCGGGTAACATCAAAATATGTGGTTGATAGCGAGGGCGCGTGGGAATACCCACCCGGTTGGCCCGACGACACCAGTTACAGTCAAAGCAGCACAGGCGAAACCCCCGACAATTCATCGTATCAGGTGCTTGAGCGCGTGCATTTTATGGGCTGGGTGAATAAACGCGGGGTAGACACTTACGAGTGGTGGCCGATACATAAAGAGCAGCCCTTTAGCGGCCACAGCAGCTATGAGCCACAATACATTCTGAGCCTTAACACCAATGCCCCCGACGGCTTTGAGCAAGCATTTGATAGCATCGATTTTGGTAAAATCAAGGCCGCAATACGCAGGCGCTACCCCAATATAGAGGGGGCTTAGGCCGTGCCTATTACGGCGAATAAAGGTTATGGCGACCGGGTGTTGGAGTATAGGGCGGGTTTGTATGGCATTGTCTGTATGCCATTTGATGACAACAACCCGTATGGCTGGTGGTATGTAGGGACACAAAGAGTGTCACGCGATAGCGACACCCCCGCGACCCCTTACGTTTTATTGAGCAGCCAAAATACCGTAGAAAACCAATCCTCATTACCTTTAGAGCTTTATAGGCCTAAATCCATTGGTAGTGGCGGCAATGTGCGCCCGGCTGGCACGCATTATTGGGCGTCTGCGGCAGACTCAAAACAGGCTGTATCGTGGGACCACTCGGGGGTGGTGTACATGCGTGGCGCGATTGTGCTGGACGGGCTAGATAAAACGCTGGCAGCCGTATTGTGCGGGTCATGGTTGGTGGTGTGGACGGCGACGACGGTTTTCAAATGTCCGCTGACCAAAATGAGCTTCAAGGGCGCGCCAGATATTAACAATGCGCTGCTGGAGTCTACGGACGTGCACTACAGCTCTAGCGCATTTGCCTCATCTAGCGCCTTTGACTCGGCCTATTGGGGTGGGTACATCTCACCACTGGGTACAAAGGCGGTGTTCTTGACGGCCACCCAGATTCTGACCTTTAGCATAAGCTGTACAGCCGCCACACCCACGAGCCTGGGAACACTGGCGGTCGACTTGGACGAGGCGGCACAAAACGAACGTCCTGACTTGACCGACCTTGCCAGGCTGACAGTGAATGATGACTTTGTGTGGGTCGACGGAACAGTAGGAAACAATAAAACAGACACCTGGTTGGGTGGTTACGATGGTGCTGTCACGGCTGATTATAGTTTTACGTATCAGTATGGGGTGGCGTGGGATGGCGAGACCCCAAACCCGGTGATGATAGAGGTCAATCGTCAATTTGATTTCTCGTTTGACCAGCATACTGACGCCTATTACCAAAAAGAGATTAGTCAGGTACAGGACGAGGCAGGCAGCGGCACTTATGTAAACCAGGTAGATTATTCAGAAAACCACACAACGGTTATTACCGGGCTTGGCGCGCCTGTTGAGGTGCTAAATAAGGCCATGACAAACGCCTATACGCGCACCAATACCTGTGACGCGCTTGATACCTACATTGATCCAGAGAGGGGTTTGCGAGCTCATTGCACGATGGACGTGGCCATTGCAGGCACCGACACCACGACAAAGCGAACACCAACAGTAGTCGCCAGCGACGGCTCAGTTGCGGTGTTCACTGAGTACACGGGTGATGAGTCGGCTGACGACATTACAGGTTCGTATATTGGCGGCGTGGGGGTGCCCAACGACCTTTACGGGGGGTGGTCAGGTATGCGTTTTTACCCTACCGGCCCAGGAGGGAATTTTGACTATTCTTTTGGTGAGTATGGCGGGGCCGGGGTCGATGCTGTAGACGGCACCTTTTCGGGCGACATTCAAAAAACAGTAGTCGCAGAGCTTGATGGCGACGAGGTGTTGCGCCACGCTCGAGAGAAAACCCAGGGCGTTTACACGACTATCTACGGGTATGACATGTACCCCAATGCGATTAATCACAGAACTTTTTCTGAATACGAGTTTCCTGACGGCCTTGTTGATGGCGGCAGGGTGTCGTCAAGGGAAAACTTGTTTGCAATGGGGTTTATGCCCGTTAACGCAACCTCCTTTCGTGGCGACACAGATGCTGCCTGGGCGCAGTACGGCGGCAAAACATTATTACAGGTAAGCCGTGAGGAGTATGGCGATCATGGGCGCTTGATTTTTGTCTCAGACCACGGCGATGGTGCGAGCTTTCTTGATATTCCGACGGGTGCGGAAATCACCGGTGTAAGTGTTATTTAGGGATAAAGCCCTTGCCGCGAAAATTTTAACCTGAGTGTTATTTATAGGATTTTACCTGTATGTCAATCCAGTATATTTTTTATAACAACTTTGCCACCACGTTGACCAACGCCATCACGGCAGGGGCTACCTCAGCGGTGCTTGACGATGTGGCGGCCTTAAGCGACCCCGCCACCGACGAGGTGTTCAATCTCACTTTATTTGATGACACCACAGGTGATAACGAGGTTATTACGGTGTCATCGCTTAGTGGTAGCACGGTGACCATTGCGCGCAATCAGGAGGGTACAGTTGGCCCGGTTGGCGGGTGGGCCGCAGGCGCCACAATTGAAGCGAGAGTGACGGCGGGCATGTTGGGCAATATGGTGTCTGGCGGGCGCGGCAGGCGGTCAACGATTAACGACCTGCCATTATGGCCCGCTAGCACCTGGATTAGCGCCCCAGGCGAGGTGTATCGGCGCAGTGACGGCCAAGTGATGCTGGCCTTGACTGAGGGCACCACGGGCGCGAGCGAGCCAACAGGTACAGGGCTGATTGTCGATAACGCGGTGCAATGGCGAATTGCCTCGGCAAGTGGCTCACAGGATATGTTCGAGGCTGGTGAGGGGGCCATATCGACAGGTAGTGGTAGCACCACTGCGGGTGACTATTCGAGGGCGCTAGGTTATGGGCCGACGGCGCTTGGTGCTTATGCCACGGCATTGCTGAATGGCACTGTTGGCGGCAATAGGGCTTTTGCCGGGCCGCAGTCGGCAGCTTTCGGTGCAAGCTGTGGTGCTGACAACAACTCCTTTGCTGGCGGCTATTTTTCCAGAGCGGGCCTGAACAGCATATCAATCGGTAATTATGTGGCCAGCCCCTGGGAGAATGGCGCTAGATTTTCCGAACACATGATTATGCTTGGCGACTATCTGTATGGTGGCGCGGCCTTTTCTATATCAATGGCAGGGCACCCCATTATATTGCCCTTTATTGGTAGTTATAGCGGTGGGGCTTCTCACGATGACGATACGGCCCTGCAAAGCACCGGGGAAGCGGTCATTTACTCGGTGCCGGTGAATTTAGGCGACGGGCCTGTATGGCAGGCAAGCCATTCTTATGAGCATGGCACGGTGATCTTCCCGACGGTGGCCAACGGCAAGTGTTATGTCTCGAAGTGCAAGCCCAACGGGGCTGGCTATTTTGAGCCAGAAACGTCAGGGGCGACAGAGCCGACGTGGCCAACTACCGCTGGCGCTGGCGTCGCTGACGGCGCGGTGGTGTGGTATTGCGTAGACCCCGCCGCTATGTTGCTCAACATGGGTGACTATTCGCGCTTTACACCCACGTCGGTTGGCTTTGTTTGCGATGATGGCGCGGCCCCAACAAGCCAGCCGACAATCAGCTTTGGTATTAGCGGCAATGCGACCAAGTGGCTGGCAGGAACGGCAACGACCAAGCTGAGCGGCGCTTTGAGCAACCACTTTTTCGAGCCCACCAATAACGAGGGAAGCAAGACCCTGCAGGCGGCGCTGGTAACAGCGGGCACGGGGCCAATACCGGGGCGCTTTGTCTTCAAGGGCCTGGTGCTTGAAACCCCAACGCTGTAGAGCTAATTAAATGATTAACGGCTTTGTAATCAATGGTGCGGCCATTAATGCCAGTGCTGCTGGTGCGGGTGCTGGCGCCCCGGTTAGTGTGTGGGGGGCGCACGCAAGTGATATTGCCCTGCCACCCCAAAACCCTATTTGGGCCACGCACAGCACAACATGGAAAGCGCCAATATGGGCGGCGCACTCGAGCTTATTACCCAATGTTGTATGGGCAAACCACAGCAGCGCCTGTGTATTGCTCACCCCCGCATGGAGCAATCACAGTAGCCAGTTGGTGCTAGCTGAGCACAATAGCGTTGAGGCGAGCTTTAGTTACGATTGTGGGTTTTACCTTGAGGCTGTATTTTCCCAGCCCTGCCTTATTGAGCAGCCGGTGGAGGTGGCATTTACCCAGGCTTGCCATATTGTGACGCCACTTGAGAAAGCGTGGGCAGTGGATTGCACGCTGCCAGCAACAACCACGCTTGAGCGGGCATGGACCTATGTACTGAATGTGGTGGACGATAGTGCGGTGGTAAGTACGTCGACAGTTGTCTTGATGAAAAATGGCGTGGCAATAGAGCTGAGTGATAGCCTTACCCTGGATATTGAAGAGGGCGACTATGCGTGGAAGGCGCAGGTGGTGTTGGCCAATACCGGCGATGGGGACTTATTCGCTTATAACGACGAAGTAATACTGACTGCCTTTGGTGTGGATTACACACTGCTGGTCGATAGCAAAAGCACACAGCGCCCCGGCCCTGATGGGTCGAGCGTGAGCATAGAACTGATTGGCCCGGGTGCGCGCTTTGCCGCCCCGCGAGCCGCTTTGATGACGACCAATTACGACGAAGACCGCACCGCCAAAACGATAGTTGAGGACTTGCTGGGGGTAGTGGACTGGCGCATCGCCGATTGGGTAATACCGGCTAATCGGTTAGCGGCCAGTGATGCCAGCCCTATGGTGATTGCCCAACGCATAGTGGCGGCCACAGGTGCTGTGTTGGAGTCTTTGCCCGATGGCAGCTTGTATGTGCGTTATCGTTACCCGATGGCGGTTGCCAATTACGAAACAGCGGCACCCGATGCGGTGATTTATGAGGCTGACAGTGTGTTTACCCGCGCACAGCCCTATCGCTTCTTTGAGCGGGTTGATCGTTTGCGCATTACTGACATTAGCGATATTGAGGCGAGCGCATCGGCTGATGCTATTGAGTTTACAGCCGGTGAGTTGTCTGGCTTGGCTGGGCAGCTAGACGTTTACCCAAACCCGTGGCGCGATGTGCATGTGCGCCATACGGGGGTGGGTGGTGTGGTGTTGTCGCCCCTGGGCGATTTAAGTCTGGAAAAAAGCCAGCAAGTGGAAATTATCGACGGTAAAGCAACACTGAGCCATGGCGTGCAAAGCCTGGTGTCTGTTGAGTGGGAATCAGTGCCATTGGGCGCCCTCAGTTACACCGTGGACGGTAAAGAGCTGCTGGTGGACGCAGGGGAGCTGCAGGGCGTTGCTGGATTAGCGACAGTGACCTATAAAACACGAGCGCAGAGCTGGTTTTGCAGCGCCACCGAAAATGACGATGTGCAGTTTTTAGTAATTGATGGGGTTGCGTGATATGGGCGATGACATAACCAGCTCGATAGTGGTTAATTTTGCCGACAACCTGGCAGACGACGAGCAGTTGTTAAATGCCCAGATCGACAGTCGCCCCGGGGGGCTAAACAAAGGCAAGACCAGTTTTTATCCGGGTGATGGTGTGGGGTTTTTGCTTTACCCGGGGGCCAGCGTGCAGATAGAAGGCTTACGCAGCACAGCGGGGCAAGTGAGTGCGCTGGGCGCACAGACGGTGGTGCTAAAAGAGCATTTGACCTTTGCTGATAGTGACACGGCCAACCTGTCGCAGCCGGTGCTAGGCCTGGGCGGCTATAAGTGGCTGGGCAACGACGGTGGCGCCATTACGCTGAGTGGCGAGCGCACCATCAAAATAGCCAAGCCGGTGCTGGGTGTATTGGTGGTGGTTTATCAGGCGCGGGCCTTTGGTTATCGTTTGGCGGGTGTACCGCACCCTTTGAGTGGTGCTTATGAGTACCCGGTGTTAGTTGCCGTTGATGCCAGCGCGGCGTGAGGCTTAACTGATGGTTGATATTATTGTACAGCGTGGCGGGGGTGACAGCCCCGGTGATGAGATTGTCGACCCCTTAGCGGCGACGGTAGCAGTGGCGCTGGCGAGGGGCCGCAATGAGCTCGACGCCCGCGCCACTGAAAAGGTGCCGGTGAATTACACCTTGATACCCCAGCCGGGTTTGCAGTTGGGCCAACTGCTTGAATTGCACGACGCACAGACCGGGCAACGCTTTAGGGCAAAACTGATAAAAATAGGTTTGAGCAAAGAACTGAGCAAGGGACGCATGGCCATTACCGTTGAGCGCAACAGCAATTTTAGCGGGGGTGGCTAGTGGGCCAGATTGATGAGCTACGGGCATTATTAACGCCTCATAAAATAACCCGCGCCACGGTAATGACGGTGATAGGGCAAACCGCAACAGTAGCTACCAGTGCCGGTGGTGCGACCCTGCGCATAGCGCCCGGCCTGGCATTGGCCAAAGGCGACAATGTGCAGGTGCAAGACGATTTGGTGATTGGCAAGGTGGCCACCACCGAGGGCTTGCCGGTTTACCGGGTGTGAAATTTTAGAACGGGCTGGGTATTTGAAGTAGGGCGGGGGTGATTTTTAGAACTCGCTGGGGGTTTGAAGTAGGGTGGCAAGGTTGTCGTTGCTCATTGTGCTGTCTTCAGTGTTTCGCGGCATTTTAGAGCAGCGCCTTCCAGTATTTTTGCCAGCAACTCAACAGTCTCAGGGTCTTCACCCTGCGCTCTCTCTATTGCGTCTGAAAAACTGACATCTACAAAGCTATCTAGGTTTGGATCAGATGGTAATAGCATAAGCCCCATTTCCCCTTGTTCGTTTGGGTAGAACATCAACATCAAGCTCTCTAGCGCTTTTTTGTTCGACAGCTCTACCTGCTCCCAAAAAACATGAGAGTATTCCAACTCTGACCGCGCCTCTGCTTTAGCCTCTTTGTAAATAACTTCCACTAAGTTCTCAATGTTCGTTGGTAGCATGGTGCCCTCCGGTAAATAGTGTGTGTTTCACTGGTGTTTTTTAGAACTCGCCAAGGCCTTGAAGTAGGCGATGGGCTCCAGACCTCTCAGCGAATTTGCCGCTTTCAGCTCAAGCATCCAGCCCCACACGCAATAATTCATACCGATTAGCTCTTTTTTTAAAAGCGCTAGTTGCTTGTCTGCGTTGTCTTTGCTTCCACCATTATCGACAAGAATAATATCTTCTATAAGGCTGCTTGGCCCCGTAGCCTGAAACGCCGTTGTGCCTATGCTTGGCATAAATACTGCCCCGTTTATTTCTAGCGTCTTTCCCCATTGGCTCATTTCATAGTCTCAAATTTTAGAACTCGCCAGCCTTCCAAAGTAGGGTAGCTATTCATCGTCAGGTACAGATAGGCTTGCCACAAAATCGGCCAGGGCTTTGCGCTTGCCTTTGGGTATTTCTACGGTGATTAATTCAAGCCCTTTGGCGTCGGCGATGGCTTGTGCGCGCTGGCTTATGTTGCGCACCAGGCGCCCAACTGTGTTGGCGTGACAGTCGAACGGCTGAGCGGCGGCGGTTATGCTACTGGCACCGCCCACCAGGTAGCTATGGGCGGCTTGTAGTGACACACCAGGGCCGACCCCACTGCGGCCTATCTTTGTGCCCTTTATGGCCTCATCAAACTGTTTTTGCGTTAGCCGTTGGCGCATGGGTTGAATACCTTTATTTGCTCGAGGGTTAGCCGCTGATGATTACTGAGGCTGTCAATAATCGATAGCAGGGCGGCCAGGTGCGCGGGATTGTCTGGCGGGCGTAGGTCGATAATGCCACGGCAATAAATCAACAACGCAGGGGGGCGCATAAGCCGGTAGCGGTTGTTTTTGCTGTCGGGTTTGCGGTAGTAGCCTTGCATCGTCGACTTTGAATTACCGCCCCCATGGTGGCCCATGATGGCGGCGCACTCATCGTGTGGGATGGCGAGGATTTCGTTAATGTTTTTGTAGAGTTGGTTTAGGTTCATGGGGCCTTTTGGTTGTTTAATGTGTTGTGGTGGCTTGGCTGGGGGCTAGTAGTGCGGCCAGGTGCCCCGCCTCAGTGCTTTGTTTCGCGTACCAGTAACCCAGTTTACGGGACCACCGAAAGCCGCCGCTTTTGAGTTTGTCGCGGGTTGACTGGCTGGGTTTGTCGTTAAATTCCACCTCAATGCCGTTCTTCTCGGGGTTTAGTCGCACCTCACTAGCGAGGGTGTCGGGCTCGGTGGCTGGCGTTTCGGTGATGGTGGCGGGTGCTTTGCTTGCTGGTTTGCGCTTTGTTTTTGCGGGTGTTGCGGCTAGGCGCCACTCGCCAACGGGTAGCCGCTTGGCTTTTTCCTCTGCAGTTTCTACACCATAAAAAGAGACCTTTTTAATCACCCAGCCGCTGGCGTGGCGGGATTGATCGGCCAGGTAGTTACCGCCGCCCATGCTGTAGTTCTCACGGTGTTCGGCGTCTTTGGGGGCGTCGTATAAGTGCAGGGTTTCGGGCGCGTTGCGGGCGGCTTTGCGCATCTCTGGAAATAGGTTGCGGGTGTGTTTTGAGAAGCCGAGTATTAATACCTTGTTGACGCTGTGGCCGTGGTAGTCGCTTTGCAAGTCAGACTCATTTTCGCGTAGCTCGGCAATAATAACGGCCTTTGCGTCGGCGGGAATACGGGGGGCGGCGTCGGCAATAAAACGCGCCTTTTCTTGCCTTTGTGTGGCTTGTATAGCGCGGGCTTTTTGTTGCTTTTCTTCATCTATCCCAACGGCTTTGGCTAGCAGGCGATCAGCTTGTGCCGGTGTGATTGGCTCGGCGTTGTACTTCGCGGCATCGGTGACCCATTGGTTATATGTTCCGCTGTACAGGTAGCGCGAAAGCCTTAAACATTCGGGGCCGTAACCAGGCAAAAAAACCACGTCTACTGATGCCGGGCTATATTCTGTCTCTTTATTAATGGCGACAATAAACCCGCTTTCATGCCTATTGCCACCAATATACACGGGCAAACCCAGCAGCCCGCCGGGATTGTGCGGCAAGTCATTTGGCTGGGTTTCGGCGATACATTCCGAACGATAGCGGGCCAGGGTTGCGCGGGCCTGGCTGCCTTTCCACTCAGGGTGCTCACAGCTTTGGTATTCAAAGCACCCGATGGCCTCGAGTTGTTGGCCCATAGTCCACGCTTTGGCCGCTGTAAAGTGTTCCGTCGTGACTTCTATCGACTCGGGGGCGGTGTTGTCACTATAGCGATAATTAACACTGGCGACATTTTCAGCGTGTAATAGTTCGGCGTAAGCGTTGGCGGTAGCTATTGGGCCGGGTGCGGTGCCGTTTAACTTTATAGTCATAGATGCGGCAAGCGTGGCGATGGAGGTGGTGTCTACTATGTAAGCGCTCATTCTGTAACCCTCCAAGGGTCGTTTGTTTGTGTGCGTTTATTGTATCAATTGAGGGCAAAAGAGCAAGCAAAACATCAATCAATAAGTATAACAATACGCTATAAATAAAGGGTTTAATAGTTGCTCGTCCACTCATCCAGGCAACCAGGCAACCAGGCAACCATCGGCGGATGAGGCCAAGGTACTATCTAGCCCAGCAGGCGTGCCAGGGGGGGCGCTGAGCGCGGCG
>Ga0209345_10006844_pt1 | contig 10239 bp, 11 predicted proteins | sample Cruoilmetagenom7_FD_187294 | JGI IMG/M metagenome (GOLD analysis project Ga0209345, IMG submission 187294) | Oil polluted marine microbial communities from Coal Oil Point, Santa Barbara, California, USA - Sample 7 (SPAdes) (version 2) | ecosystem: Environmental > Aquatic > Marine > Oil seeps ... | reverse complement strand
GGGCCAATACCGATACCGATGCCGACGAAAAAGTGGATCAGCCCGAACATCCAGAACCCGCCGCCTGCCTGTGCCGCCATAATCATCCAGAACAATGCGAAACCGGAAAATGCCATCCCGAACAGCAGGCCGCCGAGATAGGAAACCTTCCAGACCACTGCGCCGTCAGGCCGTCCCTGCCAGCGGATGACTTCGCCGTCGTCCAGTATGCCTTCCCAGCCTGATGAAACGCTCATGCTTTGCCTTCCTGAATGCTACGCATCATATCGTACACTTTTTGCCCCTCTGCAATCCGCTCGAAACTGATCTTGGCGATATAGGAGGCACTTCCGGGTTGGCGGATTTCAATGGCGAACATGATGGTGGCGGGGTCTTGGCCGTCGAACTTGATATCAAAGTCTGGCTCAATCACATAGGCCGACAGTTTGCGACCAACTTGCTCGCGGTTCATAGCAATAAAGGCGCGTTTGTTACTCAGCGAATACCACGTTGCCTTGCGCACCATTGCCGCCATCACCGGTGGGGCAATACCAAGAAACGCGGCGAGCAACAGTAAAATCACCCCCAGAATGACGGTGTAACCATTTGCAAGCGGGCTGAAAAATATCCACAAAATACCAAGGGCGGCAACGCTCAGCCCCAATGTTGCGGGCAGAACATGGCGCTTTTCCCAGACGATTTTGGGGTCGGGACGACCCTGCCACAGCAGGACTTCGCCCGGCTCGAATATGTCTTCCCAGCCTGCGGGCGTGTCGCTCATGACATCCCCTGATCACGTGTTTTGAGGATCAAATCTACCGTGGTTTGCGGATCGGCCAGATACTTCAGCATATATTTGTCGCCGCTGTGGGTGACCACCTGTACGGCCGAAAACATGGTGCGCACGGTTTTGATGCTGGTTAGAGGGATAGAGCGCTCAGATGGGCCACTTAGGCGTTTATCGGTCAGGGTCCAGACCACATCCATCGCCTCGCTCGCGACGTAAAACCAGCGGATAAAAATGGCGAACGCAGCCCCGACAATGCCAGTCCACGGAAACGGGTTTCCGACTGCCATCAGAACGCCATACATCAGCGCAGCGCCGATGAAAAACAGCACCACATGCTCGCGGTTATAAGCGGTGCGATCTGCTGTTATGGACAGGATTTGTTGTTCGTCGCTGGGGGTGCCGGTGTCAGACATAAACCCCCTCCTGTTTTGGGGTGCGCAAGTTGCGTGCCAGCAAATCCATTGCGGCCATCCGCACGGCGACGCCCATTTCGACCTGCTCCTGAATGACCGATCTGTTGATGTCGTCGGCCAAGGTGCCGTCGATTTCCACGCCGCGGTTCATTGGGCCTGGGTGCATGACGATGGCGTCCGGCTTGGCGTGGGTCAGCTTTTCAGGGTCCAGTCCAAAGCGGTGGTAATATTCGCGCGATGACGGGATAAAGCCACCATCCATGCGTTCCTTTTGCAGGCGCAACATCATCACCACGTCCACGTCTTTTAGGCCTTCGCGCATGTCGTCAAACACCTCGACGCCAAAGTGTTCTATGCCTGAAGGCATCAACGTGGGTGGGCCGATCAGGCGAATGCGGTTCTCCATTTTACCCAGCAACAAGATGTTGGACCGCGCCACGCGGCTATGCGCAATGTCGCCGCAAATGGCGATGCTCAAACGGTGCAGACGCCCCTTGGCGCGCCGTATCGTCAGGGCGTCGAGCAACGCCTGTGTCGGATGCTCGTGGGTGCCGTCCCCTGCGTTCAGAACCGCGCAGTTCACCTTTTGCGCCAGCAAATCGACAGCACCAGAATGCGGGTGGCGCACCACCAAAAGATCAGGGTGCATGGCGTTCAAGGTCAGGGCTGTATCAATCAGGGTTTCGCCCTTCTTGATGCTGGAGGCCTGCATCGCCATATTCATCACATCCGCGCCCAGACGTTTACCCGCAATCTCGAAACTGGCCTGCGTTCGGGTTGAATTTTCGAAAAACATATTGATCTGGGTTAGGCCCGACAGGGTATCGGAATGTTTCACCTGACGGCGATTCAGGTCGACGTATTGGTCGGCCAAATCCAAAATTGTGGTTATTTCACTGGGGGTTAGGTGCTCGATGCCAAGCAGGTGTTTTGCAAAAAACGTCATGGGCGGCTGTCCTTATTTTCCTGCTTATAGAAAAGCTGTCGCTGTGCGGCAAGGCATTTACCTTGGGCGGGATCGGGCATAGCTTGGCCGCATGGATTCTGCTGAACAATATTATGAGGCCAAGGCGGCGCTGGAGTGGCAAATCGAGCTGGGTGCTGACGAGGCAATCGGTGATGAGCCACTGGACCGCTACGAGCTGGTGACGCAAGCGCCAAAACCAAAAGTGGCCAAACCCAAGCCTTCGGCCGCGCCCATTCCTTTGGTCGAGGTTGACGCTGTTGCGGTGGCCAAAGCGGCGGCAACAGGGGCGACTGATTTGGCGGAGCTAAAGGCTGCGATGGCGGCGTTCGAGCTGTGCGAATTAAAGCGTGGCGCGCGCAATATGGTGTTTGCCGATGGCAACCCGCAGGCCCGTGTGATGATCATTGGCGAGGCCCCCGGACGCGACGAGGACCGTGAGGGCAAGCCCTTTGTCGGGCGGGCCGGCGTGTTGCTGGACCGGATGTTGGCGGCGATTGGTTTGGGGCGCGAAGGGCCGGACCCTGCAAGCTCGGTTTACATCACCAATATCCTGCCGTGGCGCCCCCCGCAGAACCGTGACCCGTCCCCCGAAGAGATCGCCATGCTGCACCCGTTTGTAATGCGCCACATTGAATTGGTCGCGCCCGATGTCATTGTGTTGATGGGCAACAGTTCCTGTCTGTCGCTGCTGGGGCGCAAGGGTATCACACGGATGCGCGGCAATTGGGAAAAGGTGTTGGGTAGAGCTGCGCTGCCGATGTTGCATCCGGCCTATTTGCTACGTTCACCGCATGCCAAGCGAGAGGCTTGGGCGGATTTGTTGAACCTGAAAGCAAAGCTGGAAGTGAAAATTTGACGTAAATCATTGCAACGCGGGCTGCTCCAGCCTTACAGCTTTCTTCGCCAAGCGGTAAGACGCCCGATCCGTTTGCGGCAAGAAATGGAAAAGAGATTTATATGTCAAATCCTGAAAAAGAATTCATCCCCGTGCGCATTGCCGTTCTGACGGTTTCAGACACCCGCAAAATTGAGGATGACAAATCCGGCAAAACGCTGGTCGACCGCATCAAAGGCGCGGGCCACATTGTGGCGGACCGGATGATCCTGCGCGACGAACGCGATCAGATCGCCGATCAATTGCGGGCATGGTGCGCGGACAAGGACATCGATGTGGTGATCTCGACCGGCGGCACCGGATTGACGGGGCGCGATGTGACGGTAGAAGCGCACCGCGACGTTTACGAAAAGGAAATGGATGCGTTCAGCACTTTGTTCACGATGATCTCGTTCCCCAAGATCGGCATGTCGGCGGTGCAGTCGCGCGCCTGTGGTGGTGTGGCGGATGGCACCTATCTGTTTGCCATCCCGGGCAGCCCCGGTGCCTGCAAGGATGCATGGGATGACATTTTGTCGGTGCAACTGGATTACCGCCAAGGCCCGTGCAATTTTGTCGAAATTTTCCCGCGGCTGGATGAACATAAGCGCCGCAAATAGACCCTCGGCAATGCAAGTGGGATAAAACCATAATAGGCGTGTTTATATTATGGTTTTCCCGCATCCGGATGGCCAGCCAGCGGTCTATTATTCACCTATTTCATATGTGCCATATGAGCTTGTTCTTGCCTGGGCGCATCCGTTGAGCGCAGCAGCCAAAACCAAACCAATGATCAGTATTGTTACTTGTTTCATAGGGCCCTCCTATGTAAATGCGGAGCATAATAGCACATTTTGGCAAAAAAAATCCACAAGGCTTTCCAGAGCCTGTGTCACTATTGTGCAGTCGGCAAGTAAACAGTTTGTGCTATACTGACGTGTGGTAACTGTGGGTCAGGCACCCTATATTCAGTCTTATTGTGATCTAAAGGGCCATTAGTAATGCGATTTTTACGGCGTAGCCTCGTTGGTTTGTTTTTGCTGTCCCTGACGGTGGGCCTATTGGCGATGGCGGGCAGCACGGTTTATTCCGCGTTAGAAGAAAAATGGGCGAAGGAAACCAGCCAGCGGCCCCGCAGCGAGCGGGTATTTTCGGTGAATGTTTTGCGGGCAAATGCCGGTGATGTGGTGCCCGAAATGACCGCATTTGGCGAGGTGCGTAGCGAGCGGGTTCTGGATTTGCGCGCGACAGCGGCGGGCGTGATCGTGACGCTGACCGAAGGCTTTGTCGAAGGTGGCACGGTGAAGGCAGGCCAAACGCTGGTGCATATTGACGGGCAAAACGCCAAAGATGTCGAGTATCGCGCCCAAAGCGATCTGGCCGAGGCCAAGGCTGAGGTAAGCGAGGCGGGTGCAGCCCTTGCGCTGGCCAAGGACGAGATAGCGGCCGCCAATGGGCAGGTGCGTTTTCGCACGAAAACGTTGACCCGGCAGGTGGATTTACGCAACCGCGGCGTTGGCACCGATGCGGCTGTCGAGGCCGCCGAATTGGCTGAAGCGGTGGCAATTCAGGCCGTGTTATCACGCCGCCAGGCATTGCTGCAGGCCGAGGCGCGGGTGTCGCGTGCCGCGATCCGTCTGGCGCGCCAAGAGGTCAATCTGGCTGAAGCCCGGCGGCGGGTGGCTGATACCCTGATCAACGCAGAATTTGACGGCACTCTGAGCAACGTAACGGCGGTTAAGGGCGGGGTGGTAACGATGAACGAGCGCCTTGCCCAACTGATCGACACCGAGGCGCTTGAAGTGTCATTTCGTGTGTCGACCCGCCAATATACCCGCCTGCTGAATCAGGACGGCACGCTGACCAAAGCACCTGTCGATGTGCTGTTGGATGTGTTCGGTGTGGATATGTTGGCGCAGGGTCAGGTGTCGCGCGAAAGCGCGGCTGTGGGGGAAGGGCTGACGGGTCGTTTGCTGTTTGCCAAGCTGGAGCAGCCACGCGGGTTTCGCCCCGGAGATTTCGTAACGGTCAAGATCAAGGAACCGCTTTTGAAAGATGTGATCGTATTGCCGGCCTCGGCAGTGGATGCGGCGGGAACGGTGTTGTTGATTGCTGATGAGGACCGGTTGGAACAAGTCTCTGTCGAGGTTTTGCGCAAGCAGGGAGACAATGTGTTGGTGCGCGCCCGCGCAATCGAGGGCCGCGAGGTGGTTGCCGAGCGCTCGCCTCTGTTCGGTGCGGGCATCAAGGTGCGTCCGACCCGGTCGGATGAAACGGCTGCTTCCGTGGCGATAACCGAACCTGAAATGCTGGAGTTGACGGATGCGCGCCGTGCCAGATTGATTGCCTTTGTAGAGAGCAGCCAGCGAATGCCCAAGGAGGCCAAGGCACGTGTGCTTGCGCAATTGGCCAAAGACAAAGTGCCTGCCCGCACGGTTCAGCGTATCGAATCGCGGATGGGGGGCTAGGCATGTCTGTGTCAAATACGGTTGGCGCCTCAAAAGGAATATTGTCGTATTTCACCCGCCATAGCACGGTTGCGAACCTGTTGTTGGTGGTGTTGCTGGCTCTTGGGTTGGCTGCGCTGCCAAAAATGCGGGCGCAGTTCTTTCCTGATGTGGTAACTGACAATGTTTACGTATCTGTCGTCTGGCAGGGCGCGGGTGCCGAAGATGTCGACGCCGCGATCATGCAGGTGTTGGAGCCCGCGCTGCTGTCCGTTGAAGGCGTCGAGGGATCTGAAGCCAGATCCACCGAAGGCAAGGCCTTAATCACTCTGGATTTTGAGCCGAACTGGGATATGTCCCGTGCCACAGACGAGGTGCAGAACGCAATCGACGCCGTCACCACCCTGCCTGATGAGGCCGAGGAGGCCAAGGTGCGCCGCGGCGCATGGCGGGACCGTGTGACCGATGTGGTGATAACCGGCCCCGTGGCGGTGGATCAACTGGGCCGCTTTGCCGATGAATTTGTCACCCGCCTGTTTGCGGTTGGCGTGACCCGCGCCACCGTGCGCGGTATCGCGTCGCCAGAAACCGTGGTCGAAGTCACCTCCATGGCCTTGATCAAGCACGATGTCACAATGACCGATATTTCAAGCGCCATCGCCGAAGAAGCCGCTGCCGATCCGGCGGGTGATGTGGCCGGAGCCAACACACGCGTGCGCACTGGCGTTGCCAAACGCTCGGCAGACCAGATCGAGGCAATTGTTTTGCGCAGTAATGCGGATGGCTCAAATCTGACAGTCGGCGACGTGGCCGTTGTGCGGGTCGAGGGTGTTGACCGTGACCGCGCCTATTACGTTGGCGAAAATCCAGCGATATCGGTGCGGATTGATCGCTCGGCTCAGGGGGATGCAATTGGCATTCAGGGGCAGGTCGAGGATGTGGCCGAAACAATGCTGTTGAGCCTGCCGCCTGAGGTAAAGATTGACCTGATCCGCACCCGTGCTGAAATGATCACGGGGCGGTTGAACATTCTGCTGGACAACGGATTGATGGGTCTGGGGATGGTGGTGATGCTGCTGTTCTTGTTTTTGAACGCACGCACCGCTTTTTGGGTGGCCGCCGGTATTCCGGTGGCCATGTTGGCGGCGATTGCAATGATGTATGTGGCCGGACTGACGATCAATATGATTTCGTTGTTCGCGTTGATCATCACGCTTGGCATTGTGGTGGACGATGCGATTGTGGTTGGCGAACACGCCGATTTCAGGGCGCGCGAACTGGGTGAAGAACCCGTCATAGCCGCCGAAAATGCAGCCCGCAGGATGGCCGCACCTGTTATGGCCGCCACCATCACCACGGTGATCGCGTTCTTTAGCCTGATCTTTATCGACGGACGGATGGGTAATTTGATTGCCGATATTCCGTTCACAGTGGTGGTCGTGTTGATTGCATCCCTGATCGAGTGTTTTTTGATTCTGCCAAATCATATGCGCCACGCTTTGGCACATTCCAGCAAAGAGCATTGGTACGATTGGCCCAGCAGGGTCGTAAATCGTGGCTTCTCTTGGTTTCGTGACACGATCTTTCGCCGCTTGATGGCGCTGGTGGTTTGGGCACGCTATCCGGTGATGGCGGGTATTGTGCTGATCTTGTCGATTCAGGTTGCCCATTTTGTACGTGGCGATGTGTCGTGGCGGTTTTTCAATGCGCCCGAACGCTCGTCCGTCACAGGTAATTTCGCCATGTCCGAGGCCGCTGCCCGCAGCGATACCATCGAGATGATGCAAGAGATGCAGCGGGCGACCGAGGCATTGGGCGCGAAATACGAGGCGGACTATGGTCTGAACCCGATTGATTATGTGCTGGCCGAAATTGGCGGCAATACCGGTCACGGGCTGGCCAGTGCGCGCAACAAAGACAAGGCCTTGTTAGGTTCAATTGCCATTGAATTGATTGACCCCGACCTGCGCCCCTATTCGTCTTTCCAGTTTGTCGGCGATTTGCAGGAAAGCGTACGCCAAACTCCGCTGGCCGAAATTGTCAGCTTTCGCGGGTATAGATCTGGCCCCGGCGGTGATGCGTTGGATGTTGAATTTCACGGTGCCGATGCACAAACCCTAAAGGCAGCATCCGAGGCATTGAAAACGGCTGTGACGCAATATGGCGAAGTGTCAGGCGTTGAGGATAGTCTGACCTACGACAAGGTCGAACTGGTGCTGGAATTGACACCGCAAGGTCAGGCGCTGGGCTTTACCATTGACGGGCTTGGACGTGTTTTGCGCAGTCGTTTGAATGGTATCGAAGCGGCGACATATCCTTACGGCGCACGGTCAGCGGCCATCAGGGTCGAGTTGCCCGAAAGTGAGCAGGCGGCAGATTTTATGGAACGCACCCAGTTGCGCACCAAGGCGGGGCAATATGTGCCGCTGACAGATATCGTATCGGTTTCCAGCAAATCCGGATTTTCAACCGTGCAGCGCGAGAACGGCATAAGGCTGGTTTCGGTGACGGGGGATATTTCCGAGGATGACCCTGAGCGTGCGGCAGAAATCATGTCGGAAATTCGCGAAGTGATTTTGCCCGAAATCGAGAGCCGTTTTGCGGTTGAGTCGCTGATGGCGGGGCTGGCCGAGCAGGAAGACGAATTCCTGTCGGATGCGATGGTCGGGTTCTCGCTGTGTTTGATCGGGATATTCCTGACGCTGGCTTGGATATTTTCCAGTTGGACACGCCCGATTGTGGTGATGGCGATCATCCCTTTCGGATTGGTCGGCACCATCTATGGTCACATGGCGTGGGACGTGCCGTTGTCGATGTTCTCGGTGGTCGGAATGATCGGTATGACGGGGATTATCATCAATGATTCAATCGTGTTGATCACTACGGTAGATGAATATGCTCAAGAACGCGGGCTGTTTCCAGCGATTATTGACGGGGCGGCGGATCGCTTGCGCCCGGTGATGTTGACCACATTGACCACGGTTTTGGGCTTGGCCCCACTGTTGTTCGAGAAATCGTCACAGGCGCAATTTTTGAAACCAACGGTGATCACACTGGTTTACGGGCTTGGGTTCGGACTGGTTTTGGTGTTGCTGCTGGTGCCCGCGATGCTGGCGGTGCAGCAAGACTTTGGCCGCCAGTTCCGCGCCTTGCGCCGCGGCCTGCAAGGGCAACGGCGTGCAGCGATGGTTGGCGCAACAACGATCACTGTGGCGCTGGGCATTGCGGCGCTGTTTGTCGCCACGTTGGGTGCGGTCATGGTGCAAGGCACATTGCCGGACATTGTGCGGTTTATTGTGCCGGTGGCCAGCGATAGCCCGCGGTTGCTGAGCATTGCGTTTGTGCTGTTTGTGGCAGGATCAGCTGCGCTGGCACTGCTGGCCTATATCAGTGGTATGCTGGCGTTTGGATTGCGCAAACGGGCGGGGTGATTTGAGGTGGGGCGTTTTATGTGGTTGCCGAAAAGCTGGTTTATGACTGCTATGCGGGACGAAGCGGGCCTTCGCCGCATTCGCACCAATGGCTGCTTTATGGTTATGGCCCGAACTCGCGTACATCGTCATTATCCATCAACGCGAAACAATCGGGATCAATTCCAATAATTTTGCGCAAATTCAGCCTTAATAGCGCACCCATATGGGGATCCTATGAAGGATAAGGGCCGAAACATGGTCTTTTTGTTCTATTTTCATAGACTTACCGCCGCACATCCTGTTACGATCAAACGAATTGGTTGCCTTCACCTGATCGCGAGTTATCTCCGGCACTCGTTCGGATAACTTTCCGGTCCCTACATTATTTGAGAGACCCATGAAGATGAAAACACTTTTGGCAGCTGTAGCTCTTGCGCTGACCGCAGCTGCACCCGTAGCGGCAGCTACGGTTGACTTTAACTTTGTCGGCTCGACCGGTATCTCTGTAAGCGGGACGTTCCACGATATCGGGGAAGATAACCGCGCGACTAGCTTCTCTATGACCGTTGGGTCTGTTTCTTTTTCCGATGTCGATGCGTCTTCATTAAGCTGGAATGAGTTCATTTTTGACGCGGAACGGCAGGAAAGGATCGGGGGGTTGTTCATTTTTGACGCCTTTACGGCTGGCAACATTACTGCCGACGATGGCTATGTCTCGCTGCTCCGTGTCGAGATGGGGAACGACGGACACACGGGGGTATCTCTTTACCACCCCTCGACTGGCTATGTTTACCCCAATGGGGGGGCGACATTTGTCGTGACCTCACCTCCTCCTGTGCCCCTACCTGCCGGCGGATTGCTCCTGCTGTCGGGCATTGCTGGCGTAGCTGCCCTCAAAAGCCGGAAGAGACGCTCCGCGTAGCTCAATGCCGCGAAGATCACCTTGGAACCATGCGTTCCAACGTTTCAGATACTGCCCGAGGGGCGTCGGTTGTGTCCGATGCCCCTTTTGCTCGTAATGCCGGGCTGCTTTGTCTGCCTTCTTGCGGGCCAAGTCATGGCAATCCTTGGCAAAGGCGACATTCGCCGCAAAGCAGAAATATGTCAAAAGGGGCTCAAAGCGGCCTTTGGCGATTTTACCCAGACGCCCAATCTGCATACGTTTCTAATGCACCTACCCAGTGCAGCCCAATATATCAACCGCGCGATTAGAGCCGATCACCGTGATGCGGATTTTCGAGCGCCCCAGCAGGAAGGGCGCGTTTGAGGGTGGCACCATTTCACTGGTGGCTGTCAGGGTGTTGCCATTGCGTTTTGTGGTGGCCTCGGACACCCATATCGTTTGATCCGGAGCCT
>Ga0209345_10006843_pt1 | contig 10239 bp, 11 predicted proteins | sample Cruoilmetagenom7_FD_187294 | JGI IMG/M metagenome (GOLD analysis project Ga0209345, IMG submission 187294) | Oil polluted marine microbial communities from Coal Oil Point, Santa Barbara, California, USA - Sample 7 (SPAdes) (version 2) | ecosystem: Environmental > Aquatic > Marine > Oil seeps ... | reverse complement strand
AGCGATATACGCCGGTGTTGCTCCGGGTGTTACACCACGGGCAGTCTGTATTGCGAGTATATCAGGCACCGCTTCAATAATAACCTCTAGACACTCCCTATGACCCTGCTCCGCTGCGACAAAAGCCGGCGATGCACCGTGAGCGGTTAGGGTTTTTAATGTGTTTGGCGCCCTATTTACAATAATCTTAAGGCATTCTGTGTGTCCCTTTTCAGCAGTGAAATACGCGGGGCTATCTCCTGATCTATGACGTGAAGAAAAGGACTGGGGAGAAATCTTCTTAAGCTGTTGCAAGTCCTTGTTCATGATTACTTCTCTAACTTCATCATAGGTTAATGTTTTCTTCTTGAAAAGACCGAAAAATCCCATTTTAATCTCCTTTTTAGTATGGTCTTATTTTTCTGATATCTGCAGATACATACCATAAACAAAGAGATATTACAACAGATTTTTAATTTTTTCTGTTGATACTCTTGGTTCAAGGCTGCTTTTTTGTAATACTTTTTGTGCGGAAATCGGTGTTAAAGATAATCCAATATAAATCATCGCTCATGATGCCTTAATAGGTTTTTCGTGTCTGTATCCCATTTTGATGGATTAATGAACTACCCCGCTGCAATCATGAGGAGTATCAACTTATCTCTTTTCTATAAGAAACGCAGCAACCTGCGGAGGATTAACCCTAAAAAAGATTAAATTTGGATTATAGTATATAGGTAAGAAATATATTGTGGGAGCTATGATGTATGTGCAGAAAAAAAGGAATGGAAGTCCCCATTCCTGAGAATGGGGACGCACACTTTTGCTTTTTATATGTAACCTCTAGTACATACCTCCACCCGGCATACCTCCCATGCCGCCCATACCTCCTCCAGGAGGCATCATGGGAGCGGTCTCCTCCTTGGGTACGTCGGCCACCATTGCCTCTGTGGTAAGCAATAAAGACGCAACACTGGCTGCATTCTGAAGAGCACACCTCGCAACCTTGGTGGGGTCTATTATCCCGGCTGCAATCAAATCCTCATACTTCTCCGTCTGGGCATTGAAACCCATGGGTCCACTCTCATTCTTCACTTTCTCCACTACTATGGAACCCTCCAACCCTGCATTGTTCGCTATCCACCTTATGGGCTCCTCTAATGATCGCTTCACTATGTTTACTCCAAACTGCTGGTCTCCCTCAAGCTTTAACCCTTCTAATGCCGGCAGTGCCCTCAATAGAGCTACTCCTCCTCCAGGGATAATGCCCTCTTCTACCGCAGCCCTCGTCGCATTTAAAGCATCTTCCACTCGGGCCTTCTTCTCTTTCATCTCCGTCTCGGTCGCAGCACCAACGTTGATAACCGCTACTCCTCCTATGAGCTTCGCCAACCGCTCCTGAAGCTTCTCTCTGTCATAGTCTGATGTGGTGTCTTCTATCTGTGCCCTGATGGTCTTGACTCTGCCCTCTAAAGCACTTTTCTCGCCTGCCCCATCCACTATGATGGTGTTGTCTTTGTCTATGGTTATCCTCTTTGCTGAACCAAGATCGTTTAATGTTATCTTCTCAAGGTTTATTCCCAAATCCTCGGTTAATGCCGTTCCTCCCGTGAGTGTGGCTATGTCTTCCAACATCGCCTTGCGCCTGTCTCCAAATCCGGGAGCCTTCACAGATGCACACTTTAATGTCCCTCTAAGTTTGTTGACCACTAGTGTAGCCAAAGCCTCTCCTTCTATCTCCTCGGCTATTATTAAAAAAGGCTTGCCCATCTTGGCTATCTGCTCCAGTATGGGTAGTAATTCCTTCATGTTGCTTATCTTCTTCTCATGTAACAAGATGTAAGGCTCATCCAATATTACTTCCATTCTCTCTGCGTCCGTTACAAAATAAGGCGATAGATAACCACGATCAAATTGCATCCCTTCTACTATGTCCAAAGTGGTGTCCATGCTCTTGGCCTCTTCTACTGTTATAACCCCCTCTTTCCCTACTTTGTTCATCGCCTCGGCTATGATGTTGCCTATTGTGTCATCGTTGTTGGCGGATATGGTACCCACCTGGGCTATCTCTCTCTGATCCTTGGTGGGCTTGCTTATCTTCTCCAACTCTTTCACTGTTACCTGAACAGCACTGTCTATACCCCTTTTTAATTCCATGGGATTGTTGCCGGCAGCCACTAACTTCGACCCCTCTCTATATATGGCCTGAGCTAATAATGTCGCCGTTGTTGTCCCGTCTCCAGCTATGTCACTCGTCTTGGAGGCAACTTCCTTCACCATCTGAGCACCCATGTTCTCAAACTTGTTCTCTAACTCTATCTCTTTGGCAACCGTAACTCCATCTTTGGTCACTGTGGGAGAACCAAAACTCTTGTCTAATATCACATTTCTGCCCTTAGGCCCCAAGGTGACCTTCACTGCATCCGCCAATGTATTTATCCCTTTTAAGGTCAAATCCCTCGCTGCCTGCTCGTATTTTATCTCCTTTGCCATCTCCTAATATCCTCCTTTTTACCTGTTGTCCCTATTCTATTATTCCAAGGATGTCATCCTCTCGCATGATCAAATGCTCCTCACCATCTATCTTTACCTCTGTCCCAGCATACTTGCTGAATAGTACCTTGTCTCCCTCCTTAACATCAAGAGGAACCTTCTTGCCATCCTCTAATACCTTCCCGGCGCCTACCGCTATAACCTTACCCTCCATAGGCTTCTCCTTCGCCGAATCAGGTATGATTATACCACCCTTCGTCGTCTCCTCCTCTTCTGTCCGCTTTACTATCACTCGATCTTGTAACGGCCTTATCCTCATAACCTATCCTCCTTTTTTGTAGAAATATTTTCCTACGTTCTTTTATTGAGCTCCCTCTTTTTGAGATCCATTCGATTCCGGTGTAGATATGGTTTCATCTTCTACAGAGCTCAAATCATCCTCATCAATGAGCGTATCATCCGGATTGTCAGCTACCTTATCTGAAACGTCCGGCAAATTTTCAAGATACTCCTCATATTCAACCCTGGTAATATCCCCAGCAGCCATATTCTTCTCTACAACCCTTTTGTCAAACAGATTTTCTTTATTAGTGAGCATACAGAGTGCCTCCGTCTATATATCCCTTTCGAAAACTATACAAAGATACCTCTTTCTGGACTTCGTATTCTTTTATATATCTCTCTATTAATGCATTTGCCTCCATGTCGTCAATCTGTTTAGGTGGATGTTTCATGGTATAGACGGCATTATGAACCAAGAGTCTTTTCACCTGTATTAGCTCCAAAATCTCTTTTTAGGTTTTGGCTCTTCCCCATTTATTTCTGCAAACTCTCTTAATAACTCCTCCTGCCTCTTGGTCAATTCAGTTGGAGTTTTAATGATTACCTGAACAACTTGATCTCCTCTTCCACCTCCCCTCAAATGATAACTACCTTCTCGCTTTAACCGGAAAATATGTCCGGACTGAGTTCCTCTGGGAATACTAACCTTGCTTGTGCCGTTTAATGTTGGTATATCTACCTCAGCTCCCAGTGCTGCCTGAGCAAACGATATGGGAACCTGGCATATAATGTCGGCGCCCTCCCTCTCAAAAAATGGGTGGGGTTCTACATGTAAAACAACATACAGATCCCCTGGTCTCCCCCCACTTTCTCCTTCTTCACCTTCGCCCCTGAGCCTTAAACGGGAACCCTCTTCCACCCCCCCCGGCATCTTTACCAATACTTTCCTCGTTTTCCTTACCTTTCCGATACCGCCACAATCTTTACACGGATCGGTAATGATCCTCCCTTCACCATTACAGTGGGGGCAGGTAGTACTTACACTGAAAAAACCTTGAGAACGGGTTACTTGTCCCCTTCCCTGACATCCAGGGCAATTTACAGGATAAGTGCCTGGTTTTGAACCCTTTCCCTCGCATGTATCACACTGCACAGCCTTAGGCACTTCAATTTCTGTCTCTTTGCCAAAAGCTGCTTCTGCAAATGTTATTTCAAGATCATAACGAAGATCTGCTCCTTTTCGAGCAGATGTTCTGCCTCTCCTTGTCCCAAAGCTGAAAAAGTCTTCAAATATATCCCCAAAAGAAGAAACGACATCCTCGAACCCGGAGAATCCTCTAAACCCGGTTCCTTTCAACCCTTCGTGTCCAAATTGGTCATAGAGCTGCCTTTTTTTAGAGTCTCTCAGCACCTCGTATGCCTCTGCTGCTTCCTTAAACCTCTCTTCAGCGTCTTTATCACCTGGGTTTTTGTCGGGATGATACCTCATCGCCAACTTTCTATAACTTTTCTTTATCTCCTCATCACCAGCATCCCTGCCGACTTCCAGGATGTCATAATAATCCCTCTTTCCCATTTATTTATTGCCTTCTCCTTTTAATCTCCTTGAACTCAATAAAAGATAGATAAGATAAAGAAACGGGACAATAGCTGTCCCGTTTATCTGTGAAAAATAGATCAGAAATTCTGAAACTCATTCTAATCTTCTTTCTCTATCTCATCTGAAGCATCTTCGTATTGAAAAGCTTTGTCCTTGGAAACAACCTTGCCGGCAGCAATTTCTCTCAAAGCTGCTACAACATCTTTATTGCCTGGCGCTTCCACGGTTCGTTTAGAGCCTCCCAATATTTGTCTTACCCTTTTTGCTGCTAATTGCACAAGGATGAAACGATTTTCTTCTTTCTCCAGGCAATCCTCAATTGTAACCCTAGCCATTTTTGTGCACTTATCCTTTCTTTTGGTATTGCATCTCTATCCGGTAAATGTAATCACAAAACCAAAATATTCACAAAGACAGTTCTTATTAGGAAAAAAATATTTATTGAATGCCTCGATATCTTCTCATGGTAATTAATTACATACGTGTATCTTTTAAACTCTAAAATATGATTTCAAAAAACTTATAGATCCCCAGCAGCAAAAGCAATACGGCTAAGCAGGTTAACCCTATTGAACCGACAAGTTCTCCCTTTGTGTAATCCAGCACTATACCCTACCTCCTTTAGTTTTATTTCAAAATGGCTATGGATATTCAAAAGATAATCTCTATCAATTTCCAGATTCCCAATATCCATAGAAATCCGATAAAGCAAAACGTGAAAACAACAAAAATTGAATCAAATTTGGTCATCTCTTGAAACATGTCAGCCATCTATTACCTCCCCCTTGTTAGGTTTTGCTATTAATATACCTGCTTCTGTGGAAAAGTGATCCCAAGACTTGCATTAATTTAACAGCTTAAGACTGTTCTTTCTTTATGCTCAATTAGATGGGAGTTCTGCACGGTTTAAAATTTGATTGCCGTTGAATCAGCCGCAATCTTAAAACCTAAACTGCTACCATTAACTTAATATTTAATCATTCCTCTTTTGATTGTCAACTTAGTCACCGATTCTAATTTAGCTTCAAAAAATGCTATGCTATTTGAAATCGTTGATACTATATGGCAATTTTTCTAAAAATTTGGGGTCGATTCCATAAATCGTTGGAGAAGAATCGACTTTAACATATAGAATATCCTTATCAGTCGCCTTCTTCCCTATGATAATGGTGCCTATCTTATCTTCCTTATTGCCCCATAGAGCAATATTCGCTTCCGGCTTATCAAAACCATACATAGAAAGGTCTTCTTTTAAACCATCCGATAGTATTTCCTCAAATTTAAGGAGTTTGATATCCCAGAGAAAGGAAATAACTTCAGCCTTATTGAGTTTGGTTTCCTCCGGTTTCATCGTCTTCCATTCACCTTTCACCAATTTCAGGACAAGGGTTTTGTCGGAATATTTCAGTTGTAACTTTCCCACTTCTTCATTCTTGAATGTCAGAATTGTTTTATCCCGAAGGTTAAAAGTCGTTTTAATAATATCCTTAAGGATATCAGGGGATACCTGATAGATGGTCTCCCTGGCGCTCGTCTTGGCAAAAAGTTCCTTTTTCCCATTCCCTCTTTTACTTATAACAAGTCTCAAGGGTTTCTTCTTCCCCTTTTCCCAAAGATTGATTTCTACTAAGGGTTTGTCGAGGTTATAGGTTTTGCTGTCTGTCGAAACTTCACTGATAAACTTCTTTGCTTCCATATCAAGAATCGCCCAAAGCAGATCGCTGATCTCAAATTCATCAGCACTTACTTCCTTTGGCTTTATTATGTTCCAAACGTTCTTTTTATCGCTCACCACCATTATTCGATCATGGGGATATTTAAGTTCAACCTTAACGATCTTTTCCTTATTAAAATCCATTATTGTCTTATCCCTGAGATCGAATTCAGTCTTGGGATAATCCCTCAAGGAATTCTTCGAAATGAAAAAGACATTTTTTTCATCTCTCCACTTTGTGTAGAACCCGTCTCTTGCTCTATTCCCTATCAGGAGTGACTTTACAGGATGCTTTTTGTCTGTAAAAAAAGTAATCTCCTTATCAGAGGAGTCAAGGCCGTATTTCTTTAGATCCTTTGGATCTTCTTCTACAAATGCCCCGATTCTGGAATTACTCAGACCATATAACAGCCTCCTGAACCTTCCTCCATCAGCCTTTGTTCTAATGGGGCTGATGATTTGCCAGTCACCCTTGTCATCAAGCTTCAAATCCGCTTTTTTATCCTTGTATCTGACATACAGTCCCTTAATGTCTTCTACCTTGAGGTTAAGCACTGTTTTGTCTCTATAGTAATATACTCCTTTACTCAAATGATTCTTCAACCCTGAATAGGTCAGTTTTACCGGCAATGAACTCTCTTTTTTAAAATAAACATAGTAATCCGTGGGGTTCCTATTGCCTATAAGAATTGTCTCCAACGGGGATTTATCCTTCTCTTTTATCGTAATTTCCATGGATGGCTTTTCAAGTCCATAATCCTTCAGATTATCCGGTTTTTCATTGATGGTTCGTTCTATCTCCGCCTTCTTTATGACGGCCAGAGCTTTTTCTATTGACGCATTATCGGCCTTTGCAACTACAGGTTCCTTTATTGCCCATTGCTCTCCTTTTTTGCTGAACAGCAATATTTTACCATTTATCTTTAGCTTTAGTTCCTCTATCTCCTCCGGTTTGAAGATAATTACCTTCTTGGCTTTCTCTTCCGCTTCTTTTTTCTCTCGTTCTACCCTTATCTCATAAAAGTAGAAATACGCGCCCAGGAGTATTAGTACGGCTGTCAGGATACCCAGTTTTTTAAGGCTCATCTCCTCCACCTTCTAAAACTCAACACAGCAATCCCAATGGCCAAAATCATGACCGGTATGATGATCACCGGTATAAAGAAGATAACCTTACCCATGGTTTTTGATAAGACGATAGGATTATAGTCAGTATCCTTTGGCCTTATCGATATGAGATCCTCCTCCTCAGCCAGCCAGTTTAGAGTATTTAAAAAAAGATCTCTGTTGCCCAGGATATTGATATAGCTGTTATTGGCAAAGTCAGAATCTCCAAAGACTACTATTCTAGACTTCCCTTTTTCCACCTTTCTGCCCTTTTTCCTTTCTACATCCATGGTCAATACGGCAGCGATGGTAAGCGGCCCTTGAGTATCTTCTCCCTCATCAAAGGCTGCCTCGCCCTTGTCCATTCTCTTCCTGTCGGTCTCGCCCCAACTTGCCTCATTAGTCCTGGCCAAAGGCTCTATGGTAATCCTCCCCCTAGCCTTCTTATCTATTTCTATGGAACGGGCGAAAGGGAAAAAAGTGGTTATGCTAAAGTTCCTGGTAATACTGTGGTGCTCATACTGGGTAACTACGGGCATAAGATAGTCACCACCGAATAATTGACTCATCTTGTCTATTATAATATCATTCCTGAACCTTAGATTATATTCCTCTAAAAAATCTGTGACCCCTGGAACAGTGAACGGATCAATCAGAACAAGAAGATTCCCGCCTTTTTTAATAAACCCGTTTATGAGATTCATCTCGCTTTTGAAGAGTTTCTTCTTGGGGCCACTTATAACAATGGCTGATGCATCCTTTGGAATATCCTTAGCCCTTAAAAGAACCAATTCTTTTACTTCGTAATTTTGCCCTTCCAGTGCCTTTTTAGCCTGGCTGTATCCATCCTTGGTAAATTTGGAGACATCGTTCTCTCCGTGTCCTTTAAGAAAATAGATGACCTTCTTCTCTTCTCTTATAACTTTGAGTATAGCATTGGTAACCTTTTCTTCCCTGGCCCAGGAAACCCTTGTCTTATTATCGCCACATGTAAATACCGCCGTGCCATAATCAGCGATTTCATGTTTCCTTGCCAGTGTAGGGTTTCTGTCAGGATCTATAAACCTGTAGCTAAACTTGGGGTTCTTGTATTTATATAGTTTAAGAAGGTCTTCATATTCTCCCTGACTGCCGGAATTCTCCTGGTAAAAGGCAATAACATCCACCTCTTTATTGACGGATTTAAGCACCTTTATTGTCTCATCGGAAAGGCTGTGCCTTCTTGTCTTCGTTAAATCGAACATCCAGTGGTGTCTTATCGATATTGCCCCAATAAGCACAACTATTCCTAAGACTATCAGGATCATTATCAGCATATTAGCCCCATACTTGGTGGACCTCTTTGAAAAGATACTTTCAGTAGTCATTCTTAACTTCTCCATTTCTTGGATTCCAATGACCTCATAGTTAAAAAGAAGAAAAAGAAGGAGAATAGTATATAAAAGACGGCATCTTTAGTATCTATAACTCCCCTTGCAAATTCCTGATAATGTTCTATTATCGAGAGTTGAATAAGTATCTTTGCAAATAGTGGTCCTGTGAAGCTTGCTCCCCACTGTATTATCCAGAAAAGTAACAACACTCCAAAGGTCACTACAGCAGCTATAATCTGGTTTTCGGTCATTGTGGAAATCAGGATGCCCAGCGACATAAAGGATGCTCCCATTAGAATAATCCCTATATAACCGGATATAACCGGACCTAATTCGGGTTTTCCCAGTGCAAAGAGGATCACCTGATATAGGAGTGTGGGAATCAGCATTGCCAGAAATGTAAGAAAACATGCCCCGAATTTCCCCATTACTATCTCTATATCCTTGATGGGAAATGTCATAAGCATCTCGATAGTGCCCGATTTCTTCTCTTCCGAAAAGAGCCTCATAGTCAAAAAAGGCGTCATAAACAATATTATGATACTCATGGTTGAAAATGTCGGCCCTACCACTTCCTCGGTAATGTTTAAAGCGGACTGCATCTGCGGATTGTTCATTGACTGAACGCTCATTACTCCGAACAGGGCAAATAGGCTGTAAAAGAAATAACCTGAAATTACGGAAAAGACGGTTATTACCATATATGCTATGGGTGATGTAAAATAGGACCTCAGTTCTTTCTTCAATATTGCATAAGTATTGACCATTTTCCTAAGTCCTCTCCTCGGTAACCAGTTTTATGAATATATCTTCTAAGCTCATATCTATTAATTGCATCTGTGTCAATATCCAGCCGTTCTTTGAAACAATGGTGAATATATCCCGGCGAATATCCGTGTCAACAGTAGAATTAATCAGGTAAGTAAACGATTTCTTAGATTTTGCATCTTTCTTTTCAATAGTTGTAATACCGGATATGCCCTTCAGCCCTTTTGTTACTTCATTTGGGGGACCTTCTATCTCCACAAGAATCTTTGTAGCTTTCCGGAGTCTTGCAGTCAAGTTATCAGGCGTATCCACAGCAACTATCTGTCCCTCATTAATTATGATCACCCGATGGCATGTCATACTTACCTCTGGAAGTATGTGAGTGCTCAATATAATGGTTCTTTTGCCTGCTAGATCCTTTACCAGTCCCCTTATTCCATGGATCTGTTTGGGATCAAGGCCGATGGTCGGTTCATCCAAGATCAGAACCTCGGGATCATGAATCAGCGCCTGCGCTATCCCCACCCTTTGCCGATAACCTTTGGAAAGCTTTCCGATGAGCTTGCCGGATACTTTGGTTATCCCGCATTCGTCCATTGCCTTCCCTACTTTTCTCTTCCTTTCTCCTTTAACGATACCCCTTACTTCGGCAACAAAGTTTAAATAGGTTGAGACCGGCATGTCTTTATAGAGGGGAACATTCTCGGGCTGATATCCGATCCTCTTTCTCACCTCCAGGGAGTCTTCAAAGACATCATAACCCGCTACCTTTGCTGTCCCTTTGGTAGCCGGCATAAAACAACTTAAAATTTTCATGGTAGTGCTTTTGCCGGCCCCATTCGGACCGAGAAACCCAAGGATTTCTCCCTTTTCCACAGTGAAGGTAACGTCTTTGATAGCAGGGGTACGACCATAATATTTGG
>Ga0209345_10006842_pt1 | contig 10239 bp, 7 predicted proteins | sample Cruoilmetagenom7_FD_187294 | JGI IMG/M metagenome (GOLD analysis project Ga0209345, IMG submission 187294) | Oil polluted marine microbial communities from Coal Oil Point, Santa Barbara, California, USA - Sample 7 (SPAdes) (version 2) | ecosystem: Environmental > Aquatic > Marine > Oil seeps ... | reverse complement strand
TGATTTTACAACCTGTTTGTGTAGCTCTTGGCGCTCTTGGCTTAATATTATTCATTCGATATTTTAAATTTGACAAAGAAGTTGAATGGCTCACTCTAACTCTTTTTCTGATAAGCTTCTTCAGTTACAGTGCAGCGTGGGGTAATCATATTCCTCTTGCTATTGCTGTTGGACCTGGGCTTACTGCAACTTTATTTGGGCTAATCGTGGCAAAAGACAAATTTGATTTTAAAATTTGTATACTCCTATCCATATTTTTGGCTGGAACATGTGGTGCGTACTCTTTTTATTTTTTATTTATGCTACTGCCAGCTGTGGTAACTTTTATCCATCACATCAGATTCACAGATGTTATTAGTAAGTTTTCAGTTACCATCTTAACTCTGGGTTTACTTATTCCGTTCAATTTTAAAAATGTATTTGAACTGACTATTAGTTTCTTTAGGTTGTGGGTGTCTTCCCCGATACAGTACATACTTGTAGAACGTGGTGTTTTATCGAGGGTCAACTCTAACACCATGCAAGAAGGTCTGCGTCTTATCGAGAATCCGTGGGGGACCGGATATACACTCAATATCTATACACTTTTTGGCATCCCCTTCAGACAAACAGAACGCTTTGCATATTATTTTTCAACCGGATCAGTACCTTATTTCGGTTCGGATTACTTTAATTTTACCAGCATTATTATTGGGGCGATATTAGCGGTTTTTATAATTTCAGGCATCATTAAGAGTCGTGAGAGATACACCATACTATTAGTTCCTGGAATTTTTTTCCTAATCTGGCTCTATTTACAGGCATTGGGTAGAACATATTATTCTTTTAGATTTGCTGTTTTATTCGGTCCATTCGTTATTCTATTTTTTTCAATAGGCTTTTTATCGGTATATCACCATATGAATGATTCCGATTCATCACATAAGATATTTATAAAAATAATTTTTGGGTGCTTTTTATCTGCAATACTAATTGCCTGCTTGGTAGGGCTACATTCGGGGATTGTTCTTGGCGGGGTCAACTGTATTACAGAAGATGGGATAGAACTGGAAAATGCTGTTGAGAAATATATAGGGCCAGAGGAAAAAATTCTTCTTTTGAAAGATAGTCGTGAATTTAGATGTGAAAGGACTATCGTGGGTTTGCAAATCGATCACAAATCATTAGGGATACTTGGCGAATGGGGTATATCATACTCCGGTGGATTTGAAACGTTACCGGTCTGGCATAATAATTCGTCTTTTAGAGATTTTCATCCAAAAAATCTTTACGACTCTTCGATGTTTACAACCGATGCTAGTTATATTATTGCGCCATACCTTGATGAAGCATCCGAGCTGTTCAGTAACTATGAACTTGTTTGGAATAATTCCAAATATTCTCTGTTTCGGAGATCAAACAATACTGCAACTGTGCATTTTATCTCAGAAAATGCCACCCAGGTCAATATTAACTTGAGGGATTCTCAGAGATCCGGAGAAGTGATGATCAATGGTAATCCATGCGACTTGCAGTTTAGTCCGAAGACTTTAGCAATATTTTATGAATGGTATATCATTGAAGATATTGTGATATTTACAACATATAATAATGGGAGTCAGATAGAAGAAGAAAATAATTTGTATTATCCACATATCCTTGTAATTCCAATCGATGGAGTCGGAGAGATATTTTTCCAGAATACAGGTTCTTCAGTATCAAAACTCGGATTTTCAGCCGAGAAACTCCCAAATGACGTGATAAAGACTATTTCTCCTCGGGAGGTTTTGACGGATATTTATTTAGAGTATGACGAAGATGATTCTGATTTGGGATGTGCATTGAACGCTTACTCTGATTCAAGCGTGGATCTGGTCGTAATTAACCAAAGTTCGCGAGTTATTCTGTCAAAAACCCCATTAAACGTGTCGTATCCAACAAATGAATACATCGAGGTTGATGATGTATGTAAGAACGACTTAATATTTTGGATCGGTAATGAGAGCGATCGTACTAAAGCCGTATTCCCTGTTTTCACAAATACTTCAAATAACACCTACCACTTCAGAGAACGCATGAAACTTGATCACAATTCACGCATCCTTTTCCCATAACACCCATTAACTATTTAATCAAGTAAGGTAGAATATCTGTTAATTATGGTTAATGCTTCCGGGATCATAAAACTGCGAAAAAGCACCATAGAACTTATACAGGAAGGCAGAATTAAGAAGGGGAATGTCCTCGAGTCTGCAAGAATCGCTGCAATCCTTGCCATGAAGAGAACATCAGAAGTTATTCCGATGAACCATATGAAACGGATCACAGGAATGGTCATCGATTTTGAGGTCACTGAAGAGGCGATCCATGTCTCAGTAGAGGTGAAATCCTCGGAAGATGATGTTGTCGAGATGGAGGCACTATACGGTGTGAGTGTTGCCCTCCTCACAATCTGGGACATGGTTCAATCAGTTGAGGGCAGCGTTGGTGGTAACTATCCCTACATGACCATCCATCGAACAGGAGTGATGGAAGGGATCGATGAACCGCCACCAGTTGATTCTCTGATAGAATGTATTGGAGACGATGTGTCTATCGAAGAGGTCGATAGAGATAGTCTTAAACAATTATTGGAACTGGAAGGCCTGTCACACCTGATTGTAGAGGAAGAGATCAAGGAACCGCCATCAATTGACTCTCTGATAGAAGGTATTGGAGATGGCGTGTCAATAGAAGATATTGATAGCAAGGTCGATAGAGATAGCCTTAAACAATTATTGGAACTGGAAGGCATGTCGCACCCGATTGTAGAGGGAGAGGAGGAGCGTTCGACCGATCTTGAAAAAATCTTTAAAGAGAATATAAAAGAGATGTCAAATGGGATTCACATACGGGTGTGCAAACTGTATGTCTCAGTAGGCGACGAAGTGAGCGTCATTCTGATATATTCTGCAGGGATTCTCTTCAGAATGACAGACGAGGAGATCTATTCAGAGATTTATGAGATGATCTTTGATAAACTGGAGAAGCTTAACATGATTATTCCTCTCAACATAATTGTCAAGAGGGCATAGAATATTTATGCCTCCAATCAGACAATCTTCAGTTCCTTGAAGTCTTCGATATCCTTTACGAGTCTGTCCAGTTCATCGTCTGTCAGTTCCATTCTGTTCTTCATGCTATAAAGTTCGGTGCTGAGCTGTCTTATCCTTACATGCATCAGATAGATCAGAAACAGACATGCAAGGATGCTCATGAATAGTACAACCTCGATCATTTTTTCTTCCCTCCGAAGAGTGACCTTGCAAGCCGATCTGCAAATCCTTCCTTCTTTGCTACCCGGACTTCTCCCTCAAATTCCTCTCCTGCAATAGATGCCGCAATACTCTTGAAGGCCATTGCTGCGGGAGAGTTTGCCGTCCTTATGACTATAGGTGTTTTGAAGGCCGCAGAGGTCCTGACGTTTGTGTCTTCCGGAACAGTACCTATGACTTTTGCACCGATCAGATCCCTCACTTTCTGTGCTGTGAGCTCGCTCTTTTCGGTCCCGACCCTGTTCAGGATGACTCCGCCTATAGATCCGCCGACCATCTCGGTGAGCACCTTCGTCTTGAGTGCATCTGCCATCGACGAAAGTTCCGGATTTACAACCAGCAGAACTTCATCTGCAATAGCCATTGGAATTATGGCATCTTTACTGATTCCGGCCGGAGCGTCGATCAACATATAGTCGGTGTTATCTATGATGCTTGCCATGACATCGCGCAACCTCTCAGGATCGGAGTTCTGAAATCCCTGCAAAGATATCCCACTTGGGACGACTCTTAAGCCTTTAGGTCCTTCATAGATCGCCTGTCCAATCTCTGCCTTCCCTGATAGCACCTCATGTAGAGTTACCGGGCAATTCTCCATTCCAATTATCAATCCGAGGTTTGCCATTCCAATATCTGCATCCATGATTATCGTTCTCTTGCCAAGCATTGCAAGAGCGGTGCCGAGGTTAACCGATGTAGTCGTCTTTCCGGTTCCACCTTTTCCTGAAGCAATTGTATATACTTTCTCAACCATCTTCACACACCCCCATTTATGGTGTTACTCAATTGTCGTTTCAATCTCTTTGCCTCATTTATCGCATCAATGAACTCATCATCCAACCCTAATAGATGCAATCCGTCTTGAATGTCCCTTTCCGGCAACTTTTCAAACCTATAACACTCAATCTCTCCTTCTTTCAACGAAGATATCATATCCATGGCTTCTTCGCCTGTCCAAGTGGACTCGCCCTCAAAGACCGAACTCACAATATCTCCCTCGTTGAGCAATATCAGACCTTTACCCTCTCCGGAATGTATCCAGATATACCCATCAACATCTTCTGTCATGCTTATCACATCTTTTGGACAGATAAAAGGTACGGTGGATTTGAGTATCATCTCACCTTCAGGAATCTTAAGGGATTTGAGCATACTAACAAGATCATCATCTGCAATAATGGTTTCACCTTCTGACGCGATCCTCTCTTTCACCCATATATCTTCTACTACAACCTGTAAGATGCTTTGGCATGTACTTCGTAAGAAACTGAGTGGTGCTATCTTCTTTGCAGCGATGATGATTGTTAAATCCCCGGATTTGCGAGTGAATATCTGCTGACTTGATGTCTCAAGTAGAACTGACATTGTCAGATCCGATATATCTTTCATCACTTCGACCAACCATGAATCTATCGAACCACTTCCGATGGTGTAAACCTTCCCTTCACACTCGATTGCGACAGCCTCGAGGTAGGAATGACTCAACCTATTGTTCAATAGTTCATGTAATTTTTGCGACATCGATATCAAACCAGCATTTTAGAATTGCCCTAGCATCCTCTCCAATCATCATAACTCGATTTTTTTCTACTGTGTTTTCAGATCGAATAACACATAGAATGGACCCATCTTTTGAGCCTATTGAATATATGTACACCCCCACCTCCACGAGAGAGATGAAACTGGTAGACCTAATCTTCTGCGTCTCGTGGAACATAAATGAGAACTCTGCGGCTTCTTCTTCACCCCTATTGCTAGAAGATGCTATTAAAATTCCATCTTCTGAGGTGAGTGTGATCGATTCTAATGAGTATTTTCTTGTAAGGGCCCCCATACTCTCCGGTATACCTTCCGTGTCAACAACATCGATATTGAGTGGTACAATCTTTGCAGATATCTCTTCTTTTGAAAAGTTCACTCGATCTGCTATCTTACCAAGATCAAGCTTTACCTTCGATGCGACATCCTCATCATCCCTTAAAGGGACCAAAGCACGTTCAGTACTCCTGTTTGACTCCAGATCAACCATACTTGTCATTATCTTCTCTACTGAGTTCATCCGTTCGTGAGACTTAATGGTATATATTGTCATCAAGAATAACATGACCATCATTTCAACGAGCATTATGAACAGTATAAAATACAACTCATCCTTGCTTAGATAGGTGATCCAGCCGAGTATATTTGCCATACAGATAATACCTTAAATAGAACAGATATATATAATGTATGGTCATAAAGCGATTTTTTTATGATATTACAATAAATTCAAAAACAGATAGTAAAGGACTTATTTATTTAGATCTGGTAGATTAGTATGACCATAGTTTATATATAAGTGATCATTCCAAGGTCTATATAACTTTAACAATGGACGGTAAACGGGTGTGATCTACATTTCGCTTGAAAACATTATTTCTAAAGAAGACGAAGAAGTAAATGACGAAGAGTTATCGGACGACGAAACCGAGTTGGTCGAAGAAGAGATGTTTGATAGGGAAACACCAAATAAGAACGACAACGGGATAGATGAGGATATTATTGATGAAGGGATACTGAGTACTGAAGAGAGTGCAATCGGTGAGGGGGAATTGGATAGAGAATTATTTGAACACGGGCTTGAGGCCAATAAAGAAGATTTAAAAGAGATCTTTGCCGAGAAGTTACTTGATGATTTTGATAAGAAGATAAAGGACCTCCAGGACAAGCAGAGAGAATATCTGCCAGAGGAAGAGGTAAAGGGCCTAAAGAAACTGGGCTCACTCTTTGAGAAGAAGTTCGAGATGGATGAGTATGATCCTGAAGAGCACGGCCTTATGACCGCTTTTGAAGGCGACCCCGGATACGATGAAGTCGAGCGATATTGGGTTAACGAGCCGTATGCATTTGTTGTAATCCTGTTTAACCAAAATGACAGTGAATATGTGTATCACATGGCAGAGCCCGCACTCACTCCATTTGAAGAGACCTTTTTACTTGAGATAAAACGCAGGTTACAAGATGTCCTGGTTGGAATAAGCGGCGTAACTCATAACAAAGAGAAGATTTTGAAGGAGAAGGTGAAGGAGATCATCGTGGATTACTCGATACCTCTGGAGCCACTTGGTTATTATAAAATACTGTACTATATTGTCAGAGACTACATCCATTCCAACAAAATTTCACCCCTTATGAAAGACAGTTTAATAGAGGATATATCCTGTAATGGGTGGAACTCTCCGGTCTTTTTATATCATAAGAACTACACAAATATCCAGACAAACATCATCTTTGGTGCCGAAGATCTAAACTCATTCATCATCAGGCTCGCCCAAAAAAGTGGCAAACATATATCAGTTGCAGAACCGATGGTTGATGCCACCATGCCTGACGGATCCAGGATCCAGATGACATTGGGTGGAGAGATAACGACAAATGGTAGCACGTTCACTATAAGAAAGTTCAAGGATGTTCCGATCACCCCGATAGACCTGATAAAATGGAACACATTCTCATCGGCACAGATGGCATATCTGTGGATATGTATTGAGAATAACAAGAGTCTCATATTCTCCGGTGGTACTGCTTCCGGAAAGACCTCTTCGCTAAATGCCGTATCACTCTTCATTCCGCACAAGGCCAAGGTGATATCTCTTGAAGATACAAGGGAGCTTCAGCTACCTCACCCCAACTGGATTCCTGGTGTGACAAGAGATTCATTCACTGCGGATGGTTCCGGTGCTATCGATATGTATGAACTATTAAGGGCTGCTTTGAGGCAAAGACCGGAATTTCTGCTGGTTGGTGAAGTGAGGGGCAAAGAAGCCCTTACGCTCTTCCAGGCAATGTCCACAGGTCACACAACCTTCTCGACAATGCATGCTGATTCGGTAGACAGGGTCATTCATAGGCTTGAAAATCCGCCGATAAGTGTTCCCAGAACCATGATCGAGGCACTTGATCTGGTTAGTGTACAGGCTCAGACCTACTCTAAAGGGAAGAGGGTCAGAAGAAACATGGCCCTGGTAGAGATTACCGAGATAGATCCAATGACCAAGGTACTCAAGACAGTCGAGGTGTACAAGTGGGATCCGACTGATGATGAATTCCAGGAGGTGGGTATGTCCCACGCCCTTGAAGAGATAAGAAAGCGCAGGGCATGGAGTCCTCAACAGTTGAAAGAACAACTGAAACAGAGACAATTCGTTCTCGAGTATATGGTAAAAAACGACATATCTGCCTTTAACGACGTTGCAACGATAATCTATGCATTTCAGGCAAATCCCGCGAAAGTTCTGACGAGAATTGAGTCTGATGATACCGGATTTGTTAAGGGGTGATCCGATATGAGTATGGCAAATGTAGCATTCAGGATATTTGGTGATAGGCTCAGAAAGAAGAACACCGGTTATGATACACTCAAGAAATCTTTGAGACAAGCACAGATGCCGATATCCTTCGAGATGTACATGTCTTCCGTGTACCTCTACTCGCTCATTACCGGTGTTATTGGTGCAATCATCGGTGTAATCATCTCTTATGTATACATCAAAGTTATCGGACTTCCGGAACAAATGACGAAGGTCCAGGTCTCACAGGAATCGGCGTGGATATTCGAGTACAGAGAAACCTTTGTCGTTTTACTTATTATGCTACTTAGCATTGCAGGGATAGGTGGAGTGACCTATCTTATTATGAGGATAATTCCTTCCTTGAAAGCCAGTGGCAGGAAGAGTTCTATCGACAAGGTACTACCATACTCGGTTACCTTCATGTATGCATTGAGTAGGGGTGGGATGAACGTCTTAGAAGTCTTTAAATCACTAGCAGATAGCGAAGATACATATGGCGAGGTCTCAAAAGAAGTTGCCTCTATCATAAGGGATATGGAGTTCTTTGGATGTGATTTGAGGACTGCCCTACAAAACTCGATAGAATCAACACCATCTTTAAAGTTCCAGGAGCTTATGCACAGTCTGCTCACTGTGATAGACAGTGGTGGTGATATGGTGGCATTCTTTGCGGATAAATCAGATGAGTATCTTGACGCAGCTATTATGGATCAGAAGGGTTTTCTTGCAACCTTAGAACTGATAGCTGAATCATATGTAACCGCTTTTGTTGCAGGGCCCTTATTTATTATAGTGATTCAGACAGTTATGTCCGTCATGGGATCGACAGATACGATGTCGCTTTATGCGATAATATATATGATGATACCCATCGGTTCTTTCATGTTTGTTTTCATGATCAACATCATGACTCCAACAGAAAAGGGTAAATTCGTTCCTCTCGAGACCGAAACGAAGTTTGAAGAAGGAGTTGATATGCCGGAAGACAACGAGGAGACGGAGCTATTCATCCTGCTCGACAAGGGTATAAAGGGTCAATCTATGAGAGAAAACTTGAAAAATCCGGTTAAACCGTTCAAGGAAGAACCTCTCAGAATTTTAATAATCACAGCACCAATTGCCATTGGAATGCTTGTTTATGAAATCTACATGGGTTATGGATATCCTGGATTTGTACTGGATGGGTATCTCGTACTTGCGGCTTATATACTTTTACTCCCTCTGGCAATACTATATGAATCCAAGTCAAGAAAGGAGAAAAAGATAAAAAGAGAGATCCCGGACTTTCTCCACCGCCTGGCAATCACAAATGAGATAGGCATGACGCTTACACAGTCAATCGAGCTCATGTCAAAATCAGACTCCGGATCGATCACCCCCGAAGTGAAGAAAATATGGAATGACATAGACTGGGGGCTTGGAGTGAATGACGCATTCGTAAGATTTGCAAATAGACTCAAGATGGCATCGGTGGCGAGGACAGTTACGCTTTTGACTGAAGCATTCAAGAGCAGCGGAGATGTAAAAGATGTCCTTGAGATCACTTCGAAAGATGCCAGAACAACCCAGATTCTCGAACGTGAGAGGAGTGTGAACATGCTCATATATGTGGTCATCATATTCATGTCTTTCATGGTCTTCACGATAGTGATCTTCATCCTCTGCTCATCGTTCCTACCTGTGATGGCAGATGCGGGAGAAAATGTCCAGAGTTCAGGTGGTGGTAGTGGGGCAATGTTGCAAGCCTTTGATGCAGAGTTCTATTACAGAATATTCTTCCACGCAGCACTCATCCAGGGATTATGTTCCGGATTCGTCGCCGGTCAGATGGGGGAGGGGAAGGTTCTGGCAGGGTTAAAACACTCCTTGATCATGTTGACTGTGGCGTATGTGATCTTCACGTTCTTCATCTGAACTTGGGGCGTGCGAGCAGAACCTATCGCAGGGGTGTTTTGGGGCTCAAGTGGGTTGTCTTGAGTAAACAAAGGCATCCTATTCTTTATTTTTTTTGACTTGGCATTGACCCACCCACAGAAACATTTATATATAACAGAACAGGATTAGGGGCAGGGAGATTTTGTAGGCTCAGTTTTCAACAAAACTTAATCAAAAAATGCTTTTAAAAATGCTTTTTTTGCTAAACAGTTTTCAAGGTCTTCGATAGTATAACATAAGGAATGTGTAAAAGATGTATGGAGATAATAGAAGACAAGGGTACAACAGCGGCCCAAGAGAGATGCATAAGATAACTTGTTCAGACTGTGGACAGGAAGCGGAAGTCCCATTCAAACCGGATGGTACCAGGCCAGTATACTGTCAGGAATGTTACAAGAAGCATAGGCCAGCAAGATACTAAGAGTGATATATTTCTAAATTGGAAGACTTTGATATTTTTTTGTGATTAAAGTTACCGTGTCATCTGCATAAGTGCAGATGGCTCTTTTTTAATTGTAAAATACCTCTTTTGGGTTAGGTTTTTATAACTTCAATATCTTCTCAACCCCAACAAGCTTTGCACCTAAAGTCCCTATTTTGGCCGACTTTAGGGTCAAGATTAGGACTTTAAGGTCAAAATAATGAGGGTTCTGATACAAAACCGAGTGGTTTTGGGTTTT
>Ga0209345_10006839_pt1 | contig 10246 bp, 10 predicted proteins | sample Cruoilmetagenom7_FD_187294 | JGI IMG/M metagenome (GOLD analysis project Ga0209345, IMG submission 187294) | Oil polluted marine microbial communities from Coal Oil Point, Santa Barbara, California, USA - Sample 7 (SPAdes) (version 2) | ecosystem: Environmental > Aquatic > Marine > Oil seeps ... | reverse complement strand
GCCATATCGTGGCCCCCGCCACAACCGACGCCAAGAACGTGCTGCCGCGTGTCGCCGCGCTGTTGGATGTGATGGTGATCTCCGACGCCTCGGGCGTGGTCGATGCCGATACATTCGAGCGGCCGATTTATGCTGGCAATGCGATCCAGACCGTGAAATCGCGGGATGCGAAAAAGGTCATCTCCTTCCGCACCTCGACCTTTGACGCGGCGGGCGAACAGGCGGCAGCCCCGGTTGAGACCATTTCAGCGGCGGCCAACCCCGGCCTCTCCGAATGGATCGAGGACAAGGTTGCAGCCTCGGACCGTCCCGAACTCACCTCAGCCGGGATCGTGGTCTCGGGCGGGCGCGGCGTTGGCTCCAAGGACGATTTCGCGTTGATTGAAAAACTCGCGGACAAACTTGGGGCCGCTGTCGGCGCATCCCGCGCGGCGGTCGACTCGGGCTATGCGCCGAACGACTGGCAGGTCGGGCAAACCGGCAAGGTCGTGGCCCCCAACCTCTATGTCGCCGTGGGCATCTCGGGCGCGATCCAGCATCTGGCCGGCATGAAAGACAGCAAGATCATCGTCGCCATCAACAAGGACGAAGAAGCCCCGATCTTCCAAGTCGCCGATTACGGCCTCGTGGCGGACCTCTTTACCGCCCTGCCGGAACTGACCGAAAAGCTCTGAGGCGACTCAAAGCCGCATTGAGACCCGCGCCTCACCGGCGCGGGTTTTTTCATTGAGCCAGCAGTGCTTCCAGAATAGGCGACACCGCCCGCGACGCCTCGGAATGCGCCAGGAGACCCGGCAGGTCGGCGGCGACGGATTCCTGCATCGCGCCAAAGCGCATGCCGCGCGTGCCCTGCGCACAGGCCTCGTCACTGATCACCACCTCGACCACATGGGACGCCCCGCCGCCCACCGCGCGCAGCATGGCACGGCTGACAAAGGCCGGATCATCCGCCACACCAGAGGACTGATATCCCAGACCCGGCGCGTGCCGTGAAAACCACATCAGGATCACGGGTGCGTCGATCTCTTGCAGGAGAAGCTGCATACGCTCCACCCACACCTCCTGCAGCCCCTCGCGCAGAACGGCAAAGCGGTCCGTCGATATATCTTCCAGCCGCCGCATCATGTGCCGTGTGAAATGAAACTCGGTGAAATCGACCTCTGGATAAAGACGCCGCAACCGCGGTGTCGCCTCGAGAAAGCGGTCGTTCCGTCGCGGATGCACCTTGTAGAACGGATTGGAAAGATTCACGGCGCCGGGCACCTGCAACACCACCGCCCGCCCGCGAGAGGCCATCCGCAACAGCCCCTCATCCTTGAGGAATGCATCAACCCCGGCATTGGGCCAACCAAAGTTGACACAGGACAGACCCAGCGACCGCTCCATCAGATCCGGATAGGGCCGGTCGATAAAGGTGCCATAGGTTTCTGTGCCGCCAAGACAGGCGATGAAATCCCCGCTCAATGTCCGTTGCGGACCGCGAAACTCAAGCTTGGACCCGTCGTAGCGGACAGGCCGATAGTCGAGGGGCCGTAGCCCCATGCGTTCAAATGCCATGAAACCCACCTTGATATACTCACCCGGATTAAGGAGTGACCGATTCATCTTGCTAAAAAGCTAAACGACCAATTCGCGGATTATTTTACCCATCACCGACCCTTGCGGCCCGCCCCCGCCGAAGCCTATGCTGGCGCAGCAATCGGACGAGGATCTGGCAGATGGAAATCGCGAAAATCGGTGTGGTCGGGGCAGGCCAGATGGGCAACGGAATCGCCCATGTCATGGCCGTCGCAGGCTATGACGTGCTGCTCAATGACATCAGTGCCGAGGCGCTGCAGCGTGCCTTGGCTGCGGTTCGCAAAAACATGGAACGTCAGGTCAGCCGTGGTAAAATCACGCAAGACGACATGGAAGCAGCCCTTGCCCGGATCGTCACCACCCAGACCCTCACCGATCTGGGCAAAACCGATCTGGTGATCGAGGCTGCAACAGAACGCGAAGCCGTGAAACAAACCATCTTTGACGAGCTTTTGCCGCATCTCGAGCCGCATACGATCCTGACCTCGAACACCTCATCAATCTCGATCACGCGGCTGGCCAGCCGCACGGACCGGCCAGAGAAATTCATGGGGTTTCATTTCATGAACCCAGTCCCCGTGATGCAATTGGTGGAACTGATCCGGGGCATCGCCACCGACAAGGACACCTATAACGCCTGTCTCGCCGTGGTCGAGAAGCTGGGCAAGACCGCCGCGTCAGCCGAAGACTTCCCGGCCTTCATCGTCAATCGCATCCTGATGCCGATGATCAACGAGGCGGTCTATACGCTCTATGAAGGGGTCGGAAACGTCAAATCCATCGACGAATCCCTGAAACTGGGGGCCAATCACCCGATGGGACCGCTGGAGCTCGCGGATTTCATCGGGCTCGACACCTGCCTTGCGATCATGAATGTGCTGCACGACGGGTTGGCGGACACGAAATACCGCCCCTGCCCCCTGCTGACCAAATATGTCGAGGCGGGCTGGCTTGGTCGCAAAACCGGGCGCGGCTTTTACGATTATCGCGGCGAAACGCCGGTTCCCACGCGCTAGATTCTAGCTGCGGCCCTCGCCGAGCGAGAGCGTGTGGGCCCGCAGCCATTCCATGAACCCGCGTGGGTCGCTGTCCAGCATGGCCATACGCTCGTCGCTGATCGGCGCGCCGACGATGGGCTTCTGCGGTCGGTTGCAGCTATGCACCACCTCATGCAGCAACAACCCCTGCCGCAACGTGGCCGAAATGCGATTGGCCATCTGATACCAGCGGGAATTGGCTCCCGGAAAGAAGATCGGCACCACCTTGGCACCCGAACGTCGGATCATCTGCGCGGTAAAGACATTCCATTCCCGCTCGACCGCAGGTCCGAACATCGTATCGCTCGACGCCACAACCCCGGACGGAAACACGCTGATCACTCCGCCCTCCTTGAGATGAGCCATCGCCTTGGCCCGCATCTCGACCGATTTTCGCTGCGCATCGGGTTCATGCGGAAAGGGCACGGAAATCATGTAAGAGGCCGCGACCTCATCGATTCCGGTCAAAAGAGCGCGTGTCAGGATCTTGTAATCGCTGCGCCGCCGTCCAATCAGATCGGCCAATATCATGCCATCCACCAGACCATGCGGATGATTGGCCACCACCACAACCGGCCCGTCCAGCGGAATATGCGCCACCTCGGCATCCGGTGTCAGCAGCGGAATGCCCATCGTATCAAGCGCCGCCCGCCAGAATGCCTGACCTGTCGGCGCGCCCCGCTTCTCAAATTTGCGGATCATGCGGACGATGGTGATCTTGCCCGTCATCCATTCCATCATGCGAATGATAAAAGAGGTCGGCCCACTGTCAAAGCTGTTGGCATAGGTCAGGCTGCGACGGTCATATTTGGTAAAGAGGACCGTTTGACCGGCGTCTGCGCCGGGATCTGGCTGTGCCTTGGAATTCACTGCTTTGTTCCTGTCCCGCTCATGTCACCGCCGATTGATCTCGTGCGCTTACATGGTCTCACCAAATCTGTCAGCCACCAAGGCCGCAACCGCCTCGGCCAAAGGTGCTGCGTCCGGCCCCACGATTTCGACGTCAATAGTGCTTCCTTTGGCTGCTGCCAACATCAAAAGCCCCATGATGCTATCCCCCGAGGCCGACTGCCCGTTGCACGACACCTCGGCGCGGGCGTCAAACCCCTCGACCACTTCGACCAGTTTTGCAGCAGCACGGGCGTGTAACCCCTTTTCGTTGACGATCTTCATCTGGCGCGTCACCTTGTCCATACTCACCCTCGCCTCCTCACTCTTCTGATACATTATGACTGTCGATGTATTTCCGGCCCGCCTCCAGCGCAGCGCGCACCGCATCGGATAGCGCCATGTGTCGACTTTTGGCCAGTTTGATCAACATCGGCAAGTTTGCCCCGTAGAGGATACGGCGATCATTGGGACGACAGGCGCGCAGCGACAGATTTGAGGGGGACCCGCCAAAAATATCCGTAACCAGAACCACACCCCCGCCCGTATCAACCGCATCCGCAGCAGCACAGATTTCGTTCTGCTTGGCGGTGCGGTCGTGCTCGCTCTCGATTGAAATGGCAAGTATTCCAGTCTGCGGACCGACCACATGCTCAACGGCCTTGAGATACTCACTGGCCAGCCCGCCGTGCGCCACGATCACGATCCCGATCAAGACTGTCCCACTCCTCAGACATCAGAGGCGTGACTCGAGGCCTCCGCCCCGCCACGCCGCTCCAGTTCCCGGTGTCTTATTGACACCTGCCAGCTGTCTTTCGCAAGGGTCGCCGCCAAAGTTTCTGCCATGACAACACTGCGATGCTGCCCGCCCGTACACCCAAACCCGATAGACAGGTAGGCCTTGCCTTCAGTCTCATAGGCTGGCAGCAAGAGCGCAACCAACTCTGTCACCTGACGGCGAAACTCCGCAAAGAGCGGATCTTCCTCGACATGCGCCGCCACCGCTTTGGCGCGCCCATCGAACCCACGCAGCGACGGCTGCCAATAGGGGTTGCGCAGGAACCGACAATCGAAAACCATATCGAGCCCGCGTGGCAAACCGCGTTTGTAGGAAAAGGAATGGACAGACACCGCAAGCCGATGCGCCCCACCCGCGCCGTACCAGCGCTCCAACTCGGCGCGCAGATCATGCGGTGACATATCGGATGTGTCGATCAACATATCAGCCCGTGCGCGCACTGGAGACAACAAATCGAATTCACGCGCAATCCCGGCGTCCGCAGTCTCGTCGGGTGCCAGAGGATGACGCCGCCGCGTTTCCGAAAACCGCCGTTGCAGGATCTCGGCACGGCAGTCGAGATAGAGCACCTGCAAGGGCACGCCGGGATGCCAATCACTCCGGTCGATCACCTCGATCAGCGCAGTTGTAGAAAAGTCCCGGTTGCGCACGTCGATCCCAAGCGCCAGAGGCTTGTCCGGGTGCGGCCTTTCCAGCAGTCGTGGCAAGAGCGACAGCGGCATGTTGTCGATGGCTTCATAGCCCATGTCCTCCAGCGCACGGATCGCCGTGCTGCGCCCCGCCCCAGAGGGACCCGTGACCAGAACAAGACGGTGGCGTGCCTCCTCCGGGTCGGAGGCCGTGTCAGACGCGGCGGACATGAATGGCTCCTTCAGACAAGCGTTCCGTGTTTCAGATATAGCAGGATCGCAGCTGGAAAATGCGCATGCGCGGTTTTTTTCAGAATTGGCACACTCAGGCCCATAATTTCGGCCTGCGCCAGCGCCGGCACCCGCTCGCTGGTTTCGGCATCCATATCGACGATCAGAGAGACTGGCTGCGGCCCAACGCAGGGCAGACACAGGATTCCCATGCCGCGCGCCTCGATCTGGCCACGAATGGTGTCGGGCGCATCCGCCATGATACGCCCGTTCTCTGGCCAAATCCGCGTGCGGTCATCGGCGACCAACTCGGCCCCAAGCGCCAGAAGTTGCAGCGCAAGGCCGGACTTGCCTCGCCCCGAGGCACCCCGGATCAACACGGCACGCCCTGAATGTGCCACGCAGGTGGCGTGGATGATTTCGTCTTTTGGGTCACCTGCGTCCGTCACCGGTTCAGACCGGCAAGCCCACGACAAACCGCGCCCCGAGCGGATCAGAAGTGGCATCAGCATGGGTAGGCCGAATATTCTCGGCCCAGATCACGCCATCATGGGCCTCGACGATCTGCTTGGAAATCGCCAGACCAAGACCGGAATTATTGCCGAAATCGCCCTCAGGTCGCTCGGAATAGAACCGTTGAAATACCTTTTCCAGCGCCTGTTCGGGAATACCCGGCCCGGTATCCTCGACCACCACAAGCACCCGATTGGCCCGCCGGCGCGCCCAGACCCGGATCGCGTCTCCGTCTTCACAGAAACTGATGGCGTTGGTGATCAGGTTAACGAAAACCTGCGCCAATCGCCCCTCCAATCCGGTGATCACGATGGGTTGAGACGGGAAATCCATGATGAACTCGATCCCGTTCTTCTGCGCCTCTTCCCCCAGATAATTGCCAAGATTCTGCAACATCTTGAGCAGATCAAAGGATTCCTGCTCTTCCTTGACCAATTCGCTGTCGAGCCGCGAGGCGTTGGAGATATCGCTCACCAGCCGGTCGAGACGGCGCACATCATGTTCGATCACCTCAAGGAGCCGCTCACGCTGATCCTCGCGTTTGGCAATCCGCATTGTGCCCACTGCCGACCGCAGGCTGGCCAGCGGGTTCTTGATCTCATGCGCCACATCTGCGGCGAATTGTTCATTGCCGTCGATCCTGTGATAGAGCGCTGAAACCATGCCACGCAATGCGCCGCTCAGACGACCAATCTCGTCCGGGCGCGCGGTCAGGTCCGGAATGCGAATGCGCCCCGTTGCACCTTTTCCACGATTGCGGTCCCGCCCGATTTCGGCCGCCGCAGCCAGATCGGCCAGCGGGTTGGAAATCGTCGAGGCCAGGATCAGACTGAGCCCCACCGACACAAGCGTGGCGATCAGAAACATCTGCAACACGCGCTCGCGCTCAACGCGGGCCAGCTTGTCGATCTCACCGCTTGCATTCACGAGTGCCACCACCGCAATGGGCGTATCGCCCTGCATGACGGGGGCTGCCACGGTCAGCACAACGCCGTGTGCGGTTTCCGCAGTTTGCATCTGAACGCCGCCGCCTCCGACCGTAAGGTCGACCATGTCACGGGCCATATCCTCGACACTGCGGTTGCTATCTGCCCGGTCAAGCCCCGAAAACGGGCTCGAAATTCGCTCCCAAAGTCGGCTGAGAAAATCCGTCATCGGCGTCGCGGGCAGGTCTGCGGCACGATCCATCCGCCGGGTTTCACCCTCTTTGCGCCCGACCAACATGCCGGTGCGATCAAACAGCAATAGTTCCGTTCCCGTCTGAATATCGAGATGTTCCAGCGTTGAGGTCATATCCACCCCGTCGCCGGTCACAAAACTCACAGGTGCCCCTTCGGGGATACGCGCCTCGACCACGTTGGCAATCAACGCCGTTTGCACCATCAGACTATCGGCGCGCTGCATCGCCAGATTGTCGCGTGAGGAATTGAGATAGAGGATACCGACAACCAGCACATTGAGCGCAATCAGGTTGAAGGTGATGATTTTGCGCGTGAGCGAGGAGTCGCGAAAACTGAACCAGCCGCGCTTGGCGCGACGGGCGTTCAATTCGCCTTCATCCAGACGATCGGGTGCGACAAAATCATCGCCAAGAACAAGATCATTGTCCTTACGCGGCTGCACGTTCCGCACCCCTATCCTCTCGGCAAGCGCCATTATTCCTCGTTGTACCGGTACCCGATACCATACAACGTCTCAATCGCCGAAAACTCGGGATCGACCATCCGCAGCTTCTTGCGCAGACGCTTGATGTGGCTGTCGATGGTGCGATCATCGACATAGACCTGATCGTCATAGGCGACATCCATCAGTTGATCGCGGCTCTTGACGAAACCGGGGCGTTTGGCCAGCGCCTGAAGCAGCAGGAACTCTGTCACCGTCAGCGACACGTCCTGTCCCTTCCAACTCACCGAATGCCGCAGCGGGTCCATCACCAGATTGCCACGCTCGATCACCTTGGTCTCTTCGGTCTCGACCACGACATGGCCGTTGACGGCATCCTGTCGACGCAACAACGCCCGTATCCGCTCGACCAGCAGACGCTGGGAAAACGGCTTTTTCACATAGTCGTCCGCGCCCATGCGCAAACCCAGAACCTCGTCGATCTCATCATCCTTCGAGGTGAGAAAGATCACTGGCATCTGCGATTTCTGCCGCAACCGCTGGAGCAGGTCCATCCCATCCATGCGCGGCATCTTTATGTCAAGAACAGCCATATCGGGCAGCTTCTTGCTAAAGGCGTCAAACGCCTGTTGTCCATCATTATACGTTTCAACCTCAAAGCCTTCGGCCTCAAGTGTCATGGAAACGGATGTCAGAATATTCCTGTCATCGTCCACGAGGGCGATCCTAGACATAACTCTATTCCTTTTACTGCTCAGTTTACCTGCATTTTTTATGCCACTATGCTCTGTTTCCCGCTTCGTTATCAATCCAAATCTGCGAATCAGACCCAAGGCCATCGGCTATTGACGCAAAAATATCTTGATAATGGCTAAATTGACTCACTTAACCCGTCAAAGCGGTGACGCGTTCTCGCTAACATACGTCTGGTTGCGCTAACTTGCGCTTGGTTGCGCTAACTGCATGAAACCGCCCTATTATTTCACATAAGCGTCATGCTAAGAGCCGCCCAGCCGGGCAGATCGCCCGACCGACGCCGCTCGGCGGCGCCTGAAATGACACCGCATTTCCTGCGGGTCTGGCTAACAGGAGCTTGGCATCATGACATTTGGACGGGTCAACCCGCAATTTCGGCTCGAAGATCAAGGCATCTCCGACCTGGGCAATGTCTATTACAACCTGATCGAACCGGCACTGATCGAGGCCGCGCTCACGCATGGCGAGGGCACCCTCGGTCAAGGGGGCGCATTGCTCGTGACCACGGGCAAATTCACCGGCCGGTCGCCCAAGGACAAGCATATCGTCAAGACCGACAGCGTTGCCGACACCATCTGGTGGGAGAATAACGCCGCCATGTCGCCCGAAGGATTTGAGGCGCTCTACGAGGACATGCTGACCTATCTCAAGGGCCGCGATGTCTTTGTTCAGGATTTGATTGGCGGCGCGGACCCCGCGCATTCGATCAATATGCGCATGATCTCGGAACTGGCCTGGCACAGCCTGTTCAACCGCACCATGCTGCGTCGCCCCGAGCGCGAGGCACTCGATGATTTCACCGCCGATTTCACCGTGATTAACTGCCCCGGCTTCAAGGCCGACCCCGTGCGCCACAACTGCCGCTCGGAAACCGTGATTGCAATGAATTTCGACCGCAAGCTGATCCTTGTGGGCAATACCGAATACGCGGGCGAGAACAAGAAATCGGTCTTTTCCCTGCTCAACTACCTGCTGCCGGAAAAAGGCATCATGCCGATGCATTGCTCGGCCAACCACGCGCAGGGCAATCCGGTGGATACGGCCATCTTCTTTGGCCTCTCGGGCACCGGCAAGACCACGCTGTCCGCCGATCCGGATCGTATCCTTTTGGGCGATGACGAACACGGCTGGTCGGATCGCGGCACCTTCAATTTCGAGGGTGGCTGCTATGCCAAGACCGTCAACCTCAGCGCCGAAGCAGAGCCGGAAATCTACGCCACCTGCTCGATGTTTGGCACCATCATCGAAAACATGGTGTTCGATCCCGAGACGCTGGAGCTCGATTTCGAGGATGACAGCCTCACGCCCAACATGCGCTGCGCCTATCCGCTGCACTATATCTCAAACGCCTCGGATACAGCGCTTGGCGGGCATCCCAAGAATGTCATCATGCTGACCTGCGATGCCTTTGGCGTGCTGCCGCCGATTTCGCGGCTGACCCCAGCACAGGCGATGTATCATTTCCTCTCGGGCTTCACCTCCAAAATGGCGGGCACCGAGCGCGGCGTGACTGAGCCGCAACCGGTGTTCTCCACCTGTTTCGGTGCGCCCTTCATGCCCCGCCGCCCCGAAGTCTATGGCAACCTCCTGCGCGAAAAGATCGCCAAGCACGGTGCAACCTGCTGGCTGGTCAATACCGGCTGGACCGGCGGCGCCTTTGGCACCGGATCGCGGATGCCGATCAAGGCCACCCGCGCGCTCCTGACCGCCGCCCTCGACGGCTCGCTGAACGATGTCGAGTTCCGCAAAGATCCGAATTTCGGCTTTGAGGTGCCCGTGAACGTTCCCGGCGTGGCCGAGGTGCTGCTTGATCCGCGCCGCACATGGGACAATCCAGACGCCTATGATGCCCAAGCCGCCAATCTGGTGCAGATGTTCACGGACAACTTCGCGCAATACCTTCCGTTCATCGACGAGGATGTAAAGGCGGCATCGCTGCGCTGAACCCGCTTAGCACAGGGCCCTCGCCGTCGATGGCGGGGGCTCGACCATCTGCCACTTTGCCGCCGTCAACTGCCCTTTGCCAGTGGCACAATCGCAGGCTCGGTCTCGGGGGCCAATTCTTCGAAATCGAAATTGTCCAGCCGCCGTGCCCGCCGCCCGGCCTTGTCGGCCGAAATCTTGATTTCCGCCACATCCTTGGACGCTTGGCTGAAATGTCGGTCCAGGTTTTCCACCCGCGCCCCCAAGAT
>Ga0209345_10006838_pt1 | contig 10247 bp, 12 predicted proteins | sample Cruoilmetagenom7_FD_187294 | JGI IMG/M metagenome (GOLD analysis project Ga0209345, IMG submission 187294) | Oil polluted marine microbial communities from Coal Oil Point, Santa Barbara, California, USA - Sample 7 (SPAdes) (version 2) | ecosystem: Environmental > Aquatic > Marine > Oil seeps ... | reverse complement strand
CAGCCGCCAGGGTCCGTGCTTGCCAATCGGGAGCGCTGGCCCAGCCATTATCGATGATCAGCGCCAGCGGACCGCCTGAGGACAAGGCCCGGTCGCGGGGGTTGAGGACGGGTTCAGCCAGAGCCAGGATCACCAGCGCTGCAATCAGCAAGCGCAGCGCCGTCAGCCACCAGGGGCTGCGGGCCGGGGTTTCCTCGGGCTTGAGAACCCGGGCAAGAATGGCCAGCGGCGCAAAGGGTTCAGCCTGCGGGCGCGGCGGCGTCAGCCGCAGCAGCCACCAGATCACCGGCAAGGCCAGCAACCCGAACAGGATCGCCGGTGCACCGAAGGCGAAGGGCAGGCCAGCAATCATGCCAATGCCGCCTTCCTGGCTGCGGGAATGCCGGACAGGTGGCCATGGGCTGCGGCAAGCGCCTCGGAGGCGAGCCGGTCGGTGCGATGGGCGAGAAAGCTCCAGCCCATGCGCCGCACGCCCTGCGCCAGGGCCTCGCGGCGGGCGAGCCAGACTTGCCGGTAATCGGCGGCAATTGTCTCGGCGCGTCCGGCGACCAGTTTCTCGCCGGTTTCCGGATCGCGGAATTCGGTCCGTCCGGAGTAGGGGAACATCTCTTCGGCGGGATCTGCAACCTCGATGACATGGCCGCGAACACCGCGCCGGGCAGCGGGCCCGATGCAGTTGTCGAGGGTTTCGTCCGCGTCGAGGAAATCGCCGATCATCACGATATCGCTCATGCGGCCGATCCTGCCGAGATTGGGCAGTGTAGTCTGGTCCGGTGCGTGCGCCAGGGCCAGCGCCAGCCGTTCGGCGGCGTTTCTCGAAGCGACCGGTTCCATCACGCCGGGGCAGCCGACGCGTTCACCTGAGCGCGACAGGATTTCGGCCAGAGCCAGCATCAGCACCAGCGCCCGGCTTTCCTTGCTCACATGGGCGACATCGGACTTGTAGAGCATGGAGGGCGACTGATCGGCCCACAGCCAGATCGTGTGGGCTGCTTCCCATTCCCGGTCACGCACATAAAGATTGTCGTCGCGTGCGGATCGCCGCCAATCAATGCTGGACAGGGATTCACCATCCACATAGGGCCGGAACTGCCAAAAGGTCTCGCCGATGCCGCGCTTGCGGCGGCCGTGCCAGCCGGCAATCACGGTGTTGGCAACGCGCCGGGCCTCGGCCAGGCAATCGGGCAGCAGCGCCGCACGCTGGCGGGCGCGGGCGAGCGCATCAATCCGCGCTGTCGGTTGGGTCAGCTGGCCGATCGGGGCCATCGGTTCACCCGGCTTTCGGGGTGACGAGCCCGGCGATGACGTCGCGAATGCCGATGCCTTCGGCGCGGGCCGAGAAGGTCAGTGCCATGCGATGCTGCAGGATCGGTTCGGCCAGGGCGCGCACATCGTCGATCGAGGGGGCGAGCCTGCCGTCATAAAGCGCACGGGCGCGGGCGCAGAGCATCATGGCCTGGCCGGCGCGCGGCCCGGGGCCCCAGGACACGGTTTCGTCGACCTTTGCGTTGCCATGGCCCGGACGGGCAGCGCGGACCAGTTCGAGAATGGCGTCGACAACCGATTCGGGCACCGGCATCTGCCGGATCAGCGCCTGAATGGCGATCAGCCGTTCCACGGTGATCGCGGGCCGGGCGACGGATTCCTGCGCGCCGGTGGTTTCGAGCAGGATCCGGCGTTCGGCGGCCATTTCAGGGTAGGGCACGTCAACCTGCATCAGGAAGCGGTCGAGCTGGGCTTCGGGAAGCGGATAGGTGCCCTCCTGCTCGAGCGGGTTCTGTGTCGCCAGCACATGGAAGGGGCGCGGCAGGTCATGCGGCGCACCGGCCACGGTGACGTGGTATTCCTGCATCGCCTGCAGCAGCGCCGACTGGGTGCGCGGCGAGGCGCGGTTGATTTCGTCGGCCATCAGCAATTGCGTGAACACCGGGCCGGGGACGAAACGGAACGAGCGGCGTCCGTTCTCGTCCTGGTCCATGACTTCCGAGCCGAGAATATCGGACGGCATCAGGTCCGGCGTGAACTGGATGCGGTTGGAATTGAGGCCAAGAACGGTGCCGAGCGTGGTGACCAGCTTGGTCTTGGCAAGGCCGGGCACACCGACAAGCAGCGCGTGTCCACCGGACAGGACGGCGAGCAATGTCTGCTCGACCACGCTTTCCTGGCCGAAAATGACTTCGGAGACAGCCTGCCTTATTGCGGAAATATCGGCCAGGGCCTGTTCCGCGGCAGCGATGACTGCCTTTTCGTCGATCGGCTTTGCGCCAGTGTCGATGCGTCCCATGGGTGTCTCCGCGCGTTCTGGTTCTACAGCGCCGCGCATCCAACGGGATGCGCAAAGGTCGCTGCAGCACTTTGAAATGATGCATGTGCGTTATCGTTCAGATCAAACCATTTGAACGCGACATGCATCAGGCTCGCAAACAGCTTATTCTACGCTGAAAGGCTGACAAGAGCAGTTCAGATGACTATCTGGTTACCTGTAATCATAGCTGGACAGGACAATGGCAAAAACAAGGACCGAAACGAAAACAGATGCGGCAGATCTGGCCGCGCTGATTTCGCGCGCCCAGGCCGACCGTAATGCCGGCAAGGACGGTTTGCCGCCGGTAGAGCGCTGGAATCCGCCCTATTGCGGCGATATCGACATGGAAATCCGCGCAGACGGCACCTGGTTCTACATGGGAACACCTATCGGGCGCCCGGCGCTGGTGCGGCTTTTCTCCACCGTGTTGCGCCGTGACGAGGACGACAAGACCTATCTCGTCACACCTGTGGAAAAGATCGGCATCCGTGTCGTCGACGCGCCATTCCTTGCTGTCGAGATGACCGTGAGCGAGGAAGAGGGGACTCAGGCGCTGACTTTCCGGACCAATGTCGGCGATGTGGTGCGTGCCGGGCCGGACAATCCGCTGCGATTCGTTGTCACCGGCGAAACCGATCAGCTCAAGCCCTATCTTCTGGTCCGGGGCCGGCTGGAAGCGCTGGTCAACCGGGCGGTGACCTATGATCTTCTGGCGCTTGGCGAGGAAGTCGAGATCGACGGAGAAAGGATGTATGCCATCCGCTCGGCCGGTTCGGTGTTTCCGGTAATGCCGATGGACAGGCTGGAGGCAGGCGTTTGACCGATACGGTTTTCGAGATGCTGCCGGGTTTTGATGCCCAGGGCTTTCGCCTGCGGGCGCAACGCCACGATCCCGAACATGCGTTCGGGCCGGAGCCCGCGCATCTTGGGCATGGCGATCATGTTCTCAATCCGGACCTGGTTTCGGGGCTGGCGGACGCCAAGCTGCGGGAAGCGGCCGTGCTGGTGCCGGTGACAGATGACGGGCCGGACGCGCATGTCATCCTGACGCGCCGGGCGACCGCCATGCGCAAGCATTCGGGCCAGGTGGCATTTCCGGGCGGCTCGGTCGATCCTGAAGACGACAGCGAGGAAACTGCCGCCATGCGGGAGGCGGAAGAGGAAATCGGTCTCGACCGCCGGTTTGTCGAGCCGGTGGGCCGTCTGCCGGTCTACATGACCAGCACCGGGTTCCGGATCACGCCGATCCTTGCCGTGGTCAAGCCGGGCTACAACCTGATAGCCAACCCGGACGAGGTTGACGAGGTGTTCGCAACACCGCTGTCATTCCTGATGAACCCGGCCAATCACCGGCGCGAAAGCCGGGTCTGGGAGGGCATCGAACGGCACTATTACGTGATGCCCTATGGCGAACACCACATCTGGGGCGTCACCGCCGGGATCATCCGGACAATGTATGAAAGGCTCTATGCATGAGCACTGCGGCGAGTGTTGCCGACGAAGGCTGGTTTCAGGATGCGGCGCTCGGCCGGATTTTTGCGTTGCTAAACCAGGATGGCGAAGAGGTCAGGGTGGTCGGCGGTGCGGTGCGCAATTCGCTGATGGGCCTGCCGGTCACCGATACGGACCTGGCCACGACCTGGATGCCCGAACAGGTGGTGGCGCGGGCAAAAGACGCCGGCATTCGCGCGGTGGCGACGGGTATCGAGCATGGCACGGTGACACTGGTCATCGAGGGCCGCGGTTTCGAGATCACCACGTTGCGCCATGATGCGGAGACCGACGGGCGGCGGGCCAAGGTGACCTTCGGCCGCGACTGGCAGACCGACGCCGAACGGCGGGATTTCACCATCAATGCGCTTTATGCCGACCAGGCCGGTGCGATCATCGATCTTGTCGGTGGGCTTGAAGACATAGGTACCCGCACGGTGCGGTTTATCGGCGATGCCGATGCCCGCATTGCCGAGGATTATCTGCGGGTGCTGCGCTATTTCCGCTTCTTTGCCCATTACGGCACCGGCCGGCCTGACGCTGCCGCGCTGAAAGCCTGCGCCAGGGCCCGCGACAAGCTCGGAAAGCTGTCCTCGGAGCGGGTCTGGAAGGAACTCAAGACCTTGCTCAAGGCGCGGGATCCCGGGCGGGCGCTGTTGTGGATGCGCCAGTCCGGTGTGTTGTCGGCGGTGCTGCCGGAGAGCGAAAAATGGGGCATAGACAGCATCGGAGCGCTGATCGCCACCGAAGCCGTGCTTGACTGGGAGCCGGATCCGATGCTGCGGCTGATGGCGATGGTACCTCCTGATGCCGAGCGGATGCGCGGGCTGTCTTCGCGGCTGAAGATGTCGCGGGCCGAGGCTGACCGGCTGGTCAAATGGGCCGAGGCGCCGGTGATTGCGCCGACGCTTGCGATCACGGCGCTCGACCGGTTGCTGTACCGCCATGGCGCGGTTCCGCTGGTTGACCGGATCAGGCTGTCACTGGTTTCGGCGCGCAGCCGCACCGAAACCGATGCATCCGCGCTCACCGAAGCGGCGGGCCACAGCCGTCATCTGGCGCGGGCGCTTGAGTGGGAACGGCCTGTGTTTCCGGTTGCCGGAGCAGACCTTATCGCCCGGGGGGTAAATCCCGGTCCGGAGATGGGGGCACAGCTCGCCGCGCTCGAAGAGCGATGGATCGAAAGCAATTTTACCCTCGACAAGGCGGCGCTGCTCGACGGCAGCGATTGACCCACGTCGCCAAGGCGCGGCGGCCGGCCCTGGTCAGGCTGCGTCGGTCTCGTCGAGCATGCGTTCCTTGATCTGTTCGACGATCGACGGACGGATAATTGTCTCGCCGTGGGTCTCGCGCAGATGGTCGATGGCGCGGGATACGATCTCCGCTTCGCTATCGGCCCGCGTGTGCCATTCGCAACCGGGAACAAGTGATCCGCAGTGGAAGGTTTTCATGGCTGTCTCCTCTTTTCGATGTCGAAAACCAAGAGTCCGCCCAAGCCGGCGCACCGGCCAGCGGACCCGAATGATAGCATGTTCTGACATTTTTTGCAGCTATGCGATCAGTGCGCACTGACGCAGATCAACGCGATTGGTCTTTGTGCCATCCTTGACCTGACGCGTGGGCCGTTTGGCGACAGTGCGCGGGCCTGCGCCGGAGGGGCACTGCCAAGAAAATTGTTAACCTTGTCTTGCTACCGCTATGGACGTGGGTGCGTGTCTGGGGCGCCCATCCATTCGGGTGCGCGAAGGGACGCTCTGTCCTGTTGAGTTCTTGCATTGCCCGTTTTTGTGACTTGGCACAAACATCCGGACCTGTGCCGCTGAGTGAAGCAGGGTTGGCCGATGAATCCGGGTCGGGGTACGTTTGAAGACGTTCTGGAACGTGTGGGGCACGAGCGTGCGGATGACCCCTTGCCCGGTTCTGCATTCTGGACCCGGATACGCGGTTTGAACGCCGGCTTCGTCGGGACAAATTCCAAACCGGAACAGCGGCTGGACGGCGAACAGCTGCATGCGGCCTATTACGACTACATCAGCGATGTTGTTACTCCGCCGGAAAAGCCTGCAGCTCTCCCACCAAAGCCCGCGCCGCCGCCGCCAGAGCCTGTAACGATTGACGTTTCGATGTTCAAGCGGCTGAGCCGGGAAGAGATTGCAAAGGACATCAATCTGCTGGCTTCGGACACACGGGCCGAGCTGCAAAGGAAGCGGCGGAACTTTGCGCGCATAAACCACCCCGACCGGGCGCCGGCGGAATGGCGGGATGCGGCCACGACCCGGATGATGCTCGCCAACCATCTGGTTGACGACGCGCTGCGGAAGATCAGGTTACAACGGCACTGAACCGCGCTCCGGAAATACCGGGACGCGTTCAGTTGCTTTCGATCCCCGGCTCTCCTTACGGATACATCACCACGGGCGGCAGCGACGAGAGGATCGAGGCGACATTGCCGCCGGTCTTCAGGCCGAAGATGGTGCCGCGGTCATAGAGCAGGTTGAACTCGACATAACGGCCACGGCGGATGAGCTGTTCGGTGCGTTCCGCATCACTCCAGGGTTTGGAAAAATTGGAGCGGACGATCTTCGGGTAGACCACGTTGAAGGCGCGACCAACATCCTGGGTGAAAGCGAAATCCGCGTCCCAGCCGCCATTGGCTTCATCGCTGTGCAGCCAGTCATAGAAAATGCCGCCAATGCCACGGGCTTCATTGCGGTGCGGCAGGAAGAAGTACTCGTCGCACCATGCCTTGTATCTGGGATAGTCGGCGACGGCGTGACGGTTGCAGGCAATTTCCATGGCGCGGTGGAACAGCTGCGCGTCCGGATCGGTCTGGGTGCGGCGGTTGTCGAGCACCGGCGTGAGGTCGGCGCCACCGCCAAACCAGCGGCTGGTGGTGACAACCATGCGGGTGTTCATGTGCACGGTCGGAACATGCGGGTTGGTGGGGTGGGCGATCAGCGAGATGCCGGAGGCCCAGAACCGCGGATCTTCTTCTGCGCCGGGGATCTGGGCGCGGAACTCGGATGAAAATTCGCCGTAAACGGTCGACGTGTGGACGCCGACCTTTTCAAACAGCCGGCCCTTCATGATCGACATGGTTCCGCCGCCGCCGGCACCTTCGTTGCGCTGCCATGGCGTGCGCTCGAAGCGTCCGGGTTCACCGGCCGATTGCGGGTTGTCGACTTCGTCCTCAAGCGCCTCGAAGCTCAGGCAGATCTGGTCGCGCAGCTGCTCGAACCACTCACGCGCTTTGGTCTTCTTTTCCTCGATGTCATCGGGCAGGCCGACTGGCAGGCTTGGGCGTTGCATTTGGGCTCCTTGATCTGGCTTGGGGTCCGTCATAGCAGCAGATCCGGCCGGTTGTAACCGTGGCATTATATCCCGATTGCTGCAGGTCTTGCCGGACTCGCCGAACAGACGGTTTTGGGCTAATGTTGAAAAGCCATGAAGGCAAAGGAAGGACCATGAAACGGTATCAGCAACGCCCGCCGCTTGAGGGGCTGCGCCGCGAGATCGCCCGTGCGCGCAAGGAAAAATCCAATGGTCAGTCATCGGGCAGTTTCGTGCGCGAAACCTATCGCCTGAGCCGCGGACAGGCGCGCGAGAAGGCGCGGGAATGGTTCTCGGCCTGGCCCAAAGCCGCCTACTGGACAGAAGTCGAAAGCTGGCGGGCGCTACCAGGCGAGGGTGACGAGATCGAGTTCACCATGCGCCGGCTGCCAACCGCTGACTGAGAGTCCCGGTCTCAACACCGCCCGGTCAAGGGTCGATGGATTTTTCCATCACCAGCCTCGGCCCGGTGCCGGTCCGGCTTGCCTTGTCATCCGGATTGTAGAGCTTGCAGGCGTCGAGCGACAGGCAGCCGCAGCCGTCGAGCCGGTCGCGCAGCCGTTCCAGCATGCCGATGCGGGCATCGAGCCGGGCACGGAAGCCGCGGCTGATCTTTTCCCAGTCACGCTTGTTGGGCGTTCGTTCCAGCGGCAATTGCCTGAGCTGGTTGCGGATCTCCTCGAGCGAAAACCCCATTTGCTGCGCGATCAGGATGAAGGACAGCCGCCTGATGTCGGAGCGGATGAACATCCGCCTGCCGCCGGGCGTGCGCCGGGCCGAGACCAGGCCCTCATCATCGTAATAGCGGATCGCGGAGACGGCGAGGCCGGTGCGGCTTGCGACTTCGCCGATCGAAAGCAGGCCCTTGCTGGATGAAACAGGCATTGCGTGAAAAAACCTCTTGATCTCAAGTGAGCTTGAGAAAGTAGCATGGTCTGACACTCAGGCAATCAACATCAAGGGTTCCCATGACCAAGGCCAAACTCGAACATGTCAATTTCACCGTTGCCGATGCGCCGGCCACAGCCCGATGGCTGTGCGATGTCTTCGGCTGGAAGATCCGCTGGCAGGGCCCGGCGCTCAATGACGGTCTGTCCATTCACGTGGGAAACGATGACGAATACCTGGCGATCTATACGCCCAAGGTGGCTCGCCCGCGCCACGAAATCGAGAAAGACCGGGTTGGCAGCCTCAACCATGTCGGCATCGTGGTTGACGATCTCGATGCTGTGGAAGCCAGGGTCAAGGCGCTGGGCTATGCGACCCACAGCCATGCAGATTATGAACCGGGACGGCGGTTCTATTTCGATGACGAGAACGGCATCGAGTTCGAAGTGGTCAGCTATGACTGATCTGGTGCTGGGCTACAGCCCGAACCGGCGGTTGATCTCGCCTGCGATGATGGCGACGCTCATGGCGAGGTTCAGGCTGCGGCGGCCATCCACCATCGGGATGGTCAGGCGTGCGGCGGCCGCGTCATGGACCTTGGGCGGAACGCCGGCGCTTTCACGCCCGAACAACACCACGTCCTGGGGGGTGATGGTCTGGTCACCGCCGTCGATATAGGGCGTAGCGGACTGGGTGGTCATCAGCACCAGCCGCCGGTTTTCGGCCTGCCGCCAGATTTCAAATTCTTCCCAGCCATCGTGGCGCGTGAGGTTGGCCATTTCGATGTAGTCCATCCCGGCGCGCTTGAGCGAGCGGTCGGTCATGTCGAAGCCGGCGGGCCCTATGATGTGGATGCCGAGGCCAAGGCAGGCCCCGAGCCGCAGGATGGAGCCGGTGTTGCCGGGAATGTCGGGTTGGTAGAGTGCGATAAGAGGCTTGGTCATGGCGATGGTTTCTGTGGTCATTTTATCACAATTTCAAGCGGGGACGGGTTCATGGCCGACAAACCGGTTGCGGCAATCTGGCGCAACAGCCGAATCTGGCCTAGAACAGGCCATCTTCAACGCGAACCTGACGGAGGCTGTCATGCACATCATCTATCGCAGCTTTCTGTCGGCGGCCATGGGCCACTGACCAGACAGGTTTCTCGCGGTTCCAGTTTCATTTTCAGCTTTTGTGTCCAGTCTGACGGACAACTGCGTTAGCGCGTGATCCTGGCCTTCATTCCGGTTTTGCCGGATCTCGGTTTGTAGGTGCTTTGCACACGCGCTGCTTGCGGCGCTATTCAAGGAGACCTCCATGTTTGGATGGTTCGAACGTCGATTGAACCCCTATCCGGAAGCACAGCCTTCCGCGCCGCCTGAAGGGCTGGTGGCGTTTTGCTGGCACTACTCGCGCGATGCGGCGCCGTGGCTGTTCGCCATGGCAATCCTGACGGCGCTGATCTCGATCGGCGAGGTGATGCTGTTCGGATTCTTGGGCTCGATTGTCGACTGGCTCGCCACTTCCGATCCGCAGGGCTTTCTCGAGCGCGAGTCCGGCCGGCTGATGCTGATGGGGGCGATCGTGCTGATCGGTTTGCCGGTCACCGTGCTGCTGCATTCGATGATCATCCACCAGACGCTTCTGGGCAATTACCCGATGATCGCGCGCTGGCAGATGCACCGTTACCTGCTGCGCCAGAGCCTGAACTTCTTTTCCAACGAGTTCGCCGGCCGGGTTGCCACCAAGGTGATGCAGACATCGCTGGCGATCCGCGAATCGGTGATGAAGCTGCTCGACGTCTTCGTCTATGTCTCGGTCTATTTCATTGCCATGATCGGCATGGTGGCGGCCGCGGAGTGGCGGCTGGTGCTGCCGATGCTGGTGTGGCTTGCCATCTATATCGGGCTGATAGCGCATTTCGTGCCGAAGCTGAAAAGGATCTCCGCCGATCAGGCTGACGCGCGCTCGGCCATGACCGGCCGGGTGGTCGACAGCTACACCAATATCTCCACCGTCAAGCTGTTTTCCCACGCAGGCCGCGAGGAAGCCTACGCGCAGGAAAGCATGGACATGTTCCTGCAGACCGTTCACCGGCAGATGCGCCAGGTGACGCTGTTCCAGTCGCTGATCTATTTCAACAACTCGGTCCTGGTGTTCGTCGTCTCGGCGATGGCGATCGGCTTCTGGCTGACCGGCATTGTCTCGGTCGGCTCGATTGCCATCGTCATCGGGCTCTCTCTCAGGATCA
>Ga0209345_10006837_pt1 | contig 10250 bp, 7 predicted proteins | sample Cruoilmetagenom7_FD_187294 | JGI IMG/M metagenome (GOLD analysis project Ga0209345, IMG submission 187294) | Oil polluted marine microbial communities from Coal Oil Point, Santa Barbara, California, USA - Sample 7 (SPAdes) (version 2) | ecosystem: Environmental > Aquatic > Marine > Oil seeps ... | reverse complement strand
TTATTGAATTGCCCGCCGGTAGTCTTGCGTTCAGCTTTGGGGCCACTCAAGGAGCTGGCTTTAGTGTTTTGCCGGTCGGCAGCATCGATTACACCGCCGACCTGCCAACCGGATCGCTCAACGCGTCGCTGTCGCGCGACGTCAACATCAGTTCGACCCTGTCGCGGGCGGAAACCACAACGCGCGTCGATCTTGGCTATCAGTACGACGTCAACGATATCTCGTCGCTGTCCTTTGATCTGTATTATGCCGATATCAGCCTGACCGGGGCCAGCGGCGCGGGTCGCGAACGCGGCAGTTTTTATGCCACCTATACGCACGACATTACGCAAGAGTGGGATTTCACAGCAGGCTATGAGCGTCGCTACTTCAGATCCGCGGCCAGCGGGTCAGCCAACTCAAACCTGCTCTTTGTAACTGTGCAGCGCGACTTTGACATGTTTCGCTAATGCAAGGGGTTTGCCCTTTGGGTCTTGATTGATGCGTTGGCGGAAACAGTCGCTGCACCGCAAATTATTTGGTACGGCTGTAATGCCCTTGTAATACGGCACATACACACTCTCGTTGTCACAAATCAGTGTTGGGCGGCCTGACCTCTATCGCTTTTACAGGGGCGGTCCCTTATAAAAAAAGTGGTCCAAATTTTTACTGATAACTATTTCATAACGAACAGGATGATTGATCGATGCCAGTAACCGGTTCCAATCCGATATCCAGTTTTGCACCTTCTGGGGTTAACTTTGCCGGGCTGTTCTGGTTTGCGCTGCTGATTGTAGGATCGGTGCCGATCTTCTGGATCGGGATCGTGTCGCTGGGCGACGCATGGTCAACGCCGGAATACAGCCAGGGCCCGATCATTCCGCTTATTTCTCTTTACCTGTTTTTGCGCGAATTGCGACGCATGCCGTTACCCAACCCCGAAACCAGGGACCGCTGGCCCGGAGTTCTGGTGATGGTGGTCGCGCTGGTGTTGGCGGTGTTTGGCAACCTGACCCGGATTCCCGATTTCGTCACCTATGCGATGATCATCTGGCTGGGTGGCGTGGTGCTGACTATATTTGGCTGGCAGCGGGGGCGCCTGCACCAATTGCCGGTCCTGCATCTGATCTTCATGCTGCCACTGCCACAGTTCATCTACTGGCAGCTGACCATCTTTCTGCAAGGCGTGTCGTCTGAGCTGGGCGTCTGGTTCGTCTCGCTGGCAGGCGTGTCGGTTTACCTCGAAGGCAATGTGATCGACCTTGGCGTCTATAAACTGCAAGTCGCCGAGGCCTGTTCCGGCCTGCGCTATCTGTTTCCTATCCTCAGTTTTTCGTATCTTTTCGCTATCCTGTATCGCGGCCCAATCTGGCACAAAGCAGTGCTGTTGCTGGCCGCCGCCCCGCTAACGGTGTTTATGAATTCGTTCCGTATCGGGATCATCGGCATATTGGTCGACCGCTATGGCATCGAACAAGCCGAAGGGTTTCTGCATTTCTTTGAAGGCTGGGTGATTTTTCTGGGCTGCATCCTGATCCTGTTTGGCATGGCCATCGCTCTGCAAAAGCTGACGATTGATCCGAAACCTCTGGGCGAGGTGATCGACCTTAACTTTGAGGGCTTCGGCCCGATCATGGGGCGCATCTTTGGCGTTCGCCCGTCTTTGGCGCTTGCCACCGGTGCGCTGCTCACGCTGGCAGTATCGCTGACCTGGATGGTGCAGAAAGGAGCCGAAGCCGAGCCGGTAGATCGTCGCCCATTCCTGCTGTTCCCGATGCAGCTTGACGAATGGTCTGGGACCACATCACAGCTTGAACCGGATATCGAAGAGGTGCTGGGGGCGAGCGATTACCTGCAGGCGAATTACTTCTCAAGTGAAACCGGCAAAATGGTCAACCTGTTCTCGGCCTTCTACAGCAAACAAACCGAAGGCGACGGCATCCACTCCCCCGAGGTCTGCCTGCCGGTCGGCGGCTGGGAGGTATTCAGCATGGAACCTTACGAGGTCGACATGACAGGCACCGGCTACGGTCTGTTCAACGTCAACCGCGCCGTGATCCAAAAAGGGCTGAGCAAGCAACTGGTCTATTATTGGTTCGAACAACGCGGCAAACGCATGACCAATGATTACAAGGCCAAGGCCAGCGTCATTTATGACAGCCTGACCATAGGCCGTTCGGATGGCGCATTGGTGCGATTTGTTACGCCGATTGGTGTGGATGAGTCGGAGGCCGATGCGCGACTGCAACAGTTTATGGCGTTAAGCTTAAAGCGACTGTCCGAGTTTGTGCCGGAGTGAATACTCTACCATTCGAAACTTTGGAGTTTTAGGTTTGGGCCGCAAAGGTGGGAGTATCCGAAACTCTGTCTGTGTACGGGGTTTGGCCCATGCGGTTGAAACGGGTCATCGGTTGAACCGCTCTGGGTAAAGAATAGCGAACTGGTTTCTTGCTGCAACCCATTCCCTGACGCACCCGTCCCGTCTTTTCGAACCTTCGGATGGCGAGATAGATCAGTTTGGTTGCGGCGTCATCGGTGGGAATCCTCGGGTCGTTCAACTCCGCTAAGCAGCTCGTCCAGTAGTTCCTTGGAAATTGTCATTGTCATCATGCTCCTTCGTTGGTGAAGCATGGGCCAAATCACTCATACACAGAAGGTCGGACACTCTCATATGGAATCGTCCCTGTTAATCATTAGATTAAAGTGGACAACATTCACGCCAGTAAAATCAATGGCTTACAACGCCTAAATCCATGCAGATTCAATTGGGACAGAAAACAGTGTCACTTACCGGCTGCTTACACCACACCGAATGATACCGATGGTAAAACCCAAACGGCTCCAATGTTCCATGCTATATGAAGATGAGCCAATTCTGTTGAAAAACTCTTGCTTGCTTGAGTGTCCATTCGCTGATTCAATTGTCCTTAGCAACGGGGGTAATTTCGATGTTGGGACCAAAGCAAGAAGCACAAGGCGCGCTGTTTTACGAGTTCTCGATTGACGATCATGTGCCCCAAGATCGCGGATGGTTTGGTGAGCGGGCAGCGCCTTGCCGCAGATGCCAGTCTGATCGAGGCTGATGCGAACAAACAAAACTCGACGCCGAAGGAAGATTGGGACCACAGTGCCATCGACCCAAACGATGCGCCGCGCGCCGTGAAGGAGTATCTGGATGTCTTGGACGATGCAGCTTTTGGTGCCGCATCTGAGGTCGAGCCCAAGTTTACGTCCCATTCTGATCCTGCAAGCCAATGGACCGCTGCCCGGAAAGGCCCTGCGTTCTTCAGCTATTCTACCAATTATCTGATCGATACTGACCATAGCGTCATTGTGGATGTCGAAGGAACAAGATCGATCCGGGAGGCCGAAGTCGGTTCAGTGTGCACCATGGAGTTATGCCCAAAAGTTGGTGACGGCCAGATTAGGCGGCGTTTTGATGTTGCTTGATCCCGTCCTTGAACTCCACCCCTTGAATGATCTCAGGCAGGCGGTTTTTGCCATCGAGTTTGCGCCATTTTTTCTTGGCTGACATCATCAGCTTGTAAACCATAGCCAACGCAGTTTTTCGGCTCAGGCAGCCTTTGGTCTTGCGTGTCCGGTTGCGCACGGTGGCAAAGATGCTCTCAATCGGATTTGTCGTTCGGATGTGTTTCCAGTGTTCAGCTGGGAAGTTGTAGAACGTCAGCAGCACGTCGCGATCTTTGGTGAGCTTTTTGACCGCTCGCTCGTATTTCACACCATAGGTCTCAACGAAGAGATCAAAGGCGAGGATGGCATCTGCCTTCGTTTCTGCCATCCAGATATCTTGCAACCCTGCCTTGGCCTTTTCATGCAGTGGTTTGGGCATCGCGCCGGTGATGTTGGCCATTTTGTGAACCCAACAGCGTTGCTCTTTCGTCGTCGGATACACATCCCGCAGTGCTGTCCAAAAGCCCAGAGCACCATCCCCACAGGCCAGATCAGGCGCAATCGTCAGCCCTCGTTTCTTCAGGCTCCGAAGAAGATCCCGCCAGCTGTCCGCGTTCTCGCGGAACCCGTCCATGATGCCCAGAACATCTTTGTTCCCATATTCATCAGCGCCAATAATAACCAACATACATTGACGATCATCGTCTAGGCGCGGGTTGAAGTAGACACCATCAGCCCAGATGTAGACGTATCGCTTTCCCGTCAGGTCACGTTTGCGCCAGGCCTCATACTCGTCCCACCAGCCCGCCTTTAATCGTGTGATCGTCGAGGCAGATAATCCATTGGCGTCTGGTCCTACAAGTGCAGCCAGCGCCTCGCTGAAGTCCCCCGTTTAGATACCTTTGAGGTAAAGCCACGGCAGTAATTCCTCAACAGACTTGGCCTTGCGTAAATATGGCGGAACAAGCAAAGAACTGAAACAGACCTTCGAGCCATCTGCGTTTGCGCCACGATCGCGCACCCGAGGAACCTGAACCGCTACCTTGCCGATCCCAGTCATAACTTCACGCTCCGGCAAAAACCCGTGGCGCACAAGCCGCTGGCGGCCTTCATCGTCTAGCAGGTCTGCGTGCCCCGCCATAAACGCGGACACCTCCGAGCGTATCGCAGTCGCCAAAAGCTCCCGAGCACCTGCGCGTAAAACATCCGTTAGCGGATCAGGTGAAAAATCGCTTGGTTTTGCAAAGTCGATTACTGTATTCTTGCTCATGTGGCATATCCTTTTCTCAATGAGAATTGCGGCGCTTCAACAACGCCATGATATGCCGCCCATCCGGGCCGTCACCAACTTTCGGCTATAGCTCGCACCATGTTGGACCGGATCAAGGAACTGCATGGTATAGATCCAGAACGGCTTATCTCAGACGCTGCATATGGGTCAGGCCCAATGCTCGGGTGGCTTGTTGGCCGTGACATCAAACCCCATATTCCCGTGCTTGATAAAGCGGTCCGGACAGACGGGACATGGTCCCGCACCGACTTTGAATGGGACGCTGAGAACAACCAGTACATCTGCCCTGAAGGTGAACCTCTCAAGCAATTCCGTCGCAATTATTCTGATCCGAACCGCAAACCCACAGGCAAGGGCGTCGCCAAGTATCAGGCTTTGAAACATACCTGTCAGGCTTGTCCGTCCAAAATGAAATGCTGCCCCAAAGCAGATGCGCGCAAGATCACCCGTGAAGAACACGAAGATGCCCGCCAGGTTGCCCGTGATATTGCCAAGACCAAGCATACGCCATCTCGATGCGGCTGCGCAAAAAGGTCGAAATGCTCTTCGCCCACCTCAAACGCATCCTCGGGCTGGGACGACTGCGACTACGAGGGCCATGCGGTGCAAATGACGAATTTTTACTCGCAGCAACCGCCTAAAACCTCCGTAAATTAGCAAAGATCTTTCCTGCACCGCAGCAAACGGGCAAAGCCTGATAAGAAAGGCGTTCGTGCTCTGAAATCAGCACCACTTTCTGCGTCTGCAACACGTTGTTTTTCCACAGAATCAGCCCTTTGATCAGTTCGGCGGGTTGGCTATCGCCGAGATCCTTTCTTTGGCCGCGATTTCCCAAGTGAATTCTCTTGCTCGGATGAAAGCCGCTTCCCCCAGGCGTTTTTGTAACCAAGGGGAAGCGGCAATTTTTCGGATAGAATCTCTGACAAGCTCAGTTTTTCGAGGGTCAATCACAATAGCGGTCTGGTTATGATCCGCAATACGCCCCCCACCCATTGGACTGACAATCATTGGAAGACCATGTGCAGCCGCCTCAATTGTGACTTGGGGGCCGCCTTCAGCGAGAGAGAGAAAGACAAGACAATCAGAATTAGTGTACTGTTCGTGAATGTCTTTGCAGAAACCCATTTGTTTGACGCTCGGATTGTCAAGGAGTTCTGCGTATTGTTTGGCAAAACGTGGATCCAGTTTCCCGCACAAATGCAATTCACCATCCACACCTGCTGCCTGCCACGCCCGCAGTAGGTGGTGAACCCCCTTTTCAAGACAGATACGCCCTACAAAGATAAAAATGGGTTTTCTCGTATGGTATACTGATCGAGGTTTTTGTATTGCGGACGCATACCGCGTGGCGACAATACGGTTTTCTTTCACGCCATAGTTCTTCAGAAATTCTTCCGCGTACTGATTGGAGGCGAATACCAAATCAGCAATCTCCAAGATCCTTCTCTGGTTTTCAATTTTTTTGGGAGTTACATAGTGGGTGTAGTGAAGGCCCTCACGATCCATCTCCTCTTCAATAATTTTTTTCTCGACGATCGTTGGGATATTGATCATTTCAACGGCAATAAAGCAATTTCGCCGCTTCAGTTCTAACGCAATTTCCGACCGTAGGGCTGGCCAAGCATAGACGACTGCACTCTCGGGCACATCCGCCAGAATTCTTTTCTCTGTCGCGGCTTCAAGATATTTTGAAGCAAAGCGATACGGTAGAAAAGATCCGGCATTGCCAAATGGCGTGTTTAAGTTGCACCATTTTGGGATTGGTATCCGCCGGCGGGTTCCGTAGAGATGAACATCGACGCCCATCTGACCGGCAGCATTACAAATATTTAGGCAGGTTTGACTTGGTCCGATGCCGTCAAATGGCATCGGCTGCAGCGCAAAAATTTTTTTTAATGACACAGTTTTCATATACGAATTTATCCTCGATTTTGAAAGGGTAAGCCTAAAGCTATTGTTCCGTGTCAACGGTTATGCTCAAAAATTGGTGATATGGTGATATGGTGATCAAGTAGCATGTTTTTTTGGGTTTACCGTGTAAAAGACCGGTCTCGCAGGTCGACTTGATCGATATTCACTCCCTGAGTTGCTAAGCTCTTTGACTAGTTTAGGTGTTACAACGCGCCATGACAATACGAGCTATTGTCAAATCTGGTTCTCTGAATGCGGCTTGTGACCCCCTGTGCCGGGCAATCGCATGAACAAATTAGGGCCTGTGGACATTCACCTTGATGCGATGAGCGCCGCGACAAGGTTCCAGTTTGCAGCGTAGCTGTTATCGGTTTTATCATAACGCGTTGCGATGCCACGGAATTCCTTGATTTTGGCGAAGTAGTTTTCAACCAAATGCCGCCAACAACAGGCTTCCTTATCGTATTTCCGCTGCACTATCCGGTTCGATTTTGGCGGGATCACGGCGATTGCGCCCCGGTCATCCAGCGCCTCCAGCAACCAATTTGCGTCAAACGCTTTATCCGCGAGCAAAGCGCCGAATGGCACGCCTTTGATCAGCGCTGCCACGCCCTTCATGTCATGCGCTTGTCCCGGCAGCAGCAGGAACCGCACAAGGTTCCCAAGCGCGTCCACCAGCGCCACGATTTTGGTGGTCAACCCGCCGCGCGAGCGCCCTATGGCCTGATTTTGTGTCCCCCTTTTGCACCGGTTGCCTTTTGATGAACCGAAACAATGGTGCCATCAATCATGGCGTATTCGAGATCTGGGTCATTGCTCATGGCTTTGAAAAGACTCTCGAAAACGCCCCGCTCGGCCCAGCGTCGAAACCGGCGAAACTGGCTGTTCCAGTTGCCAAAATTCGGCGGCAGATCGCGCCATGGTGAACTGGTGCGCACGCGCCAAAACACCGCTTCTAAAAACAGGCGGTTGTCGCCGCCCGTCCGGCCACTGTCTGTTGCCTTGCCGGGTAGCAAAGGCGCAAGCCGCTCCCAGACCTGATCATTCAAAACAAATCGCTTTTCGTCCATCACAAACTCCCTTTTGGAAGCTTGAATCAGAAATCAACGCGGTTGGGAATCCTGAATGTCCACGGACCCTAGTGGGCGACAAATGAGGTAACGGTTGATTCAATGAGTGATCCTTTAGGTTTTAATGAGGTCATCTCGAGTTATGCCCAAAAGTTGGTGACGGTCGTTTTCAGGCGGCGTTTTGAAGTTGCTTGATCCCGTCTTTGAACTCAACCCCTTGGCACATTGCGCGATGCCCACAAGACGCTTGAAGAATGGCAGGAGGATTACAACTGGCGCAGGTCACCTCTGAAATCCCCTCCTCCTGCGACAAGCGGCCGCACAGCAAGGTTGTTCGGAGGCAGCATCCGCTTCAGCACAGCGGCCTTGCGTTCCGGTGAATTCCCATGTCATCGTCCTATCCCGCCCACCTGAGAAATAGAGAAAAGTAGAGCAGCGGACAACTTCCCTGACACAGGGGGAATGTCTCCAGTGGAAGATGAATTTTGTCGCCGGATTTTTGAACTTAAGCCGAACAACGCTATACAATGCACAGCTTGATTGGTTGGATATGGGGGACCAGACTTCACATCAGCATTCACCCGTCCACAAACGTGGGGTCTGGGCTCTCCTGGAGCCAGAAAAGAGCTGAAGTCGCAGTCATTCGATTGGTGCGGTTCATGGCACATAATGCAGCCATTGTGCATGTTTCCTACACACACGCAATACACATAGAGGTTGGGGGATATCTATGTGTATCAGAAATCAGCTGTCCCCGCCGGGTTTGAAGGCACCGGGAAGCGGCCTTTGAGCAAACTGATCGATGTAGGCTTCGGCCTGTTCGCGGCTGTCAAACGGAATTCCATTGTAGCTGAATTTTCCATTTCCCCGGAGGATTTCGTTGCCCCCTATTTGATCGTTGTTGCCATCGTGCAGTGGCTGGTTACCATCGAAATGCTATCTTCAAAGCGGGCGTGTCATGGCGGCAAATTCTGATCGCATAAATACAGTTTCTAGCTTGAACCGGCAAAGCCCCCTGAGCGGGGATTTGCCGGCTTTGCGGAATCTCCCCTAAAGGGCCACCAAAATGCCTGTTTTGTATCGTGAGATGCTGTAACGGCTGTCTTCTGATTCATGTTATAAGCAATCAAATGTACGGGTCGTACAGGCAGCAACATCCGGTGGCAGTGGAAGAATGGCAATAACTCAGATGAAAGCGGCACAAGAGCCATACAAAGCCGCACTGGAAAAATTACGGCGCAGCTTTGTGCAGGCGGGCCTGTTCAGTGCGGGCATTAATCTGCTGATGCTGGCCGGGCCGCTTTACATGCTGCAGATATACGACCGGGTTCTATCCAGCGGGTCAGTGCCGACCTTGTTGGGGCTGTTTGCCATTGTCGTGGTGCTTTACATGTTTCTCGGGCTCTACGAATTTATGCGCTCGCGGATTTTGTCGCGCGCGGCTTATCGGATTGATCAGCTGATTGGTGACATTACCTTTCGCCAGAAATTGCAGGACCCCGGAACCCTTCCGCCCGGTGCCGGCAATTCCCTGCGTGATCTTGAAATCATGCGTGGTTTTCTGTCTGGTCCGGCCATTCGGGGCCTGTTTGATTTTCCCTGGATTCCGATTTTCCTGATTGCGGTGTTTTTGATACATCCTGCCCTTGGGGTTCTGACGCTGGTCGGGGCAGGGGTGGTTGCTGGGTTGGCCTGGTTTAATCAATGGGCGACGAAAGAAACCATTTCGACAGGCGCGCAGTTGGATGCACAAGAGCGTGGCTTTGTTGAGCTGAGCCGACGCAGTGCTGAAATGATCCGCGCCCTGGGCATGCAATCGGTGATTACCGGGCGCTGGCGCGACATGCACAGTGCCAGTCTTGCGCAAAGCCAGAAGGGCGGCGATCGCTCGGACGGGTTCTCGGCGGTCTCAAAGGCTTTCAGGTTGTTGTTGCAATCCACGTTGCTGACGGGGGGCGCCTATCTTGCTCTGAATCAGCAAATTTCAGCCGGGATGATTGTCGGCGTTTCAATTATGGCCGGGCGTGCTCTGGCTCCGGTGGATCAGGTGATTGGCCAGTGGCGCAGCATTGGCCGCGCTGCCGAGGCGCATAAGCGCCTGAAGGCCGCGCTGGATCAGGTTCCGGCGGAAAAACCCCGAGTTGCGCTTCCGGCTCCGACCGGGGCGCTAAGCCTTGATAATGTGACCAGGATGATGCCCGGGGCGGCCACAGCAGGGGGTGCGGCGAAATCAGGTCGCACGCGTATTCTGACCCAGGTCAGTTTTGAGCTGAAGCCGGGTCAGGTAATGGGCGTGATCGGCAATTCTGCGGCGGGCAAGTCAAGCCTGGCCCGGGTGCTGGTTGGAATATGGAAACCGGATGCGGGCGAGATGCGGCTGGACGGGGCAACACTGGACCAGTGGACCCCGGACGAATTGGGCCGCCACATTGGATATTTGCCGCAACATGTCGAGATGTTGCCGGGCACTATCGCTGAAAATATAGCGCGTTTTGACCCTAATACAGATGAAGACCAGATATTCCTGGCCGCGCGCACCGCCGGTGTGCACGAATTGGTTCTGGGTTTGCCCGATGGCTATGCCACCC
>Ga0209345_10006836_pt1 | contig 10251 bp, 7 predicted proteins | sample Cruoilmetagenom7_FD_187294 | JGI IMG/M metagenome (GOLD analysis project Ga0209345, IMG submission 187294) | Oil polluted marine microbial communities from Coal Oil Point, Santa Barbara, California, USA - Sample 7 (SPAdes) (version 2) | ecosystem: Environmental > Aquatic > Marine > Oil seeps ... | reverse complement strand
ATAATACCCGGAATACCTGGTACTTAATAGAAAATGTCCCAAGGGATCCGGCCTCTGTTGAGTTTGCGTATTATAATGTATGGATTAACAGGGAGACATTTATCCCTGAAAAGGCCGAGTATTATGACAAAAACGGCAAACTGTACCGGAGGGTGGAAGCAAAAAAAGTGGTTATTATTCAGGGGCATCCAACCGTAACAGAATCTGTTGCCAATGATCTTGCCGCCGGCACCAGCACAATAAACAAGTTTGAAAATGTTAAGTATGATATCGGCTTAAAGGAGAAAATTTTTACCGAACGGTTTCTCAGGCGGCCCCCACGGGAAGTAACGAGGTAAAAAAAATCTCATGGTCAATTTTAAAATCCAGATAGTCTTGCTAACAATCTTCAGCCTGCTCACATTCACTCCGGCAAATGCCGGGGAGAAGACGGCATTATTTCTTGACCGGCTGGGGATTGATATTCACGGATTTGCTGATTTACGAGCAGGCACACGCATTACTGAAGATGATCATGAACGAGATACGAGTCTGCTTGAGTCCCGATTTCAGCTTGACGTAAGCCGCATTGGCGATTTTGCCATATTCCAGATACGCGCTGACTTTCTTTATGATGATATTCCAAAAGAAACAGATCTTGATCTTGAAGATGGAACTGGTTTTATTGATTTGCGGGAAGTAAATATTCTTTTTTCACCAATTGACCTCATGGACGTAAAAATAGGCAGGCAGATACTGACCTGGGGCACAGGAGACCTTCTGTTTATCAATGATCTCTTCCCAAAAGACTGGCAATCATTTTTTTGCGGCCGGGATGTGGAATACCTGAAGGCGCCCTCCGATGCTTTGTTTGTCAGCATATTCCCCGATTTTGCCAATATTGACCTGGCTTATACTCCCAGGCTTGACCCTGACCGTTTTATCAGTGGAGAGAGAATTTCCTACTATAATCCCACACTCGGCCGCCACGCCGGCCGGGATGCGGTTATTAATCCCCTCAAACCGAACGAATGGTTTGACGACTGCGAAGTCAGTCTGAGGATTTCCAGAGATATTACCGGATATGAGCTGGCTTTTTACGGATATAATGGATTCTGGAAGAACCCCGCTGGTATGGATCCTGTTCGGCAGAAGACAATATTCCCTGGCCTGGCGGTTTTTGGCGCCAGCATACGCGGGCGGCTTAAAAATGGCCTCTTCAATCTAGAAACCGCATATTATAACTCAAGAGATGACACAAGAGGTGATAATCCTTTTATACCGAACAGCGAAATACGGCTGCTGGCAGGATATGAACAGGAGCTGGCAAGGGATTTTTCGGGAGCATTCCAGTATTATCTCGAATATATGAAAGACTATGGAAGTTATCGGGCATCTCTGCCTTCGGGAAACCATTTAAAAGATAAAAACCGCCACGTTTTGACCTTGCGTTTAACAAAACTGGCCTTAAATCAGAATCTGATCCTCTCATTATTCTGTTATTACTCCCCTTCTGATAAAGACGCCTATTTCAGGCCGAATGTGAAGTATAAATTAAGCGATTCTTTAATGACAACCGCCGGTGGCAACATCTTTACCGGCAGCAACGATGAGACCTTCTTCGGCCAGTTTGAAAAAAACAGCAATCTATACGCGGGCATACGATACAGCTTTTAATTTTTAGAAGTACCCTTTATATAACTGATGCTACGCATTTGCTATTTATTCTTGAGTAAATAGCGTTTTGGATTAGCAGGGACACCTTTGGCTAATCTCAGCTTGTTTCCCGAAAGGCATGTTTAACCGCCGGCATTAACTGGTCATCCAGATATTGTTTATATATCACTCCATTAACTCCGGCCTTCTTGATCTCTGAAACCTTGTCGTCTTTTTCTGAAAGGCCTGTCATGACAATTATTTTCATCTTTGAGTAACGCTCATTCTTGCGTATATAACGAATAAATTCAACCCCGTCCATGTTCGGCATCATTATATCTGCAAAAACCAGTTGGGGCATGAAACCGGCCAGCTTGGCAATACCGTCGATGCCGTCAGATGCCTCTATAACCTTTGATTTAGGGATATTTCTCCGCAACAGCCTGATTAGTGTTTTTCGATTTTTTTCTTCATCATCTATGATCAAAATACGATTTCCATCAGGTATCTTTGTTTTATCCTTCCATTTGGAAAGCATCTTCTGAATATCTTCAGGATTGAAAGGTTTAGCGCAATAGTCATCCATACCAGCCTCAAGATATTTTACTCTATCTCCTTTCAATGCATTGGCTGTCAGGGCAATAATGGGGATATAAGGAAATGACAATTCTGCTTCCAGTTTTCTGATCTCCCCTGTGGCCTCCACCCCGCCCATTACCGGCATCTGGATGTCCATCAGAACAAGGTCAAAGCCGCCTTTCCTGACTGCTTCAACTGCCTCTTTGCCGTTTTTCGCCACGGTTATTTCATAGCCCAGTTTCTCAAGCAGCTTTACAGCAAACATCTGGTTGACCTTGTTGTCTTCGGCCAGGAGGATATGTACCTTTCTCTTTGCCTCTTTGAGGCTATGACGGGTAATGAGATCAGACTTTTTTTCATTATGATCCGGCCATTCCTTATCTCCATCAGGGTTCAACCTTTGTCTTAGCGTTTCCATGATTGCATCAAATAGAGAAGATTGCTTTATGGGCTTGAGCAGGTAGGTAGAAATTCCTGCATCCCTGCACTTCCTGGCATCTCCTTTTTGGCCGACTGATGTAAGCATTATGATTGATGCATGCTTGAGCCATCCTCTGGTTTGCATTTCTTTTGCCACAGAAAAACCGTCCATATCAGGCATCCGTGCATTAAGGAATACTATTTCATAAGGTTGATTTCCTTTTTGCGCCTTTGTTATGGATTCAAGAGCATCCTCCCCATTTGATACGGAAGCAGGTGCAAGATCCCAATGCCTGAGCAGCGTTTCCATATAATGCCGATTTGTATGGTTGTCATCTACCACCAGGGTTTTTATGCCTTTAAGGTTAGCATCAAACAGCCTGTTAACCGCTTCTCCTGTTTTTTCCTGAAGGTCAAGGGTTATTGTAAAATGAAAAGTAGAGCCGGGGCCGGCTTTGGATTGAAGCCTGGCCGGGCTTTCAATCCATATTTTGCCTCCCATCATCTCTACAAACTGTTTTGAGATAGTTGTACCAAGTCCTGTGCCTCCATATTTCCTGCTGATTGAACCGTCGACCTGGGTGAAACTCTCAAATATTGCCTTCTGCCGGTCTTTGGGAATCCCTATGCCAGTATCGGATATGGCAAAATGAAGAACAGCCGAATCTTTTTCTTCTTCTTCAAGCTCAACGTTGATAACGACCTCTCCCTGTTCAGTAAATTTGACGGAGTTGCCTGCCAGATTGATAATGATCTGTCGGAGGCGTCCGGGATCGCCGATAAACGCGTCAGGCGCCAAAGGACTTATATGGGCTATCAATTCCAGACTTTTTTCCGCTGCACATACTGCAAGGGCATCGACAGTTTCTTCCACGGCAGCACGGAGACTGAAATTGATATTTTCCAGTTCCATCTGTCCGGCTTCCACCTTTGAAAAGTCCAGGATATCATTAATAATTGAAAGGAGATGATCGGCCGAAGACTTGACCATGGTGAGGTTTTCTCTTTGTTCATGGGTCAATTCAGTATCAAGGGTTAAATAGGTCATCCCGATAATGCCATTCATAGGAGTACGGATTTCGTGACTCATGTTGCCTAAAAACTCACTCTTGGCTGCGTTTGCTAATTTTGCTTCTAAAGCCATTCTGTTGGCATCTTCTAACGCTTCCTTTAAATGTTGATTACTGTTTTTGTAGCCTTTTTCACTTTGGATAAGCTCCTCCTCCACCTGGTCGCGCTCACGGACACGCCGCTCCATGCGCGAAGCACCTAAACCAATCCCGCCAAGGCCCAGCAGCCAAATAAAGCTGTAGCCTATTATGACGCAGGCCATTTGATCATGCATGAGTGTCCACAGCGGCGCCATTGGCACTGACACACTAACTCCTCCACGCAGGTCGCCCTCCTCATAGCCCTGCTCCGCATGGCACTTCAGGCAGCTCGTCTCGATGCTCATCGGTCGCATCAGGCGCAGGTATTCCGTGTTACCGATCTTCACACATCCATCCACCACGGTTTCTCCATGCTCGAACGCTCTGAGCGCCTTGACCTCCCACGCGTCTGGAGCATTTTCCGGGCGAAGCGGGTTCAGACTGGTGATGTGCCCCTGGTGGCCAAATTGCTCGCGTCCGAGCTCATGCATCTGGCGGATCATATAGGCCGGATTCATCATAGTCAGTTCCATGCCTGATGTGGTCGTGACATCACGATTCTTGATGTGAGACAGATAGGGATTGGGCGGCGTTTCCTTGGTAGGCGGCACATAGACGCCTCCATGCCTGGCAATCCAGCGGCGGAAGACTATGTCCTTCTCAAACGAGTGCGAGGCCTGGATACGTGCCAACTCCAGCGTATTCTTGTATATTTCGAAAAGGTGCCAGCCAGCCCCCAAGACGATGACTGCAGTCCACACCGCAGCTAAAAGCCACCCGAAGCGTTTAATCATGGACACCCGCCAGCCACTATGCTTTTTAGATACCATTTTTTTTGAGAGGGAGTAATATGCCATTTTTTTTTATGCTCCTTTTTCTTCAGCGAATGGGAATAAATTGCCAAATTTTTCCCATAATCGAATTAAAATTTTCATTATCAAACCTCAAAATTCACTACATGGTATTTTTCTTTGAAGGGATTAAAAAGGGGGCATGATCCAGGTTTCCTCTTAATTCGGTATTTTCTTCGGGCTTTCAACATTCAGACTGGCTTTGCTTATATATTTTTTATTATCCTTATGATTATAGTCGCAAATATTATGCCATATTTATAATGTTATTGGAGATGCCCTTGACTAATTAGCCTTAAGGCAATTTAATCGATAAAGCATTTTAGCAATTGCAGAAGGCGACAGCCCACGGTGGCCTGAGCATAAGTGGTTAAGGAGAAAATAAATAAATCCGTATGTTCCCGATAATTTGCCGATAACGAATCTGGGTTATCAACTCTTGTTTGGTTTGGTGGGAAATGCCAATGCAGAGCTTGCCCATTACGATGGTTTGTTGCATGGTATTCCCGACCCGGCAGTTATGCTGTCGTCGCTAACGACTCAAGAGACGGCTTTTTGACTGAACCCATAAGTGTGGTGAGAGTTGATAATGGCTTGACGTTTCGTCACAAAAAAAGGGAAAATATTCCCTGTAACTTTACGGAGTATCAAGTGAAAATCGCTGAATTCTTTGCCACCCATCCTGTCTTCTCACTCGACGATGCGATAACTACCCTGATACATAGGGATGACAGGGTTTCGCCAAGGCGCAAGCCCATGGAATAGGTTGCCAACAAAAATACCCGGTAGCGCAGCTTTCGTGTGGTATCGATCAATCGTTTCACCTCAGCGACCGTGAAAATATCAGGGAGTGATTTTACTTTGAGAGCATACACTGATTTGGGATTTTTTTCCGCCGCGTAGCGGCTTCGTCCAACAACACACATGATCAGGAAAAATATGTACCCCATAAACCATGAACTGCAACTCGCCAACGACTTTGTTCAGTACACCGGCTGCAATATTTTTCTGACAGGTAAGGCGGGTACCGGCAAGACAACCTTTCTCCATAATCTGCATAAGAACACGGTAAAGCGGATGATTATCACCGCCCCAACCGGTGTTGCGGCTATCAATGCCGGCGGGGTAACACTCCATTCTTTTTTTCAATTGCCCTTTGGCCCCTTTGTGCCGGGGAGCGAGACATATGAGCGCAATAAACAGCGCCAGTTCAGGTTCAGCAAAGAAAAAAAGCGGATTATACAAAGCCTTGATCTGCTGGTGATTGACGAAATAAGTATGGTACGAGCCGATTTACTCGACGCGGTGGATGCTGCGCTGCGTCGCCATCGCCGCAATAATCAGCCGTTCGGTGGGGTGCAGCTGCTTATGATCGGCGATCTGCATCAGCTCTCTCCGGTGGCAAAACAGGATGAATGGCATCTTTTGCAGCAATATTATGATTCGGTTTATTTTTTCAGCAGCAAAGCCCTTGATCTTGCTGAACTGCTTACCATTGAACTGAAGCATATTTATCGCCAGTCAGATGTCCGTTTCATCAAGCTCCTGAATCAGGTACGTGACAACCGGCTTGATGAATCATCCATAGCTGATCTTGATCAGCGTTATATTCAGAATTTTACACCGGGCGAAGATCAGGGCTATATTACCCTGAGCACCCACAACCGCAGCGCCGAATTCATCAATCAGACCAGACTTCAGGCCCTGTCCAAAAAAGAATACCCTTTCAAAGCTGAAATTTCCGGAGATTTTCCTGAACATATCTACCCCACACTGTCCACTCTTCTGCTTAAAAAGGGGGCACAGGTGATGTTTGTGCGCAATGATCCTTCTGTTGAAAAGCTCTATTATAATGGTAAAATCGGCAAAATAAGCAAAATTTCGAGCAAAAATATCAGCGTTACCTGCTCCGGCGACAAACAGGAAATCGTAGTTGAACCAATCAGCTGGGAAAATATTAAATATACACTGAACGAAGAAAACAGGGAAATTGAAGAGAATATAATTGGAAAATTCAGGCAATATCCCCTGAAACTCGCGTGGGCCATCACCATCCACAAGAGTCAGGGGCTGACTTTTGAAAAGGCCATTATTGATGCCAAAGCAGCCTTTGCCCATGGTCAGGTTTACGTGGCCTTAAGCCGTTGTAAAACCATAGAGGGCATGGTGTTGAGTTCTCCCATTCCATCTAGGGGAATAGAAACGGACAAAGCAATAATATGCTTTGACGAAATTGTTCATCAGAACCCACCGTCCGAAAGCCGGCTTCAGGCAGCCAAAATCAGCTACCAGCAGCAGCTATTGCTTGATTGTTTCGATTTTTCACTGCTGCGAAACCGTCTTGATTATTTTGCCCGGCTTTTGCTCGGTAATGCCGGAGTAGTTCAGGTTTCAGGCGTTGAAGATATCAGCCAATTAGAGAAAAAGGCTGCGGAAGATGTTTTTGTTGTCAGTGAAAATTTTCGGCGGCAATTACGCACAATTTTTACGGATGGCGGCCTGCCCGAGTCAGATGCAGTTATTCTGGAACGGATCAGCAAAGCCTCAGCATGGTTTCAGGAAAAATTTACCGAAATTTTTGAGGAGTCAGTGTCAAAATTGAACATAGAAACAGACAATACCGAACTTCGCAAAAAAATTGGGAATGCCCTGACCAATCTTAAACAAGAAATTGCCATAAAGATAGCCGGGATACAGTGCTGTAAAAAAGGATTTTCACCATCAAGTTTCCTGCGCGCTGTTTCAGCCGCTGAAATTGATTTTACTCCTGGAAAAGAAAAAAAGCGCCGCCCCCCTGCCTATACTGAATCGGACGTTGCTCATCCGGAGCTGTTCCAGACCCTGAAAGACTGGCGTTCCCGCAAGGCCGGGGAGGAAGAGGTTGCCCATTTTCAGGTTTTACACCAACGGATATTGATCCAGATTGTGGTATGCCTGCCTGACAATACTGCTGATCTAGGGAAAATAAATGGCGTTGGCAAGAAAACCATTGAGAAATATGGTGAAGAACTTGTGGAACTGGTTGCGGCCTATCGTCAAAAACAGGGAATAGAAAAGGTCGTACTGCTGGAGCCCAAAAAACTTGCGGAAGAAAGCCCCTCGGCAAAAGATGCGGCTCTGCCTTCCAACACAAAGCAGACAAGTCTTGATATGTTCAATAAAGGGTTAACCATAGCTCAGATTGCACAAGAAAGAAACCTGGTACAATCTACCATTGAAGGGCATCTGACTTTTTTTGTGGAAAAAGGCAAGTTAGATATCAACAAATTGCTTTCACCTGAAAAACAACAGGCCATTGAGAAAAAACTTGCCACAGATCATAAGAATTCTCTCAAAGAAGTAAAAAATGCCCTGGGAGATGACTACTCCTATGGGGAAATCAAAATGATTTTGGCCTGCCGGAAACACCTGGGCATCATTGGGGACGCCCTTGACCCTAACCTCTCAAGCACATAATCTCGATCTTGCCAGTCATTTTTTACTCTGCCCATTAACACTGAATGCCCACATACCGATCCAGTTTTGCAAGGTTATCTGCCAGCTTTGCTCCTAATGGATTCAAATGGATATATCTGACCAACTCCTTGAAGCAGGCAGATACGGCAAAGAAAAACTGTCTCCTGATGACCTTAATATAAGCCTTATCGGAAAATGCCTTGAACTTTACAGTAGCCACTACCTTTGGAACTTGAGCATATTGATCCGGTAAGTTACATATCTCTCACCTGTCTTTATGACAGAAAAGAGATCAAGAGCGATGAGGTGTGCGCAAGACGACCTTGGGCATTATGGAGCCCGAGGTTCTTATTAAAGCCGGTTAATGAGGTATATTATTGAGACTCAATAGGAGGTGAAATCATGAAGTTCTTAAGTGTCAGAGATTTAAAGACAAAATCTTCACAAGTTTGGAAGGATTTGCTTGAGCAAAAGGAAATGATAGTGACAAGCAACGGCCGGCCCATCGCCCTTCTTTCATCTATTAATGAAAATAATCTTGAACAAGTTTTAACTGCCTTTAGACGCGCTCGAGCGACGAATTCCCTGGTGTCAATTCAATACGATTCCATTCAAAAGGGGATTGATATGATATCCATGGATGAGATAAAGACTGAGATTGGAGGAATAAGGGCTAAACGTAAAAAATGAAAATTGTATTGGACACAAATGTTCTTGCTTCCGGTCTGCTTACCCCTTTCGGCCCAAGCGGTGAAATTGTTCGGATGGTATTCTCAGGCGAACTTGCTGTATATATAGATGCCAGGATTTTAGCAGAATATAAGGATATTCTTCATCGCCCAAAGTTTAAATTTAATAAGGATCATATTGGCATATTGCTTGATTTTATAAAGCAACACTGCCAGGTTACTTCAAGTTCGCCGCTTAAGAATCGTTTGCCGGATCCCGACGATGAACCATTTCTCGAAGTTGCCATCGCCGGAATGGTAAAATCTTTAGTCACAGGAAATAGAAAACATTATTCTTCTTCAGTTTTTAAGGGGATAAATATTTTTTCCCCTCTGAATTTCTTGAATTTTATAGAAAACAGGTGATTTGAAGCGTAAATCACACTCTTTTTATGGCCAATTATTTTTAAAATTTCTTGCACCATTTCCTTTACGGTTTCTTGTTTTTCTTCTTTGCCTGGAGCGTGGCCCGGGGTAGTTTTAGGTGGACGTTTATACACATAGTTCATATCCTTTAGGGTACTTCTAAAAATTAGAAATAGATCCAGGATTGGCAAAGCTCACTACATCTTAAGCATTACTGGAAATTGCAGGTGGATTCTATTTTCTGGATGGAGTAAATTAGAATGCAAAATAGCTACAGAAAAATAAAAAATAAAGTTTCTAGGCTGCTCAGTCAGGATAATTTTGATGAAGCAGTCAAAGAGATAAGCGAATTTCCTGCAAGAAAAGTAATAAATCCGCTTATCTCCTCTTTGTACAGTATGGATGAAAAAATAAAGCGCCGGTCTATAGTTGCAATCGGCATTGTTGCAGCAAAGCTTGCAGATCATGATATTGAATCAGCCCGTGTTATTATGCGCCGCCTCATGTGGAGTCTTAATGACGAGTCTGGCGGCATTGGCTGGGGAGCACCTGAGGCAATGGCCGAAATAATGGCAAGAAATAATAAGCTTGCTGATGAATATCATAAAATTCTGATTTCGTACTCTGAGCCAGGTAAAAATTATCTTGAGCATGAGGGTTTGCAAAGGAGCGTGCGCCGGGGACTGGAACGGCTTGCATCTAAAATACCTTGATTGGCCGGGGCTTGCGAACCTTAATAGTATAAAACCCTTGAAGGTGTCCTAAAGCTACAGTCCTTGATTTAATTGATGGCGCCTGCAAGGCATGTTCCAATAAAATGGGTGTTCTGGAGGAGATCAAGGCAAAGGCTCTGGAGCTTTTAGACGATATGAGCGGACATCCCTGTATGGCTCACTACATGGAACAAGGTTATGAAGTGATCACGTTTTGAAAAAGAAAGGGAGGCGAAAAATATGAAAGAGTTAAAGATCGGTTGCGGCAAACCAACCGGATCAAAAATTGGCGAACCTGAGAAGGAAAATAAATCAATAGAGGAACCTGAAAGCATAAAAGAGATAGTTATGT
>Ga0209345_10006832_pt1 | contig 10257 bp, 5 predicted proteins | sample Cruoilmetagenom7_FD_187294 | JGI IMG/M metagenome (GOLD analysis project Ga0209345, IMG submission 187294) | Oil polluted marine microbial communities from Coal Oil Point, Santa Barbara, California, USA - Sample 7 (SPAdes) (version 2) | ecosystem: Environmental > Aquatic > Marine > Oil seeps ... | reverse complement strand
CTTTGTAGCTCGGCCAGCGTTAACTCTGAAAGGTCGCAGCCTTTATTCAGAGCAAAAGCTACGGCATTCCCAACCACTTCATGCGCATCTCTAAATGGCAGGCCTTGTTTCACCAGGTAATCGGCCAAATCCGTTGCGGTAGAAAAACCCCGCAGAGCCGCTTCACGCATCACCGCCTCCTTTACTTCCACGGCAGGCATCATATCAGCGTAGGCGCGCAGGCAGTTCAGTAGGGTATCAACGGTATCAAATAGGGGTTCTTTGTCTTCCTGATTATCTTTGTTGTAAGCCAGGGGTTGCGATTTCATCAGGGTGAGAAGGGAAATAAGATGGCCATTAACTCGCCCGACTTTGCCCCGCACCAGCTCTGGTACATCGGGGTTTTTTTTCTGCGGCATAATGGAGGAGCCAGTGCAGAAGCGATCTGGTAAATCGATAAAATCAAATTGGGCAGAGGACCACAACACCAGCTCTTCCGAGAAACGGGAAAGGTGCGTCATCAGCAAACTGGCAGCGGCGGTGAACTCGATAGCAAAGTCTCTGTCACTAACCGCATCCAGAGAGTTTTCGCAAACCGCGTCAAACCCTAGTAGCTGGGCACTGTATTCACGGTCTATGGGAAAGGTGGTGCCCGCCAGCGCGGCTGCGCCGAGCGGCGAACGATTGACGCGTTTGCGGCAGTCCTCCATACGCTCGTAGTCACGAGACAGCATTTCAAACCAAGCCAGCATGTGATGCCCAAAAGTAACCGGTTGAGCGGTTTGCAGGTGGGTAAAACCAGGCATAATGGTGCCTGCTTCGCGCTCCGCCAAACTCAGTAAACCTTGCTGAAGACGGTCTATCTCGCTGAGTACCCGGTCGATTCCAGCCCGTAGATAAAGGCGAATATCGGTGGCCACCTGATCATTGCGGGAGCGCCCGGTGTGGAGTTTTTTCCCCACTGTACCGATCAAATCCGTCAGGCGCGCTTCGATATTCATGTGTACATCTTCGCGACTGACGGACCAGATAAACTCCCCAGCGGCGATCTCTTTTTCTATACGTGCCAGACCATCAAGAATTTGATCTCTCTCGGATTCGGTCAGCACACCCACTTTGGCCAACATGCGACAGTGGGCCATAGATCCCTGAATATCCTGCAAATAAAGGCGCTGATCAAACATCACTGAAGCGGTAAATTCTTCTACAAAGGCGTCTGTTGATTCGGCGAATCGCCCACCCCAGAGCTTTTGTTCACCCGCTTTTTTTGCGCTCATGGCTTCTTTCTTATCGCTCATATAGCTTGCTCTTTTTTTCTTTACTAACCCGGCCACACACAAGCCAGACACCACAAATCTTGCGCAGTATACCAGTAAATAGGCAAATAGCATCTGTACACTAGAGCCGCTAAACTGCAGCAACTATCGGCTTTTACGATCTTCGACTCGCCCCATTTACGAAAACCTAAGCACCCAACTCATGCGTCTTTTTCTCGCTATACCAATCCCCCAAGCCCTTCAGCAGCAGCTAAAAAACCTGCAGCCTCTTGCCGCTGACGGCGTAAGTCTTACTCGCACGGAAAATATGCACATCACCCTCGTTTTTATCGGCGACGGTGACACAGCTCAAATTGAAAAAGCACTGGCGCACTTCAACTCCCGAAGTCTGTTAGTGCAGCAAGAAGGATTAGGTATTTTCAAAGGCAGGAAACGATCAATTTTATGGGCAGGTTTGGCCCCTAACCAACAGCTCTTTTGTCTGCGGGAAAACCTGACTTCCTGTTTGGCTAGAAGAGGAATAAGCTTTGACTTGCTCGAATGGCAAGCGCATATCACCTTGGCACGCTGCAGTACGGCTGCCCACAGAACCCTGACGAATGAATTCCTAAAGCAAGCAATCAACCCGACAGAAGCCTTTAAGGTAGAAGAGTTTGCGCTATATAACAGCGTGATAGAAGAAGGTTTAACGCGCTACAAAGTGGTATCGCGTTATGCTCTTCAGCTATAGTTCGACGGTTTCGAGGTATTCCGGCACGCTGGCCATCATTCCTAATTCATCACAGATACGTAGTCGCAGGCAATCCGCCGCCTCCGGTTCGCCATGGGTAACAAAAACCTGTTTTGAGTTGTGATCAAAATTGGCCAGCCAGCTTATGAGTTCGTCGCTGTCCGCATGGGCTGAAAGGTTGTCCAAGCTATGTACTTGTGCCCTCACATCATAATACGCCCCATGAATTTTCACTTTTTCCGCACCATTGACCATATTTGCCCCTCGCGTTCCCGGCGCCTGAAAGCCAGCAAAAACCACACTGTTGCGATGGTTTGGCAGCATACTTTTAAGATGATGCAAAACACGCCCTCCACTGGCCATACCACTGGCGGATATAATAATTCTGGGAAAGTTTTGCTCGTTAATCTCGATAGATTCTTCCACGCTACGGACATAGCGCACATTATCATCAATAAACTGGCAATCGTCCTGGCTTAAACGCACCTGCTGATTGCAGTTAAACAACAGCTTGGTAGCACTGATAGCCATGGGGCTATTAAGATAGATGGGAATTTCAGGGATACGCTCTTCGGCTTTTAGCTTTGTGAGCAGATACAGCAGTGCTTGCGCGCGCCCCACTGCAAAGGAGGGAATTAATACACTGCCACCCCGAGCAACGGTGTCGGTAACAATCGTTGCTAGCTGTTCTTCCGGGTCAGCCTGCTCATGCCGACGGTTACCGTAGGTGGACTCCACCACAACATAGTCCGCCTGACTCAGTGTTTGGGGCGGATACATAACAGGATCAACCTGTCGGCCCAAATCGCCACTGAAAACGATGGTTTTGCCTTCCGCGCTCAGCGTCAACGAAGCAGCGCCAAGAATATGCCCGGCTGGTGTAAAACTGACCTTCAGCCCTGGGCAGATATCTGCGGAGTGATCAAACTTAATGGCTTCAAAATGGGACAGAGCGGCCTTGCCATCTTCTTCGGTATACAGAGGTAAGGCGGGCTTGTGCTTACTGAAACCCTTTTTATTGGCGTAACGCGCATCTTCCTCCAGCAAATGCCCTGCATCCGGAAGCAGAATGGAACACAAAGCCTTAGTACCCTGGGTCGCATAAATTTTGCCCTTGTAACCGGCTTTGATGAGCGCGGGAATATACCCACTGTGGTCTATATGGGCATGAGTTAGCAGCACCGCATCAAGCTTTTCAGGGTCAAAAGGTGGCGCTTGCCAATTGCGGCGGCGCTGGTTTTTCACCCCCTGATACATACCGCAGTCAATAAGGATGTTTTTGTTGCCAAAACTCAACAGGTATTTTGAGCCTGTGACCGTGCCTGTCGCCCCGAGAAAACTTAATTTCATTGCATAAACCCTCTACATTCACATCCGTTTGGTTTAGAACGCCCTACTACATTCCTGTTAGAGCGAAGGGGAGACCCGAAACAAACAGGCTTTCAGATAACGGGTTTCAGGAATTGCCGGATGTACTGGATGATCAGGCCCTTGCCCGCCACGATAGATTAGCTGAGGGTGCCTGTCCAAATGCCGCCCCGCACCGCGCACCAAATCGACTAAAGTCTCCTCTGGCAAATGCATGGAGCAGGATGCAGACATCAGCAAACCGTCTGGCTCAAGTAGGCGCATTGCCAGAGTAGCAAGCTTTTTGTAAGCAGCAGTACCCTTATTGAGGTCTTTTTTACGTTTGATAAAAGCAGGCGGGTCAGTAATTATGACGTCGAATTTTTGCCCTTCTTCCAGCAGACTTTCGAGCACCTTAAACGCATTACCCTCGTAGCAGCTTAGCTGTTCAGCAAAACCCAGATTTTCCGCATTTTTTTGCAGTTGATCCAGCGCCGCTTCAGAGGCATCTACAGCACAAAGAGACTCCGCTCCCACAGACAAACACTGCAAACCCCAGCCGCCCACATAGGAGAACAAATCAAGCACGCGCTTGCCCTTTACCCAGCGCACTAATTCGCGGCGGTTTTCCCGATGGTCATAAAACCAGCCGGTTTTCTGACCCTTGCTTGAATCCACCGTGAAGGCAACGCCGTTTTCTTCCACCTGCAGAAAATCTGGCCACTCACCAAAAGCCACTTCTACGGAGTTTTCCAGGCCTTCCAGTTCTCGCAGCGGGCTATCGTTACGCAGCAAAATCGCCTTTGATTTTAGCACGACTTTCAAGGCCGCGAGCAAGTCTTCACGCATCGCATCCATGCCCGCAGTATTCAACTGCATCACCAAATATTCACCGAAGCGATCCACCACCAAGCCGGAAAGGCCATCGCTATCGCCGTAGACGAGACGGTAAAAAGGCTGCTCGTAAACGCTTTCACGCAATGCCAGGGCATTACGAAACCGCTTCTCCAGAAAATTTTGATTTACGGTGTGACGCACATCCCGTGTAAGAAGGCGGCAGCAGATCAGGGACTGGGGGTTCACATAGGCCAAACCCAAAGCCTGGCCGGTGGCTGTCTCTAGCAAAACGAGAGAACCGGGCTCAAGGTCTTTAAGAGGTGTGGCGGCAATATCCACCTCATTGCTGTAGACCCATAAATGGCCCGCTTTAATGCGGCGATCGCTCTTTGATTTCAGGCGAATGGTGGCGCTAATAGGTTTAGACACAATTTACTCTCAAGAAAGGGGAAGGTCGTGCCGAAATGGCAGCAGACCATTATACCCCTCTTGATTGTACTGCGCTTGTGTAATTCGACGAAGGCCCTCAGGAAAACGCAGGGAACTTAGCAGCCCTGATTCGGGAGTACACCGCGATAAACAAGACAACAAAAAAATAGTAACCCTGGGAACCGCCGCTACTTTTTTTGCCGTCTGAGTCCCCCAGGGAACAATCAGTACCTTCTGGCACTAAGGAATGCTCTCTTAAAGAAGCCGCATCACTTAAGGGCATCTCTAAAAATTGCCTTTTTACCCGATAGCGGCGTCAGCTCCGCACTCAACTCCTCATGTAGCCCTTGTACACTGGGGGTTTCCGTGCGGTGCTTCCTTGCTCTCGAATAAAAATTCTAATTTTTAGAGATGCCCTTAACCCAATCGAACCAAACCGCTGTTATCAATTCCGGCTGAAAAACTTTGCCCTGATATAGAGACACGCAAGAAGGAGTGCCTGCACCACGGTATGTTGAATGCTATTTATTTTGCCTCCAGACTGTTGACAAAAAACGCTGCCCAATAGCCAACGTATTGATGCAAAGTCACATTTTGAATGATAAAGGTAGCTAAGCTATATTGCTGGGTTTTAACTACTTTCCAGAAAGGCCAAAGTAGCTTTAGCATCATCCTTGCCCGTAAAGCTTTTTTCTGAAGAAAGTGCTTCGGCGAGATGTTTTTTGGCGTTTTTTGCATCTTTAATTTGGAAATAGGTCATACCGATATGATATTGAATTTCCGGGTTTTCTGGGTACGCTGCCAATGCGGTTTTTATTAACGGCAAGGCTTCTTCATATTGCCCACCGGCATAAGCCAGCCAGCCTAGCGTATCACTAAATATTTTATCGTCACTTACTTCCAAAATTGCGCTTAACTCCGTCGCGCGCTGCAACACACCCACTTCATCAGACCTATTATTAATCAACAGCATGGCAAGGTTATTGGCCGCAAATTTATTGGTGGCGTCCATTTCCAAGATCGCTTCATACTGGCCAACAGCTTCATCCAGGTCACCAGAATTTTGCGCCATTAAAGCAGCCTGGGCGCGCAGCTTAGGATTGCCATTCGTGTTTTTAACCCCAAGTTTTAAAATATCCAGTGCTCTGGTGTGATTGCTTTGAGACACATAAGCCATAGCATGGCTACGATACGGCACCCACCACTCAGGCTTAATCTCGTGGACTTTTTCAAATGCGGCCACCGCTTTGGAATATTCTTTATCGCTAAGCAATAACTCGCCCTTGAGGTTATAAGCAACAGCGTTATCCTTCAGCTGCGAAGCTACTTCCGTCAACCAGGCCAGTGCATCCTTCTTTTTATCCTGAGCGAGAAGACTACGCACCTTGCCAGACATCGGCTCTACCGCTCCGGACTTGGCCTCTAATGACTGCGAAAAATGTGCAACCGCATCTTCGTGCTGGTTTTGCGATTGGGCAATTAATCCCAGATAATAGCTGCCACGTGCCATGTCGCCGCCCAGTTCGATAAAACGTTGTACTGCAGGCTCTGACTTATCAGCATTATTTGTGGACATATAGGCCTGAATGAGCTGCTCAAGAATTTGAATGTTTTCAGGCGCAAGACTATGAGAAACCTCCATTTGCTTGGCGGCCTCCAAGGGTTTACCGCTCTGCTTATAGAGTGCGGCCAACTGCATGCAAATTTGAATATCTTTTGGCTTCAGGTTTTGGGCACTCTTAAGCATATCAATGGCCAAGTCTGTATCACCATTCATAACATGCGCACGACCCAGCAATTTAATAATTTCCGCATTATCGAGATCGGTATTTAGCACCGTGCGAAAATCAGACACTGCACTTAAAGCATCTTTGTCTTTCAGATATAGCGTTCCACGCAGCGTAAGCGCCTCGATATTACCTGCATTCTCAAGCAACACCTCTTCGATCAACACTTTTGATTCTTCCCGCTTACCCTGGGTTTCATATAGATAAGCCATACGAATTTTTGCTTTCTCGGCACTCAGCTCATCACTTTCAATCAACGATTGATAAATTTTTTGTGCTTCGTCCTTTTGATCAGTTTTCATGAAATATGCAGCCAGACGAAATTGTAAATCGTGATTATCATCATCTGCATTTATTTCTTTTCGTAGCATAGCGACGGCTTTATCCTTGTCACCACGGAATAAATGCAGATCAAAAAAGCTGACAATAGGCGCGGTCTTATCTTCCGAGTTGGCAATTAATGTTGTTAATACCAACTCAGCTTGTTGGGGTTTGCCACTTTTTTCATAGAAAAATACCAGCTGATTTTTTAGATTTATATTGTCTGGCTCAAGCTCCACCAGAGTTTTCAACTCTCGTTCTGCGTCATCCATTTGGCCAGCAGAAAGATAAGCACGAGATAGAAAGGTATGAAGCGTGACGCTTTCAGGATGATTTCCTAACTCACTCTCTACCAGCTTTACAGCCTGCTCACCCTTCTTATCCCATTTTAATAAAGAGGCGTACAGCAAAATTGTGTCAATGTTATTTGGCTCAATGGTGTAGGCCTGCTTGATATTTTTAAGCGCTTCGGACTGTTTCCCCTGGCTTGCGAAACTGCCAGCCTTTAAGGTTAATGCCTTGGGGTTTGTGGCATCCATAGCCAACACTTCTTCTGCCAAAGTCATGGCAAGCGCTGCCGCATTCGCCAGGAGGTATAGCCGACCAAGGCTCAGCTTGGCAGTTTTGCTTTCAGGGTGCTCTTCAATAATGCCGCGATACTGGCCAGCTGCTTGCCGCCATTCTTTTAACTTCATCAACGTTTCGGCGTAACCAAGTCGGGCAGGCAAATATTTTGGGTCAATTTTTAATACATTTCGATAACTAACCCGCGCTTTATCATAGTGTTCTTTTTCGAAGCTTTTTGCTGCCTTTTCCATATGCTTAACTTTTGTGCCTTCGATGCCTCCACAGGCCACCAAAAAGGCTAAAACACAGAACACGAATAGCTTGTAAATATTCTTCATTATTCAACTCTTCACTTGTAATTTCTTTATATGGAACGACAACTCAATGCGTAATAAAGCTTGGCAAAGATTGTCATACAATTGCATCAAAAAGATTACACCTTCACAGAACCAATGTGCCTACACTGACTACGGGCAACTTGGCACTATAAGATGTAGAGGTATTCACACCAAGTGCAACCGCAGCAGTCATCAATAAAGCAGCGCACTAGGGCATAAGATATCCCGGCACATAGTTTTGCAATAGCGCTTGAGATTCTCGAATCAATTTTTGAATACGCTCGTCAGCCTGCTCGACACCCTCATGCGGGAATACCGGCGTGGTGACGCGTATCATCGCTCCGTCAGTACGCTGCTTCGTTATAGAGTCCCAAAGCAAATAGAACTTCACCAAGTATTCGTTATTGAGTAAGCGGCCACGCTGCTGAAACCAGTAGTAAACCAAAGAAGTCTGGCTGCCTTTGCTGATCACGGTGCGGTTTACCGGCAGCAAAAAATCATTACCCAGTGTAATCTCGGTTCTTTCAAAGTCTGACATTTCCCAGCCATCACCCGGCATACAGCTTTTTGGCGAGTGCGCTGAGCGGCCTTTTTGTTGCGAATCATAGTACGCAACGTAATAGTTTACGGGGTACCCGGGCTGCTCAGAGTAATTTATCATTAAATAATCACTTAATTTTAATGATTTTAAGTGGGCAGGATTTAAATAATCGCGCTGACCAGACCACTGCCCCAAGTCCTGAGGGTAGGATGCAAAAACATCCCTATCAGGAATGATCTCCTCACGCTCAGGTGAATAAAAAAATACTGCACTAAAAAGGAGTATAACAACTGTACTGAAGTAGAAAGGCCGTAACGAAGAACTGGAAATACCCTTAGAGCCGATAGACTCGGCCAAAGAATTGGGTTTTCCTGCGTTATGGGCCTCTACCTGCAATACATCAGTGAGCGATCGCTTATCGCCTATTAACCATGAAAGTAAACGTATCTCGAAAATAATAATTGCTAATGAAGACATAAAAACCACCCAGCCTTCAAAATCGTGCAACAGTCCCTCTGCCGCTTTTTCACCCCAGGTATCGACGGTCACACCGATTAACCCGATACGTAAACTATTCATAACAACTGTAATCGGGATGCTCGATACAAATACGATAGCCTTTAGAAAAACGTTAGCCTGATACATCAAGGCCAATATATAGGCCAAAGCCGAAAGAGGAAACAGATAACGCAAACCTGAGCACGCCTCAACAACCTGCAACTTCATCTTTCCAAGGTCTATAACATTGCCCTCCAGATAGACAGGAATGTCAAATAGCTGAATAACGGCAACGCCAATTTGAGATGAAACCAATTGGAGCTCCGAAGAAAGGCTCCTATAAATAAATGAAGGGAGGGGAACCATAAATAGTAAGATTAAAAGAGGAAATAGATAGTACCTGAATGTTGAAACACCTGTAACTGAAAGTACTACTCCGAAAATCGCCACCAAAAAACCGTATTGAATAACAGTGTATAAAGTACCCAACTCCCCCATCAGCCCAAGCATCAAACCTACGCAAACAACAAAAACACCCAAATATGAGCCACGATAAGGCAACTGAGATAGCGTAACGCTTCTTTGCCAGAGGATATATATGGCAATTATTGGCAAAAAGAATCCATGACTATATTCTTCTTTTATTGTCCAGACGCGGAACATATTTTGTATTCCGTCATAAAACATCAATACCAAACCTGACAAAACAAGCGCACACAGTGCCAGCAGAGGCGCGCTGTGCTTCAGAACTTCACGGTCAATCGTTTTATGATACCCAGACACTCGACTTCCTTACGTTTTAATACAAATACTTTGAACTTACATTCTCCAAAAACCCCACGGCAACACATCACCGTAGCTCTAGCGAATGACGTCAGATACTGAAATAGCTATATGACATCCCTATGACGCGTGAAAATTCCAGTAGAGCCCCTTTCCCAGATCTATAAAGTTGCGTTGTTAACCCATTGTTTTTTCATGCTCGAATTGCGCACATATACTCATTTGCCATCCATCCCTACAAAATGCAACAATAATAGGCTGGTCGCTTATAGCCGTTATGGATAGCTTCACGGGGCATACAAAACCAAGGATAAAAGGAATTGCGGGGCACTAATGGTAACAATATTGAGTAATAAATGAGATTTTTTCTGTTAATGCTTATCAATTCTTTATAAGCAGTTGTTCCACCAAGCGATGGGCTACTTCACCATCCCAGTCTCTCGCCCCTTCGATATACGCGATTAACTGCTTGTCACGATTGATCAAGTAAGATGCAGGCATTCCAGATACGTTAAATCGTTTGCTTATTTCCCCATTTTTATCCAACAAAATGGGGAAATCCAGCTTCAGTTTTCTTACGATCGTACTAATGCGTTCCGTTTCGTGGCTATCCGTATTCACTGCTAGCAAAGCAAAACCTTGATCCTTGTATTTCAAATATAAACGATTCAACGCGGGCATTTCAGTTAAGCAAGGGGAGCACCAGGTTGCCCAAAAATTCACTAAGATTAGCTGGTCTTTTAATTCCGAAGAGGACACCATTTTACCGTGGCGAGATAGCAGTGAAATCTCCGGCGCAACGGCAGGTGAAAGCGCCCTCACC
>Ga0209345_10006831_pt1 | contig 10258 bp, 13 predicted proteins | sample Cruoilmetagenom7_FD_187294 | JGI IMG/M metagenome (GOLD analysis project Ga0209345, IMG submission 187294) | Oil polluted marine microbial communities from Coal Oil Point, Santa Barbara, California, USA - Sample 7 (SPAdes) (version 2) | ecosystem: Environmental > Aquatic > Marine > Oil seeps ... | reverse complement strand
CGCGGTGGTCACGGCGGCATAAAGCGGTGCATCGCCGCCCATCTGCCGCGCCAGCAGGTAGCCGTTCATCGCTGTGGGCACGGCCGCGCAGAGCGCCAGGATGATCAGCGATTCGCCGCCAAGGCCGAAGACCACCGCCAGCGCCACCATGATCGCCGGGAACGCGATCAGTTTGAGCGCAACAGGCACCAGCACAGCCGGGCGGGGGCGAAGCGCGTCGTTGAGTTTGAGACCTGCGCCGACCATCAGCAGTCCGAGCCCCAGCGATGCACGGGCGATCAGGTCGACCGCCTGCTCGAACGGTGGGTACATTCCGAAGGGCAGGGCATTGACGACGATGCCTGCGACGCAGCCAAGAATCAGCGGATTGCCGGCTATCCGCTTGACCAGGGTAAGGGCGCTGCGGCCGCCGGTTCCGTACCAGACCAGCATGGCCACATTGATGAAGTTGAGCGGGATGACGAGCAGCGCCATGACCAGTGCAACAAGAGCCAGTCCGCTCACGCCGGTCATTTTTTCCGCGATCGCCAACGCCACGAACGCATTCCACCGCGAAGATGTCTGAAACAGCGTCGTGTAGCTCGCATTCGTCATGCCCATTGCCCGTGCCAGCGGGTGCAGCGCCAGCAAGAGTACAGTCATGACCGCGACGGCGAGCAGCGACACAATCGCGACGGTGCCCAGTTCGATGCCGGAATAGTCGGCCTTGGCCAGGGTGAGAAACAGCAGAAACGGGAAGAACAGGTAGTAGCCCAGCGTTTCCAGACCCGGCCAGACGCTCTGGTCGATGAACGGGACCCGACGCAGGACAATGCCGAGAAGCACGATCAGGAAAATCGGCAGGATGCTTTCGAATATGGGGATCATGGGTACCGCCGGAAGGATTGCGCCCTCTCATAAGCGGCTGAAGTGCGTTGGGCAATGGCGGCTGTTAACCTTAACAAATGGTTTACATTGCGCGACCCGGCCACCACCGGCATGGTGTCTGCTCAGAGTAACCACATCCATGAGCCCCGACGGATCCGTGATGATTTCAAGTCGCCTGTATTACGCCTCGATGATGCTGTTCTGGGTTTGCTACCTGTCGCTTCTGGCGCTGGTTGTAACCTACGCACCGCAGGGCGGTATCGAATTGGCCGGATTGACGCTGTTTGCCGATTCCGGGCTGGTCGATAGCGCCATCGCAGCAATGCAGGCGATCGGCTTGTCACCGGTCGGCCAAAGCGTCGTCTTCGGGCTTCTCGGCGGTTTCAGCGCCGCATCGGCCGGCCTGCTCCTGTTCGCGTTGATATTCTACGTGTTCGGTCAGGAACGCGAACAGCGCGAGGCGCGGCCCTTGGCGCAAGGGGCGGTGGCCTGCACCGTGTTCGCCGCAATGCTGTCGACGCTTGTCTTCTTTGCAGGCGGTCAGGCGGGCGCTCTGCTGGCGCTTGAATTCGGTGCGCTTGGCGGTCTGTTCCTGACCGTCATGTCACTTGCACAGGCGCGGATCGAACCCGACGATGTGGCGGAGGAGGGGCTTGGCGAGCTTGATCAGGTGATTGCCGATCACGCTGCCAATCATGCCGCTTTCAGCGCCCAGCTTGCATCTTTCTCCAGGCATGGAACACAGTCATGAAGGTTTTTCTCGTCCTCTGGATCATGCCGATCGTCCTGCTGGGAAGCTGGTATGGCCTGTCCTATTACGACATCAATTTCGGCTACCGCATTCTCAGCCGCGAGCTGCACGATCTGGTGTTCACCATCTACGGCAACCTGCTCGGCATTCCGCCCGAAACGATTCCGCCGCTGGTGCTCAAGGCGATCATACTCGACACGTTTCTGGTCATCGGTTTCATCGTGATCAAGCGCCGCCGCAAGCAGATCTGGGCCGCCATCCGCAAGATGCTGGGCTGGACCGAACAGGGCGAAAGCGCAATGCACACCGGCAACACCGCCGAAGCCGAGTTCTCACGTATTTCCTGATGCATCCTGCCCAGCGCGCAAACCGGTCAGCCGGTCGAGCGCGCCCTGCAGGATGAAGCTGGCGGCGGCCGAATCGATCCGCTCCTTGCGCTTCTTGCGCGAGACATCCATCTCGATCAGCGCCCGTTCCGCCGCAACCGTCGACAGCCGCTCGTCCCAGAAAATGAACGGCAGGTCCGTCTTCTGCGCCATGTTGCGGACGAAGGCGCGTGTTGCCTGGGCCCGCGGGCCTTCGCTGCCATCCATGTTGACCGGCAGGCCGATCACCGCAGCGCCCGCCTTGTCCTGTTCCAGCGCCGCGATCAGCGCGATGGCGTCGAGTGTGAACTTCTTGCGCTTGATCACCGTCCGCGGCGAGGCAAGCCTGAGCGACAGGTCCGAGACAGCCAGACCGATGGTTTCGGTCCCCAGGTCGATGCCGGCGATGGTCTGTCCGGGCTGAATTTGCCCGGCAAGCTCTTCGATGGTGATAGCGGCCATTTTTTGCTCTCTGCCTTTGCGCCACAGCTTCAGCCGCGCTAGATGTTGCTTTAGCGAACAAATCCGCAAATTGCGAGGGAGTGCAATCGATGAAGATAACCTGGTTGGGCCATTCGGCGTTCCGGCTCGAAACAGCCAAGTCGACGATCCTGATAGATCCCTTTTTCACCGGGAACCCTTCCTTCGAAGGCAATGACCGCAAGGACGCGGTCAAGGGCGTCACCCATATCCTGCTGACCCACGGCCACGCGGACCATATCGGCGACACGGCGGCCATTGCCAAGGAAACCGGCGCGGTCGTGCTGTGCAATTACGATCTGGGCATGTGGCTTGGCCACCACCAGGGGGTCGAAAAGCTTGAGCTGGGCAACACCGGCGGCACCATCTCGCTCGATGGTTTTTCGGCCACTTTCGTCAACGCCTTCCACTCCTCGGCGCAGATCACCACCGACGGTGTGTCGCATTCACTGGGGAGCGCAAACGGCCTGATGCTGCATTTCGAGGATGAGCCGGGCCTTCTGCACATGGGCGACACCGACATTTTCTCCGACATGGCGCTGATCAACGAGTTGCACCGCCCGGAAATCGGCATCGTGCCGATCGGCGACCGTTTCACCATGGGCGGCGCGGTGGCAGCGCTTGCCTGCCGCAGGTACTTCTCTTTCGCCAAGGTGCTGCCCTGCCATTACGGTACGTTCCCGGCGCTGGATCAGACCGCGGATGCCTTTGTCGAGGGTATGGAAGACGACGCCAAGAACGTCGCCGTGCCCAAATCCGGTGAAAGCCTTATCGTCTGACGCGGCCATTCGAAAACCGCAGAACCACAAAACAGTGCCCCGCAGTTGCGCGTCTGCCCGCTCGCCGCTATAGCGGGGCCACCTGTTCACACCACCCGATGAGGACCCGATGTCCGTAGATCTTGCCACCGTCAAACGCGTTGCGCACCTGGCCCGTATTGCGGTCACCGACGAGGAAGCCGCCCGCATGGAAGGTGAACTCAACACCATTCTGGGCTTTGTCGAACAACTCTCCGAAGTCGATGTCGACGGCATCGAGCCGATGACCTCGGTCACCCCGATGGCGATGAAGAAGCGCGCCGATGTTGTCACCGATGGCTCCAAGGCCGAGGACATTGTCGCCAACGCGCCCGAATCCACCGACAACTTCTTCGTTGTCCCGAAGGTGGTAGAGTAGCAGCATGGCAGTCTCGGTCGCCATTGAATCCCCGCTTCAGGATGACGTCACAGGGCTTGTGGAAGCTCTGGACGCCTACCTGGTGCCGTTGGCGCCGGCCGAATTCCATTTCGGTCTGAACATCGAGGAAATGGCGGGCGACGATACCACGGTGTTCGTGGCACGTGACGACGCCGGCGAGGCCATCGGCATTGGTGCGCTCAAGGATGCGGGCCTGGATGCCGGAGTTCTCACCGGCGAAGTCAAGCGCATGTTCACCGCCCCGCGGGTCCGTGGCCAGCGCATAGGCTCGGCACTGCTGGATGCGATCTGCGCGCGTGCCCGCGCCAAGGGCATGAAACGGCTGGTTCTTGAAACCGGCGTGGGCGAGGGGCTTGCCGCCGCCGTCCGGCTTTATCAAAATCATGGCTTCACCGAATGTGGCGCCGTTCTCGATTACCCTGATTCCGGCTATTCCCGGTTCTTTGAAAAGAAGTTGTCCGCATGAGTGACCTGACCCGTCTGACCATCGCCGAAGCCCGTGACGAAATGGGCAAGGGTGCCTTTACCAGCGTTGAACTGACCGACGCCTACCTGGCCGCCATCGAGGCCGCCAACCCGGCGATCAACGCCTATGTGAAAATCACCGCCGACAAGGCCCGCGAGATGGCCAAGGCCTCCGACGCCCGCCGCGCCGGCGGTTCTGCCGGAGCGCTCGAGGGCATCCCGCTCGGCGTCAAGGATCTGTACGCAACCGAGGGCGTGCACACACAGGCCTGTTCCCACGTGCTCGACGGCTTCGAGCCGCGTTACGAATCGACCGTTACCGCCAATCTCTGGTCCGATGGTGCGGTGATGCTGGGCAAGCTCAACATGGACGAGTTCGCCATGGGCTCGTCCAACGAGACATCGTACTACGGCCCGGTGATCAACCCCTGGCGCGCCGAAGGCTCCAACGCCAACCTGGTGCCCGGCGGTTCTTCCGGTGGCTCGGCGGCAGCCGTTGCGGCACTGCTGTGCGCCGGCGCAACAGCCACCGACACCGGCGGTTCGATCCGCCAGCCAGCGGCATTTACCGGCACCGTCGGCATCAAGCCCACCTATGGCCGCTGCTCGCGCTGGGGCATTGCCGCCTTTGCCTCCTCGCTCGATCAGGCCGGCCCGATTGCCCGCGACGTGCGCGATGCCGCAATCCTGCTCAAGTCGATGGCATCGGTCGATGACAAGGACACCACCTCGGTGGACATGCCTGTTCCGGATTACGAGGCGGCGCTCGGCGAATCTGTGAAGGGGCTGAAGATCGGCATCCCGCGCGAATACCGCATCGACGGCATGCCCGCCGAAATCGATGCGCTGTGGCAGCAGGGGATCGCCTGGCTCAAGGATGCAGGCGCCGAGATCGTCGATATCGAGCTGCCGCACACCAAGTATGCGCTGCCGGCTTATTACATCGTCGCGCCCGCCGAAGCTTCGTCGAACCTGGCCCGCTACGACGGCGTTCGTTACGGCCTGCGCGTGCCCGGCAAGGACATTGCCGAGATGTACGAGAAGACCCGTGCCGAAGGTTTCGGCCAGGAAGTCAAGCGCCGCATCATGATCGGCACCTACGTGCTCTCGGCCGGTTACTACGACGCCTACTACCTGCGCGCCCAGAAGGTCCGCACCCTGATCAAGCGCGATTTCGAGCTCGCCTTCGATGCCGGCGTCGACGCCATCCTGACGCCCGCCACCCCGTCTTCGGCCTTTGCCATCGGCGACGAGAGCTTGGCCAGCGACCCAGTCAAGATGTACATGCAGGACGTCTTCACCGTCACCGTCAACATGGCCGGTTTGCCGGGAATTTCGGTTCCTGCGGGCCTTGACCCGAAGGGTCTGCCGCTTGGCCTGCAGCTCATCGGCCGCCCGTTCGGGGAAGAAACCCTGTTCAAGGCCGCCCACGTCATCGAACAGGCCGCAGGCCGTTTCGAACCGAACAAGTGGTGGTGAGGCCGGTTCCAAACAGACAGCTTGAAAGAAGCGGCGCCCTGAGGCGCCGCTTTTGCGTTTAGCGATTGTTCAGCTGTGATCTGACCAGCTCCAACCCGCGACGTGTGACGCCATAGGGCTGGCCCTTGCGCGAGCTTATCGCGCGTTTGCGCTTCAGCTTGCGAAAGGTTTCAGGTTCCAGGCCGGTAAACAGCCAGCCTTCCCGGGTGATGAGCTTGATTTCGGCAATTTTCCGGTTGTCATCACGGGTCAGTTCGATCCTGCCGCCTTGCGCCAGCAGGTGTAAAATGCGCTGTTCAGCGCGGGAGATATCCATTGTCTGTTCTGTCCAATAGCGCTCGGTTGAGCGCACAAAAACATCGGCCGACGTCACGGACGTCAGCGGCTTCATGTTTTTGTTGGGCCATGCGCGGCGTGTTGAACGCGGGACGCAGGCCCCTTATCGGGACTCGGACAGGAAGTACATAAAGGCTCCGGTGATGGACCTGTGCACGATAGTAACCGGCTGTGGCTGGATCAAGATCGCAGCTCTGTGCTGCCGCTTCGAAAGACTGGTACTGTTGCGCAATTACCCGGTAAAACGGTGCAGGGCTTGATGAACCGCCCGTTTCCGGCGAAACTCCTCGTAAGCGTCACGCATCTTCGCCTGGCGGAAATTCGACGGAGCGGTCACAATGCTTGCTATCAGGCCTGCAACTTCCGCCGAAGCCCAGGATCTCGCCAAGATCGGTTTGGCCGCCTGGGAAAAGGCGATTCGCGTCTGGGGAGAGGATGCGGAGCGCCTGCGCGAGAACGCCAGGGAAGCCTATTACGATTTCTGCACCCGCTGCTGGCCCGATATCCTGGTTGCCGAATGGGATGGCGAACTTGCTGGCTGGGGCTCGTGCGAGAAGGCCGATGATTTCATCACCGATCTCTGGGTGTTGCCGGAATTTCAGGGCAGGGGCATCGGCACGGCGCTGCTCGACAAGATCGAATCCGGTATCCGGCAACGCGGGTTTTCCGCCGCGCGGCTCGACACCCATGCCCGAAACCTTGATGCGATCCGGCTCTACAAGCGGCTTGGCTATCGCGTCAAAACCTACTTCGTGACCTATTCCGAACCGCTCGACGAGGACATCGACAAGGTGGAAATGATCAAGGAGTTCGAGCCCCACAGCGATCCGGTTGATCCCGATGCCGGCGAATACGGTCTCTACAATCTCTGAATGACGCCACTGTCATGTCCCGGGCACGCAGTGCTGCAAAAGCGGCCTTCTGCCGAAAGCCCAAAAAAAGACCCGGACACGGGAATCCCGATCCGGGCTTTCAAGTCGGGCAAAGATCTCTTTGCCTAGAGGGAGCAGAATAGGCGGGAGCCAGAAATCAGGCTGCGGGTTGCGAATTCGCGTTGTTGAGCACCCGCTCGAAAAGATCGTGATTGCGGCAGAACGAGGGAGCCTCGTCCGCATCGACCTCGTGCGACAGCCAGCTCTGGCAGGCATCCGGCCGGTCACAGGTCAAGCAGCGGTTGGCGGCCCGGCGCAGCACGCCGGCATGATCGGGCAGTTTCCAGATCTCGTCGGCAACGCCAAGCTTGGTCATCATGGCGTCCATAAGGTCGGCCTGTTTTGTCAAACGGCTGAAAATATCAAGTACGCTCATGATCATCTCCTCTTCGATGTTGAGTTGAGAATCCCATGGTGCCCGGGTGCCCGCATTGATCTCGGTCAAACATTTTGCAGGTAGTTTCCCGCTGCTGGGCCGCCCTGTGCCGGTAAAGCCTTGCAGTCGGGCCGGCTTTGTTCTACCCGACAGGGAGCTGATCCTTCAAAGATAATGAGCCTGTCATGAGCCTTGTCGATACCCGTACCCCTGATCCGAAACGCCTGATTGCCGGTGCCACCGGCGACTGGGAAATCATCATCGGTCTGGAAGTCCATGCCCAGGTAACCAGCAAATCCAAACTGTTCTCCGGTTCGTCGACGGAATTCGGCAAGGCGGCCAATTCCAATGTCAGCCTGGTTGATGCCGCCATGCCCGGCATGCTGCCGGTGATCAACGAGGAATGCGTGGCCCAGGCCGTGCGCACCGGGCTTGGCCTGAAGGCGCAGATCAACAACCGCTCGGTGTTTGACCGCAAGAACTATTTCTACCCGGATCTGCCGCAGGGCTATCAGATCTCCCAGTTCAAGGATCCGATCGTCGGCGAAGGCACGATCATCATTTCGGTCGGGCCTGATCGCAAGGGCAATTTCGAGGACATCGAGATCGGCATCGAACGGCTGCATCTCGAACAGGATGCCGGAAAGTCCATGCATGACCAGCATCCCTCGATGTCCTATGTCGACCTCAACCGCTCCGGCGTGGCGCTGATGGAGATCGTCTCCAAGCCCGACATGCGTTCGGCTGACGAGGCCAAGGCCTATGTCACCAAGCTGCGCTCGATCCTGCGCTATCTCGGCACCTGTGACGGCAACATGGATGAAGGCTCGATGCGCGCCGACGTCAACGTCTCGGTGCGCAAGCCCGGCGGCGAATTCGGCACCCGCTGCGAAATCAAGAACGTCAACTCGATCCGCTTCGTTGGTCAGGCCATCGAATCCGAAGCCCGCCGCCAGATCGCCATCATCGAGGACGGCGGAACCATCGATCAGGAAACCCGCCTGTTCGATCCGGCCAAGGGCGAGACACGCTCGATGCGCTCGAAGGAAGACGCGCACGACTACCGCTATTTCCCCGATCCGGATCTTTTGCCGCTCGAATTCGATCAGGCCTTTGTCGATGCACTGAAGGCGGAATTGCCGGAATTGCCCGACGACAAGAAGGCCCGTTTTGTCGCCGACATGGGCCTGAGCGTCTATGACGCCTCGATCCTGGTCTCGGAAAAGGCAATTGCCGATTATTACGAGAAACTGGCCGCGGGACGTGACGGCAAGACCGCTGCGAACTGGGTCATCAATGATCTGCTTGGTGCCTTGAACAAGGCCGGCAAAGGCATTGAAGAGACTCCGGTTTCACCCGAGCAGCTCGGCGGCATTCTTGATCTGATCAAGAACGGCACCATTTCCGGCAAGATCGCCAAGGATCTGTTCGAGATCGTCTTCACCGAGGGCGGCGACCCGGCCGAGATCGTTGAAGCCAGGGGCATGAAGCAGGTTACCGACACCGGCGCGATCGAAAAGGCCGTTGACGATATCATCGCAGCCAATCCCGATCAGGTCGCCAAGGTCGCCGCCAAGCCCGCACTCGCCGGCTGGTTCGTCGGCCAGGTGATGAAGGCAACCGGCGGCAAGGCCAATCCGAAAGCGGTGCAGGATCTGGTCAAGGCCAAGCTCGGCATCGAGGAATAGGCTGAACTGATGTTCTTCGTCCGCTCCGCATCGTCAAGAGACATCCCGGCTATCCGGGATGTGCTGGCTGAGACATGGCGCGCCACCTACGCTCCGTTCTACGGCGCGGCGCGGGTCGAGGAAATCATCGCCGACTGGCATTCGGAAGCCGCGATCAAGGCCTATATGGAGCGCCCCAACGGCGAATTCCTGGTGGCTGATGACGGCAAGCAGATTGGTGGCGTTGCTTTCGCCAGCCACGCCCCGGGCACCCATGTCGTCTCTCTGCACCAGCTTTACGTCCGGCCCGCATGTCAGGGGCTGGGCATTGGCCGGGATCTGTTTGCCGAAATCGAAACCTGTTTCCCCGGCGCGCAAACACTGTCGCTGGAAGTTGATCCCGGCAATGAACCGGCGATCGCGTTCTATCAGTCGCACGGAATGACCGAGACCGGCCGCACCGAAAATTGCGGCAAGGGCGAATCGGGCATTCCCGCCGTGATCATGACCAAGCCGCTTCTAGGCTGACCACTTCCAGGCGCATTCACAACCTCAGTTTGCTTCCAGTTCCCGGCCATTGTTGTCCCACAGCCGCACCGCCGAGCATCCCATGATGTAAGGGCGCAGGGTCTTGTCGCAGGCCACCGCAACCGCCGCCATCAGCGCCTCCTTGCTGTCCCAGCCGCAAAGATACTGGTGCCAATGCAGGCCTTCGGTGTGCTGGACGAACAAGTCCGCCGACCAGCCTGCCGGATAGCACCATTTGACCCGGAGGCAGTCTTCCGCTCTCGCCCCGCCTTCAACGCATTTGACCCGCGCGCAGGCAAGCGTCTTGTCTGTGCTCTGTCCGGTGCATACACCTGACGATTGTTCCGGTGCTTCGGCAAAGGCGATGCCGATGGGGCCGTCCTGGGCGAAGGCGGCAGGCGCAGCCCCTGCCAGCGCGATCAGGGTCGCGCATATGAATTTCATGATCATCAGTTTTCCCCTGTTCATGCAGAGACTGTGATCATGCAGTCATTTTCCTCATCTGAACAGCGAGCGGTCGAGTTGGAGCGCCAAGGCCGCGGCAAGTTGATCAATCACGATGTTTTCTACAGCCTTACCTCACGACACCTCACGTAAGCTGTGCTAGTCAAACAGCACTGGGGACCTTCAAAGAGTTATGAGACATGACGCAGGTTTACAAAATCGCGATACCGGTCTTCCTCTTGGGCTTTATCGCCGGTGCCGGCTTCTGGTACCTGTTTTCACCGGCCTTTATTGACCGCGTCGTCAACGAAGAGCTTCCGGCCGGTTTCGAACTGAGCGAATTGCGCAGCGGAAATTTCCGCGACGTCGAC
>Ga0209345_10006830_pt1 | contig 10259 bp, 8 predicted proteins | sample Cruoilmetagenom7_FD_187294 | JGI IMG/M metagenome (GOLD analysis project Ga0209345, IMG submission 187294) | Oil polluted marine microbial communities from Coal Oil Point, Santa Barbara, California, USA - Sample 7 (SPAdes) (version 2) | ecosystem: Environmental > Aquatic > Marine > Oil seeps ... | reverse complement strand
AAAAATATAAACTTGCGTAAGATACTACAAAAAAATCACTTCAAGAAGTTCAGCCTTGATGGATTCTTTCTTAACGCTCTCTAATCTGTTCAAACAATTTCAAAGTTTTAATCAGATTATACCTGCTGCCTATCTTAGTTACTAAATTTCTTCAATACGCTACAAAAACAATTAAACTTCCCTCACGCAAGATTATAGCCGGACACTACTAAAGATTTTCGAGTTCAGTATCATATTCATCTATAATATTTTCCCAGGCAAAGGAGTCCATTTTATTTGAAAGACTTTTCATATGATCCTGGAAACAGGGGTAATTGATGATTACAGATATCAATTTTTCCATGAGTTCTTCCTGGCTTTTATAAAGAAAATCTTTATGAAAAGAATCCGGAATAATTTCCGGATATGAAAGTCTGTCAGGCAAAAGGGGGATACACCCGTATCGTACGGCCTCCACAATCGACATTCCGAAATTTTCCTGATTCGCTGTACTTATTACAACAGCACCCCTGGCCAGCAGATTAAAATATTTTTCCCTTGATTCTATAAACCCGTACTGTATAATTTTACCTTTATATTTTTCCTTTGCAGCAAGAAAATCTTTGGGTACTTTCTGAAAATTTTCCCCCACCAGAGCAAGCCTGAAATCAAGACCTTTTTCAAGCAGAGCATCCAGAGCACTAAAAAAAGAAGAAGGATTTTTATCAAATTCCCAGCGGTGGTTCCATATAATAAGGGGGGGTAAATCATTTTTTAAACTAAAATCAGGCTCAGCATCAAACATGCATCCGGGATAGATAACAGTCGATTTTGCGCGAATCTCTTCTGTAACCCAGACTGGTAAAAATTCCGGCATCATTTTAAGAAAAGCCGGAAGCTTTGAAAAAAAAGCATTAAAATGTGTTTTGGAATTAAAAATAACCCTGTCCGCAGCCAGGGCCGTTGTTATATCTGTAAATCCGAACTGAAAGTCCCTGTGTTCACCAGAAGCCAGGGGATATGTTATCTGATTTTCGTGGAAATATACCACTGCCGGGGGAAAAAATTTACCGGAAAGAGCCTTAAAGTCGGCCAGACTCATTAAGTTGGTACAGATGAGGCCGTCATAGCATTCAAGTGATTCTATTTTTTTAATAAGATATAAGGATGCCCCGCGCATCCTCCACTTCCAAAACCTGGCGGGAAGAGTTATCAGATCTATATGATGAACTGAACTGGAAACCAGACCTCGAGCAAATTCCCGGTGTGAGCCTCCAAAAAATGGTTCGATAAAGAGAAATTTCATTTTTTTTCTTTTTTTATAAAAAATTAATATTTAATTCTTTCAGAGTTGTTTATTGTATGGTATGGAGATTTCAAGCAGGCAGAACAATTTAAAAGGAGAGTATAATATGTTTAAAAAGATTGGCATTCTCATTTCTTTACTCAGTTGCATTGTTTTTATAGGTTGTGCAGGCCCCTACACGCAGGGCATGTTTTTTTCCGATTATCGGGCACCAGCTTGTTCTCCAGATGATGGCAGCGGATTAAAACCCGGGTCGAAAACCGGCAAATCACAAATGATCAATTATGTTGGGTTCGTTGCCATAGGCGATGCCAGCATCCAGGAAGCGGCCAATAATGGTGACATTAAAACAATAAAAACTGTGGAATATCAGTACAACAGTATAATGGGAATCATAAATACAACCACCACCATCGTTACAGGGGAATAACTAAACCATATTTTTTGCCTGCCTGCAAAGTTTAAAATAGGCTGTCACATACTCTTATATTATGTGACAGCCCATTTTTCTTGTTTAAAATTCATGCCCGATCATTAGATTAAAATGGTTTCCCCCAGCATCCATAGTCCTGCCAAAAATTTTTACATCAGCCCTTGACCATCTCCATTCAAACCCCATATGAATTTTGTCTGTCAGGGGATAATATGCCCCCCCTCCGACCCAGCCACCAACACCCCAAGTATAATCATGATCGTATGATATATCTACATAAAGGCTGATTGTATATATCCCTGCTCCTATAAACGGTTTTAAGGGATGGAATTTGTCAAATTTTTTCTTCACTCCAAAATACATTTCCGAAGAAAAAAAATCAACATTCTTATTTTGTCTCAAACCGTCAAGACTTGCCGGGATTGAGGAATTGCCATATGAAAGGATGTAGTCAAATGCAATACTTAATGGCCAGTCTTTCTTTTTCATGTCAGAGATCAGACCAATTTCCGCTTTTTCATCCATACCAAAATTTTTAGAAAAATCATTATCCATCTGCAGCAGACCAAAAGCAAAATTGATGTTCCCCATATAATCAAGGCAGATCCCCATTTTCGGACAGCCAAAAATAATAATAGTAAAAATTAATATCAACTTTTTTTTCATAATTATCGTTATATGGTAACTATTCAGTGCCCAAAGCAAATTCAGCATTTTCCGTTCAGACACTATTTAATTTCTGTTCCTGCTTTTCCATTAACAGCATCTTCAATGCAATTTATAAAAGTTATGACCGCCCGTTTTTTTTTGTTTTTGACAAATTCCACCGCAGCTTTTATTTTAGGCCCCATGGAACCCGGGGGGAAATAACCTTTTTCAAGATATTCAGCGGCCTTTTCATATGTCAGGGTTTTAAGATATTTTTCATCCGGCTTCCCATAATTTAATGCGGCGCCGTGGACATCGGTTGCAATAACAAATATATCGACATCCACCTCTTCTGCAAGTTTTGCGCTGGTCATATCTTTATCAATTACAGCGTCAACGCCGCAAAATGTTCTCCCTTTACGTTTTACAGGAATCCCTCCTCCACCGCAGCAGATCACTATAAAATCCATATTTATAAGTTTTTTAATCTCAAGTTTTTCTACTATGGTTACAGGTTTTGGTGAAGCAACAACCCGCCTGTAACCTTTTGCGGTTTTTTTGACGGGATAGTTTAAAAAAGCAGCCTCTTTTTCCGTATAGGCCGGGCCTATTGGTTTATCCGGTCTTTTAAAGGCTGGATCTTTTTCATCAACCACCACATAACTTATCAGGCTGACAATCGGTTTAGCATCTATCCCGATTTCCATCAGCTGACTATCCAGCACCGATTCTATCATATAACCGATCTGCCCCTGGGTCTGGGCCACAAGGATTTCAAGGGGCATCCTTCGCTCTGACGAAATTGCCTCCTCTTTTAAGAGGAGATCCCCGACCTGGGGACCATTTCCATGGGTGATTATTATCTTATATTCCCGACTCAGCCGTGCAATCTGCTGAATTGGAATTTTAAGATTATCAAACTGTTCCTGAATTGTCCCGACTTGACCTGCCCGGATAAGAGCATTTCCGCCAAGGGCCACCACGATGGTCTTTTTGCGCATATTTTGAGCCATATTTAAAAATATACGTAACTATTCAGCGTCGCTGATTTAAGATAGGCAGCAGGTATAATATGATTAAAACTTTGAAATTGTTTGAACAGATTAGAGAGCGTTAAGAAAGAATCCATCAAGGCTGAACTTCTTGAAGTTATTTTTTTGTAGTATCTTACGCAAGTTTATATTTTTACCAGATTCTTTCTTTACGCCCTCTTATTTGTGAGTTTTTCATGATTTAATCATATTATACCTGCTGCCGTAAATATTAACTGAATAGTTACAAATATACTTCGGTTTAGTAAATTAAAATCCAGAATAAAAACAATTTCTAAAACCGGCTTATTTGTTTTAACAGAACATCTTTTAATTTGGGGGAAGCATGGTCTTTATATTCATAACCAACCCTGAGGACAGGTTTTTTTATGGAGATAATACGCGAAAGCTGCGCAGGAGTTGCAAAAAGAACAAGGTCACATTCAGTATTATTAATCGTAATTTCAAGATCCAAAAGCTGCTTTGAGCTATATCCCACAGCAGGAAGAACAGGGCCGATATGGGGGTATTTTGCATAAGTATCCCTTATTGTACCATGGGCATAGGGGCGAGGATCTACAATCTCGGCTGCATTATATTTTTCTGCTGCAATGGCTCCTGCGCCAAAGGACATTCCACCATGGGTGATTGTGGGCCCATCCTCCACCACTAAAACAGTCCTGTTTTCTATAAGTTCCGGGTTGTCTACTATAACAGGGGACTCAGCCAGAATAATTTGTGCACCCGGCGCATTTTTTTTGATATTTGTTATAACTTCTTCAATTTTTTCAGGGGGGGCTGAATCGACCTTATTAACAATCGCTATATCCGACATTATCATGTTTGTCTCACCTGGATAATAAAGGAGCTCATCCCCTGCCCTGTGCGGATCAAAAAGAACTATATGTATATCCGGCTGGAAAAATGGTGTATCATTATTCCCGCCGTCCCATATTATGATGTCCGCTTCTTTTTCAGCCTGTTTCAAAATCCTGGTATAATCAACCCCTGCATAAACTATAATTCCCTGATCCACCAGCGGTTCATATTCTTCCATCTCCTCGATGGTGCACTTATGCTTTTTAAAATCAGTGAGAGTGGAAAAACGCTGTACAGCCTGAGCCTTTAAATCTCCGTAGGGCATGGGATGCCTTACCACAACAACCCGTCTCCCTTTTTTTTTTAATATTTCGCAAATTTTTCGAGACGTCTGGGATTTTCCACAGCCGGTCCTGACTGCACATACTGCTATGACAGGTTTTTCCGATTTCAACATGGTATATGTGGCACCTATCAAAATAAAATCGGCGCCATGGGCCATGACCACAGATGCCTTATGCATTACCGATTCATGGGGGACATCGCTGTAGGAAAATGCCACAAGGTCAACCCTTAATTTTTTAATCAGCCCAGGAAGCTCTTCTTCCGCATAAACAGGAATACCATTTGGATACAGATCACCTGCAAGTTCCGGCGGGTATGTACGGCCTTCAAGATTTGGAATTTGAGCTGCAGTAAAACAGATAACAGAGTAACGGGGATTATTTTTAAAATAGATATTAAAATTATGGAAATCCCGGCCCGCAGCGCCCATGATAATAACTTTTTCAACCATTATCCTCACTCCCCAGATTAATTTTCTAAAAACCGATGGTTTATATTTATATATCCCTGAAAATCTAAAGTCCCATAGACCGGGGCTGGTCATAACATCGGCCATAAATGTTAAAACTAAGGGTTCGTTCAAGAATAAGTCGGCCATTTTAAGTGTTGAGGCACCCGTCTGGCAAGGCGCGAAAACGTAAGAATATCAGGATATTCTGAGGTTTCGGAACGCAGTCAGGCGGGATGCATCGGTGCTTAAAAGGTCAAGTTATTTTTGTACGAGCCCTAAGGAACGGGGACGAAATAAGTTAGCAATTTTAAGTATTGAAGCGTCTGCCTGGCAAGACGCGAAAGTGTAGGAATATCAGGATATTGCTACACTTTTGTAACGCAGTCAGGCAGGATGGATCGACACTTAAAATACCAGGTTATTTCGTCCTCGCTCCTAAGCCCATCAAGTAATATTATTTAGTGCTTTTTCCCTGTTCGTCAAGTATTTTTTTCAAACCACACAATATTTATTCAATTCAAAGCAAATCCCGGCAAAGCATGATTCATAATCACAAACGTCAAAAACTCTTGCGATATTTTACAAAATGTGAGCATTATTACACCTTTTATATATGTAATTATAAAAGATGTAATAATGATCCTACATATTTTTAACTTGTTCAGCCAAACTCTCACGTTTTACATGGAGGAAAATAGTTATGGTCGGTATCCGTTCATATGGGGCATATATCCCCCGGTATCGTTTAAGCAGGATGAAAATTTTTGAGGCCATGGGATGGCTCAATTCAGCTACAATTGGTCTGGCAAAAGGCGAAAAAGCAGTGGCCAATGCAGACGAGGATAGTATTACCATGGCTGTGGCCGCAGGAATAAACTGTATGGGGAAGATTGATCGCAATAAGCTTGATGGGGTCTACTTCGGTTCCACATCAATGCCTTTTCAGGAAAGACAAAATGCCGGTATTATCGCAACAGCCCTGGGAATGAAAGAAGATGTGAGATCCATCGATTTTTCAGGATCCTTACGATCCGGTACATCTGCACTTCTGGCCGCCATTGATGCTGTGGGTTCAGAAGGCTCAAAAAATATGCTCGCATGCACCGCAGACTGCCGCCTTGGAAAAATGGGAAGCCCCCAGGAGATGCTCTTTGGTGATGCCGGCGCATCTTTTATGGTGAGTGATGAAGATGTAATTGCTGAATTTAAAGGTTCATATACTCTAACCTGTGATTTTGGAGATCATGTCCGCGGAAGATATTCAAAGTTCGACCGCCAGTGGGAAGACCGCTGGATCAGGGATATGGGGTATGGAAAAATGATTCCCAAAGCCATTAACGGCCTTTTGGAAAAATATAAAATCAAAATAGATGATTTTTCCCAAATTGTCTATTCCTGCCATTATGGGGCTGAACGAAAAAAAATAAACAAAACACTTGGCATAGCTCCTGAAAAGGTTCAGGATATATTAATGAATGAAATCGGTGAGATGGGATCTGCCCAATCCCTTGTCATGCTGGCAAGCGCCCTTGACTCTGCCAGCCCGGGGGACAAAATACTGGTCATAAGCTATGGAAGCGGCTGCGACGCCCTTTATTTTGAAGTTACAGATAAAATAAATGACTTAAAAAATATTAAAGGGGTTGCTGCTAATCTGGCTGACAAGGCTGAACTGAGCCATTATGCAAAATATCTGGCATGGAGACAGATTATCCCCATCGATACAGGAATCAGAGGTGAAGAGGAGTTACCCAGCCGATGGTCTTTCATATGGAGATCAAACAGGGCCGCCTTAAGCTTTTGCGGCAGCAGATGTACTAAATGCGGAACTCCCCAATTTCCTCCTCAAAGGGTATGTGTTAAACCTTCATGCGGAGCCATAGATGAGATGGAGGAGTATAATTTTTCCAATAAAATTGCCAGGATCGGAAGCTTTACAGGGGACAATCTTGCAGCATCCATGAATCCTCCGCAGATTTACGGAAACCTGTTTATAGAAGGGGGGGGGAAGGTAATGATGAATTTTACTGATTGCGATCTCGATTCCATTAAAGTTGGAATGCCTCTACGTTTCACCTTCCGAATCAAACATATAGATGAAAGAAGGGATATAGTCAGATATTTTTGGAAAGCTGTACCCATAAAGGAGGAAAATTAAAATGGCTGCTGGAATCAAAGATAAGGTTGCGATACTCGGTATGGGCTGCTCAAAATTTGGAGAGCGCTGGGATATGAGCATCGAGGATCTGATTCTCGAGTCATTTCTGGCATGCATCAAAGACGCAGGAATAGAAAAAAAAGATGTTGATGCCTGCTGGATGGGGCTCTATTTTGATGAGATAAGCGGGGGGAAATCCGGCATCACAGTCTCTTCCACCCTTAAGCTCCCCTTTATTCCCATTACCCGTGTGGAAAATAAATGTGCAACAGGAACAGAAGCATTCAGAGGCGCATGTTATGCCGTGGCATCAGGTGCCTATGACATGTGCCTGGCCGTGGGAGTGGAAAAATTAAAGGATACAGGATTCGGCGGACTTCCAGGCGGTGGAACAGACGGACAGATAGACGTTTTACTCGGCGCGGACAGAACCGCTCCAGGTGCTTTTGCTCAGCTGGCTTCGGCGTATGAGGCTGCATATAATATCCCCATGAAAAAAATTAAAGAGGCCATGGCACATATTTCATGGAAAAGCCACCAGAACGGATCTAAAAATCCCCTGGCACATTTAAGAAACACACCTTCTGTGGAAAAGATTCTCAATGCCCCCATGATCGCATATCCATCAGGCCTGTTCGACTGCTGCGGCGTAAGTGACGGAGCTGCTGCTGCCATTGTTACAACTCCTGAAATAGCAAAAAGAATAAAAAAAGATCAGGAAATTATTTACGTAAAATCCCTTCAGATAGCATGCAGCTCAGGGGAAGAAGCAATGTACACGGACTGGGACGGAGCCAGTATTATGACGACTTCCAAAGCAGCAGAAAAAGCTTATAAGGAAGCAGGAATCACCAATCCCAGAGAAGAGATCAGCATGATGGAGGTTCATGATTGTTTCTCCATAACAGAGCTTGTTACCATGGAAGACCTTCAAATATCCCCAAGAGGGGGCGCTGTGAATGATGTATTAAACGGTTTTTTTGACCTGGACGGAGGAGTACCCTGCCAAACAGACGGCGGGCTCAAATGTTTCGGCCATCCCATTGGTGCATCCGGTATAAGAATGCTTTATGAGATGTATAATCAGCTTCAGGAAAGATGGCCTGAGGACAGACAGGTAAAAAATCCAAAATACGGTTTAACACACAACCTTGGGGGATTCCCCAATCGAAATGTTGTGAGCGTATCAATCATAGGGAAATAGATATAAGGATCGGAAATGAAATTACTTGAATAAAATTATTTGTCTTTTGGCCCATCTACTGCGTTGCATCAAAGGCCGAATACATCAAGTATTCAACCTTTAATACGCCTTGTATATGAACCAAAATCCTTCACAATTTTTGTTCAATTTATATAATTTCCGACCCTAAATCAAAAACTTAAGGCCTCATTATTTTTATATTGACTACCCAATAATCGAGGTCTTAAATTTACAAAACTAAAACTTAACTATTCAGTTGCGCTGATTTAAGACACGCAGCAGGTATACATATCCGCTGAATAGTTACACCAAAACTCAGCAAAGGAGCCTGCCGTGGATTATCAGACTATCACATACGAAATAAAGGAGAACGTAGGCTGGATAACATTAAACAGGCCGGACGTACTAAATGCCCAGAACGATACTGTACGAAAAGAACTTACAGATGCGGTGAATAGGGCAAAGGTTGATGATAATGTTCGTGTTCTGGTTATAACGGGAGCAGGTGATAAGGCTTTTAGTGCCGGAGCAGACATTACCATGTTCCCCTCAATGACCTCTGCGGCTGCCATCGATATGTTCAAGGGCGAAAAAAGGGCTGTCCAGACCATAAGAGAACTTCTTAAACCTGTGGTGGCCATGGTAAATGGTCTTGCCCTGGGCGGAGGATGTGAACTGGCCATGGCTTGCGATATTATAATAGCCACGGATGATGCCAAATTCGGGCAACCAGAAATAAATGTGGGAATAATACCAGGAGGTGGGGGGAGTCAGATATTAACACGCCTTGTGGGAGAAAAAAAAGCAAAGGAGCTTATAATGACAGGAGGTTTTCTTTCAGCGCAGGAAGCCCTTGGTCTTGGTCTTGTGAATAAAGTTGTTCCCAGAAATGAACTTAGAGCAACAGTTGAAAAAATTGCAAATAAAATAAAAACCAAATCTCCTGTAATTTTAAAATTGGGAAAAATTGCCGTTAACAAAGCTCTTGAGACTTCATTGTCCGTGGGGCTTGAAAGCGAAAAAGAACTTTTTGCCATGTGCTTTGGTACCGAAGATCAAAAAGAAGGGGCAAATGCATTTTTGGAAAAAAGGAAACCTGATTTTACAGGAAAATAAGGCTGAAAAGATACCGGGAGTAGATAATGACTGCTGACAAGATTAAAACAGTTGCTGTTTTGGGTGCCGGAGATATGGGGCATGGCATTGCCGAAGTTGCCCTTATTGCAGGCTATAAGGTTATTTTAAGGGATATAAAGGATGAATTTGTTCAAAAAGGAGCAAAAAGAATAAATGAAAGTCTTGCAAAACTGGTAAAAAAGGGAAAAGTCCCTGAAGACCATTTTAAAAAAATAAAAGCAGAGCTTCTCGTCCCATGCGTTGATTTGGCAGATGCTGTAAAAAATGCGGACCTGATAATTGAAGTTATCCCTGAAATTCTCGATTTAAAAAAGGAAGTTTTTAAACAGCTGGATGAGTACGCACCTGAACATGCCATACTTGCCTCAAATACTTCTTCCATATCGATTACAGATATTGCCTCAGCCACAAAAAGGCCTGACAGGGTCATGGGTCTCCACTTTTTTAATCCTGTGGTGATCATGAAGCTTGTGGAGGTTATAAAAGCAGAAAAAACATCAAAAGAGACAATGGACGCAGGCTATGATTTTTGTTTAAAAATTAACAAAATCCCTGTTCGGGTGGAAAAAGATGTTCCCGGGTTCCTGGTAAATCGTGTTAATGCACCAACCCATGTTCTGCGAGGCTGCACCATAGACCAGGGGATTGCCACCCCAGAAGAGATTGAGGCTGTAATGAGGAAAACAGGCATCGCCATGGGACCCTTTGAGCTCCTCGATTTTGTGGGCCTTGAGGAGCTCAAAGGGTC
>Ga0209345_10006829_pt1 | contig 10261 bp, 9 predicted proteins | sample Cruoilmetagenom7_FD_187294 | JGI IMG/M metagenome (GOLD analysis project Ga0209345, IMG submission 187294) | Oil polluted marine microbial communities from Coal Oil Point, Santa Barbara, California, USA - Sample 7 (SPAdes) (version 2) | ecosystem: Environmental > Aquatic > Marine > Oil seeps ... | reverse complement strand
AACAACTACTTTCGAATTAGCTGATTCAGCCAGTTTATTGGTGGCTTCAATGCCCCTGAGCTTGATGATATTATCGGTCAGGCTCGCAGAAACCATCCGGTTATAATTAGCAATCCCTTGCGCCTCAATGAGTTTCCGGTCAGCCTCCAGCTTCTCCTTCTCATTGATATAGGTCATGGCGAACATTTCCTGCTCCCGTGTCAGTTTGGTTTCAATGGCTGCTTTAATTTCAGGGGGAAGGTTAATGGAGCGGATCAGCAGGGCCCGCATATCAATGTCATTTTCCTGTAAAACATTGGCCGTCTCATCAATAATAGCGGTTTCCACTTCATTTCGTTGGGTTGAATATATCTCTTCGGCCGTATACCTTCCCATAACCTTTCGGACCGATGACCGGACCTCAGGAACCACCAGCGTATTTACGAATTCCTCACCGAATACTTCATGGAGGTAGCCGATCCTGGTGTATAGTGGATTGAAACGTACGGTGATATCCACACTGATGGACAATCCGTTTTTATCGAGTACGTCCATGGTCTCCTCCCGTTGTTGTTCCCTGACGTTGTACTTGAACATTTTATTCCAGGGGGCGATGGTATTCAGTCCCGTAGACCTGATGGTCTCCTTATCCAGCTTACCGCTGATGGTCCTGAAAACCAATCCTCTTTCCCCGGGCCTGATAACGTAAAACATCCTGCTACCGAATATTAATAGCAATAGCCCAATTACAACGGCTGTGATTACGAGTGTTTGTTTACTTTTCATAGGTTTCAGTTTTATTGTTTCAACAAATATTGTGCAAAAATATACTATTTTGTGTAGCAGACGGGACAATTAATGCTGTTTTTTTGTGATATGTATTTTCAAGCTTCGGAATTGATCCTGAATAGGGATGGTAGTATTTTCCATCTTCAGTTGTTTCCGGGAGATATAGCAGATACAATTATCCTTGTCGGAGACCCAGACAGAGTAGAAATGGTGTCTTCCTTTTTTGACTCCATAGAGATCCGTAAGTCGAACAGGGAATTTGTGACACATACGGGCAGCTTTCGGGGGAAAAGGATCACCGCTCTCTCAACAGGGATTGGAACCGACAATGTGGATATTGTCCTTAATGAACTGGATGCACTAGCCAACATAAACCTGGAAAAGCGCCAGCTGAATAAAAGCCACAGGACCCTGCGGCTGGTAAGGATAGGGACCACCGGGGGGCTCCAGAAAGATATTCCACTTAATAGTTTTATCCTCAGCAGGTATGCAGCAGGGTTTGACAGCGTGCTGAACTTCTACGCGGACAGGAATAAGGTTGCTGACCAGGCCATGGAAAAGGCGTTTATGGAGCATACAGATTGGCCCTCTCAATTATCAGACCCCTATTTTGTCCCTTCCTCAGATGATCTTTTCAACCTGTTCCCGCCAGAGATTCACAGTGGCATTACCATTTCAGCACCCGGCTTTTATGGTCCCCAGGGACGAAGAATCCGTCTTCAGGCCCTGGACCCCCAACTGAATGATAAACTGGAAAGCTTTCGGTATCAGGGATTGCGTATCACCAATTATGAGATGGAAAGTTCTGCCTTATTCGGACTGGCAAAGCTTCTCGGACACCATGCAGTGACTTTGTGTGCCATGATTGCAAACCGTACTTCTCTTGAATTCACAGAAGATTATAAAGGGATTGTGAATAAATTAATTATATTCACCCTCAAACACCTTTACTCCAAAGGCTGAAATGATGATGACCAGGGAGGAAATACAGGCATTGCTCCAATTGCTGGATGATCCCAATGTAGAGGTGAACCAGACGGTTACCACCCGGATCCTTGAACAGGGACCTACAATATTGCCCGATCTTGAAGCTGCCTGGGAAGGTTCTATGGATCCCATGCATCAGGACAGGATCATTAACCTAATACAAGAAATCCAGACCCAGTTCAACCACAAACATTTACAAAAATGGGTGCGTACAGAGCAGAATGATCTCCTGAAAGGTGTTTTCCTTATTTCCAGGTACCAGTATCCGGACCTTGAGATGAAAGAACTTGAGATCAATCTTGACAGGATCATCAAGGATGTCTGGCTTGAATTAAATAATAACCTGACTGCCCTTGAAAAAGTAAGGATACTAAATCACATCATTTATGATGTTCACGGATTTACCAAGAACACCAAGAACTTTTACAGTCCACAAAACTCCTTTATCAACCAGGTACTAGAAACCGGGAAAGGAAATCCCATATCCCTGGCAGTAGTTTATACCATTATTGCCCAACGGCTTGACCTGCCCATTTTTGGTGTCAACCTACCCAAGAATTTCATCCTTGCCTATAAAGACATGCTGGTGGCCGGCAGCGGTTTTGATGAAGTGTCTGAAGATATACTATTTTATATCAATCCTTATAACAAGGGAACCGTGCTGGGCAAGAGGGAAATAGAATATTTTCTTAAACAACAAAAGATAGAACCCCAGGAATCTCATTTCCGGCCCTGCAGTAACCTGGAGATCCTTGTCCGGGTCTTGCACAACCTGATCAATGCCTATCATAAATCAGGATACAGAGAAAAAGCAGAACTATTTGAAGGAGTATTGAGGATGATCAGTTCTCCCTGACCAGCATACTTCAGACTTTAAAATACGACCTGTACCATTCAATGAATTGCTTCACTCCTACTTTAACTGGAGTGTCTGGTGCATAGTTGAATTGTTTTTCCAGGTCAGAAACGTCCGCCCAGGTTTTTTCTACTTCACCAGGCTGGATCGGTATCATGTTCAGAATGGCCTTTTTGTCGATGTATTCTTCAATGGCAGAAATGAAATCCATTAATTTGACCGGTTTGCTGTTCCCAATATTATACAGGCGGTAGGGAGCAGAGGATATAGCCGTGTCCATTTTCTCATCAAGTCCTTCCATTTTTTTTGCTGGTGAATCAAGTACTTTCTCAACACCTTTTACAATATCTGTAACATAGGTAAAATCCCGCTCCATCCTGCCCTCATTGTGTACATTAAAAGGTTTGCCTTCCAGGATGGCCTTTACGAAAATGAACAAGGACATATCAGGTCTTCCCCATGGACCGTAAACAGTGAAAAAACGGAGCCCTGTTACCGGGATGCCGAAAAGATGGCTGTATGAATGTGCCATCAGTTCATTGCTTTTTTTACTTGCGGCATACAAGCTTACCGGGTGATCAGCAGGCGAATGAACGGAAAAAGGCATTTCCTTATTCAATCCGTAGACACTAGATGAGCTGGCATATACGAGGTGCTCTACGGGATGGTACCTGCAAGCCTCCAAGATGTTCAGAAAACCTGTAATGTTACTGCTAATGTAAACATCCGGGTTGGTAAAACTATAGCGCACTCCGGCCTGGGCAGCCAGGTGCACAACCCTGTCAAATTTTAATTCACTGAAAAGGCGGACCAGGTTATCTTTGTCTTCAAGATCCAGCCGGATGAATTTGTAACGTTCAGAAAGGGTACTGCTAATAAGCTTATTATACGCTATTTTTTCACGGTCAATACCTGTTTCAGCCAGTCGGCCGTATTTCAGATCAACATCATAATAATCGTTGATGTTATCCAGGCCAACAATTTCGTAGTTAGATCCAAACAGGGACCTGATCAGGTGGAAACCAATAAAACCGGCTGTCCCAGTAACAAGCAAACGTTTCTTTCCGGGTTTTTTATTTTGCATAACTTACGGCACGAGTTTCCCGGATCACGGTGATCTTGACCTGTCCGGGATATGTCATCTCATCCTGTATTTTTTTAGCAATATCATAGGAAAGGCTTTCAGCATCTTTATCGCTTACTTTTTCACTTCCTACAATAACCCTTAGCTCCCTGCCGGCCTGTATTGCATATGTTTTACTCACGCCAGGATAAGACAGCGCCAATGCTTCGAGCTCCTTCAGCCTTTTAATATAGGACTCCACGATCTCTCTGCGGGCTCCGGGACGGGCACCTGAGATGGCATCACAAACCTGCACAATAGGGGCAAGCAATGTATTCATCTCTACTTCATCATGATGGCTTCCAATGGCATTGCTAACTTCTGCTTTTTCCTTATGCCTCTCGGCAAGCTTCATCCCAAGGACTGCATGGGGTATTTCAGGCTCATCATCAGGAACTTTCCCAATATCATGCAATAATCCAGCCCGCTTTGCCAGCTTGGCATTTAGACCAAGCTCCGAAGCCATGACTGCACATAAGTTGGCCACCTCACGGGAATGCTGAAGCAGGTTCTGTCCATAAGAAGACCGGTATTTCATTTTGCCAACAAGCCTGATCAGCTCTGGATGAATCCCATGGATCCCAAGGTCGATCACGGTCCGTTTACCAACTTCTGCAATCTCCTCCTCAATCTGTTTTTGTGTCTTATTCACTACTTCTTCAATCCGTGCAGGATGGATCCTGCCATCAGTAACCAGTTGATGCAGTGCAAGTCTGGCAATTTCCCTTCTAACAGGATCAAAACCTGAAAGTATGATGGCCTCAGGAGTATCATCCACAATGATCTCAATCCCTGTAGCAGCCTCAAGGGCCCTGATGTTCCTACCCTCTCTTCCAATAATACGACCCTTTATCTCGTCATTGTCAATATTGAATACAGTTACGGAATTCTCTATGGCAGTTTCAGTAGCCACACGCTGGATGGTTTTCACCACAATATTCTTGGCATCCCGGTTGGCTGTCAATTTGGCCTCATCAACGATCTCATTAATAGATGACATGGCTTCTGCCTTTGCCTCGTCTTTGAGGGACTCGATCAGCTGGTTCTTAGCTTCATCCGCTGAGAGCTGGGAAATGGTCTCAAGTTGTTCAACCTGCTGTTTATGCGATTTATCGAGTTCTTCCTTTTTCCTTTCAAGGATTTCCATCTGATGGGCCAGGTTATCCCTGATTGCTTCAACTTCCTTGTTTTTTCGATGGATATCTTCGTTCTTTTGGGAAAGAGAACCTTCCCTTTGCTTTATGGTATTCTCAGCAGCCTGGACACGCTGGTTCTTTTCATTAATCACTTTTTCATGCTCAGACTTTAACTGGAGAAATTTTTCTTTGGCCTGTAGAATTTTATCCTTCTTGATCACTTCTGCCTCTGCCACAGCTTCCTTTACGATATTGATACTTCTCTTGCGTAAAATCATCAAATGTAGAAGGTAAGTGATGATTCCCCCGGCAGCCAGTGATATGAGGGCTATTATAATTAATAATATATTACCGTTCATAGCTTATTTGGTTTGTTCTGGGTTATATATAAAAAAACCCGCATGCTTCTTCAAGATTTAATAAAACCCCTGTATAACATGGGTGGAGCTGCCATTCGATTTCGGTTTTCCACTGCCCCCCGATAAATCGGGGAGTCCTCCGAAGAGGCTGAGGCCTGACCTAGATCAATTGAGCTTTGCCCCAAATTGATTAATGTTGAGTTCCATAAATAGTTGAAGAAACTATGCGGGCTAAATTCTTCTATGTTAAAGAACGTATATTACTCTTTGTCCAATACAGCTCCTAATTCCTCATTCAAATCCCTGATCTTTTGCTGTATCTCCGAATCTCCTTTAATCCCTTCTCCGTCAATTACTTTTATCATAAATTGCAGGGCAGCCATTGCCAGAAAATCCTGGGTATCTTTATCTGCGTATTTCTGTTTGTATTGTAATACTTTTTCATTTATCGTCCTGGCTGCTTTCCTGATCTTTTCTTCATCATCCCGGTCTATCTTTAAAGGATAATACCGATCTGCAATATTTATTCGAATTGACAGTTTTTCATCCATCTGGCACAGATCACCTATTCAAAAGAGCAATACATTTATCAATCTCCCGCACCATCCTGTTCACTTTTAATTTTGCATCATGCACATCGTTACTTGAAACAATCAGCGCTTTTGAAATTTTTAACTTATTATATTTTTCCTCGAGATCGATTAGCCTGTTATCATCGAGCTTCAGTCTCTCTTCAAGTTCACTACTTTTCTTTTTCAGTTGCTCGTTTTCTATTCTTTCTTTCTGATAAAGCTCCACCACTTGCCGGATACGTGTCTGTAATTGATCAAAAGTATCCAAATGTGAAGTACTCATGTTAATAAATTCTTACTACAAATATAAGATTGTTACAGAAAATTTAAAATATTTAGCCTTCGAAATTACGAACGCCAGTCCCTCGTTGATTAAAGGCAGTGAACTGTTGATTAAGATTTAACCATGAGCTTCCGTTATCCTCTTTTCTTATTAACCCTATTTTGCCTGGCAGGATATGTCAATTCTCAGGACCTATTCCGAAAAGACTATTTCATAGCTCCCATCAACATCCCCATGTTTCTCTCAGGCAGCTTTGGTGAACTGAGATCCAACCATTTTCATTCTGGCATAGATATAAAAACCCAGGGGGTTACGGGACATAGGATCTTTGCTTCTGCGGATGGTTATGTTTCAAGGATAAAAGTTGAAGCAGCTGGATACGGAAATACGTTATATATCACCCATCCAGCTGGATACACAACGGTTTATGCCCATCTCAAGAGCTTCAGAAAAGATATTGCTGATTATGTGAAGGAACTTCAGTATAAACAGGAGAAACATGCCATGAATATCTATCCTGATAAAGAAAGATGGAAGGTGGAAAAGGGAGAGTTTATAGCCCTATCTGGCACATCAGGGTATTCTTTTGGACCACATTTACATTTCGAGATCAGAAATGCCGCCAACCAGGCTCCCATGAATGTACTTTTGTTCGGATTTGATATTGAAGATGATGTTTCACCTAGGGTGAGGTCTGTTTTCCTGTACCCTGTTGGAGGAAATGCCCATGTAAATGGCGCCGGAGTAAAACAAAGATTTCCTTTGGAAACTGACAGCGCAGGATACGTACTGAGAGACATGCAGGAGCCGATGGCAAATGGAAGAATAGGTTTTGGGATTGAAGCATTCGATTACCTCAATGGTGCTCGTAATCGCTGCGGGGTTTACAGCATAATAATGCTCATTGACGGAGAGATGAAATATCACTGGGAAATGAATCAGTTTACGTTCAGTGAATCAAGATATATCAACAGTTACATAGATTATGAGGAGAAGCAGTTGAACAGCAGGCTGGTACAAAAAACTTACCTTGAACCAAATAATCGCCTGGGACTATACCAATATGTTGAGGAAAAGGGGATCTTTGATTTTTCAGCCGACAGGGAATATTCGGTCCGTTTTATCCTGGAGGATACATATACCAACAGTACCGAAGTATCCTTCAAGGTCAGGGGCGGTCAATCTTACCCTCCTCCCCCATCGTCAAGCACCAATGATTTAATCCAAAACTTCTCCTGGGATTCACCAAATGAGTTCAGAAGAGAAGATGTAATCTTGAAAATTCCCAAAGGAAGCCTTTATGACGACCTGGATTTTACCTATGTAAAATCTGAACCTGTGAAAGACTCCTGGTCCCCCGTTCATCACATCCATCATAACCATACCCCGCTGCATCTTTCAGCTGAGCTGGCCATACAGGCGGATAGCCTTCCGAAAAATCTAAGAGACAAAGCCTACCTGGGGTATATGAACGGAAAAGACGGACATATGGAAGCAGCAGGAGGGGCATGGGAAGAGGGTTTTGTCAGGAGCAAGATACGCTCATTTGGAAGGTATACAGTGCTGGTAGATACCATTGATCCTGAAATAAAACCGCTGAACCTGGGAGGATCCCGTAACATGAGTTCAAAATCCTTTATTCGTTTCAGGGTCAGGGACCAACAATCAGGTATAAAATCCTATGAAGGTTATATAAACAACCACTGGGTACTTTTTGAATATGATTTGAAGAACAACCTGGTATTTTACCGGTTTGATCGCGATCGGCTGGAGCGGGGAAAAAACCATGAATTAGAATTATATATTATTGACAATAAAAATAATATAGCGTATTATTACACTGAATTTTACTGGTAATCCCTGGTCCGGTTTCAGATGGACAATGATAAAAACATCCTGGGGATCATGTCCGGCACTTCACTTGATGGACTCGATCTAACTATATGCTCTTTCTGGGAAAGCGGCAAAAAATGGATATATCGTATACATACTGCTGAAACCATCCCCTATACAGGGGAATGGATCAGAAAATTTAATTCAGCCCCCCATCTGTCTGGGATTGACCTTTTAAACCTTCACCAGGAATATGGTCAATTCATTGCCGATAATGCACGTAAATTCATTCAATCATCCGGTTTAACTGTGGATATGATCTCATCTCATGGTCATACAATCTTTCATCAACCCGAAGCCGGATTTACCATGCAGGCAGGTGATCCACAGGTAATTGCCACCACAACTGGTATTACGACAGTAGGAGATTTCAGAAAGATGGATGTCTTGCTTGGGGGACAGGGAGCTCCGCTTGTTCCTGTAGGTGACGAATACCTCTTCGGAGAATACGACTTCTGTTTAAACCTGGGTGGATTTGCCAATATTTCCAGCCAGCCTGATGAGAAGCGCTTTGCAAGGGATGTTTGTCCGGTTAACATCGTTCTTAATTACCTGGCAGCAGAACTGGATCTTCCTTTTGACAGGGACGGGCTTGCAGGCAGGTCAGGCAATCTGTCAGAGACCATGTTCAAGCGTTTAAACAGCATAGATTATTATCATACTGTCGCAGGTCCTGGTTCCCTCGGACGGGAATGGGTGGAATATGAATTTTTGCCGGTGATCAGGGATTTCAACCTGCCAGTAACGGATATCCTGAGAACCATATATGAGCATATTGCATTCCAGGTAGCCAGGCAAATCCGCCGTGGTGCAAAAGTGCTGGTTACCGGTGGTGGAACCTATAACCTGTTTCTGATTGAAAAAATCAGGGAAATTAGCCGTGGAAACATCATTATACCATCCAAAAACCTGATAGAATATAAAGAAGCCCTCATATTTGCATTTCTTGGAATGCTGAGGCGACATGAAAGAATTAATTGTTTTGCCTCCGTTACCGGTGCCACGAGGGACAGCTGCTGCGGAGTGATTTATAGATTTAAGTGATTTTTGATAATTTATTAGCCTAAAGGAATGGAAACATTTATTGCTTTTAATCCTACAAAAGTACATTTTGGGAAAAACATTGTCAGTGGACTGGGAGAAGTTGCGACCCAACTTGGAAAGAGGGCCCTGCTTGTCTATGGCAGGGGATCTGTCCTCCGCAATGGCAGCTACCAGGATACGAGGGACCAGCTCGATAAGGCTGGTATTGAAGTTATAGAATTCAGCGGGATCAAACCAAATCCGGTTGTTGAGGATGTTGACGCAGCAGCAGGAAAAGGGATCAAACATAAGGTAGATATGGTAGTTGCCGTGGGAGGCGGATCTGTGATCGATTCAGCTAAAGTTATATCTGTCTGTATTTCAGATCAATGCAAGGGCTGGGATGTCATGAAAGGAATGCGGGATCCTCAAAGCGTTGTTCCCATCATAGCAGTGCTCACACTTGCAGCTACGGGAAGCGAAATGAACGCAGTGGCCGTCTTACAGAATAACCAGACCATGGAGAAATTCGGCTACAGGCACCCCACCATGTTCCCAAGTTTTTCTTTCATGGACCCTGCTTATACCTGTAGTGTCCCGGCAAATCATACTGGGTATGGAATTGCAGACCTGGTGGCCCATGTGCTTGAATCCTATTTCGGGCAGGGAGATGCAAGCCTATCTGACCGCTTCTCAGCATCCGTCATCCTGGAAGCCATGGAATACGGTCCTAAATTAATGAATGATCTGAATAATTACGACCTCAGGGCCAGGATCATGTGGGCTGCCACGAATGCATTAAATGGCCTTCTGGCTGGGGGGAGAGCGAACGGGGATTTTACCAGCCATGCCCTCGGGCACCAATTATCTCTCCTGTATAATACCATCCACGGTGCTTCCCTTTCCATAGCATTTCCTGCCTGGATGAAGCATATGAAACCAAAGATAGGCCACAGGCTGGAAAAACTCGGGCAAGATCTTTTTGGTGATGCTTCTGCTGGAAAAACAATTGAAGGTCTTGAATCTTTCTTCAGAGAGGTTCAATGTCCAGTACGCCTGAGGGATATCGGCATAGGTCCGGATCAAAAAGAAAAGATCGTGTCATTAATGATTAAAAACAAGGTCAATGGAAAGAATCCTGATAATTTGTTGAATGATGTGGACAGGGAGCTAATCGTGGACCTGATGTTTGCAGAATAAAAAAAGGCGCGATTCTCAATCGCGCCTTTTCACCCTAATTACTAACTAAAAACACTAACCA
>Ga0209345_10006828_pt1 | contig 10262 bp, 6 predicted proteins | sample Cruoilmetagenom7_FD_187294 | JGI IMG/M metagenome (GOLD analysis project Ga0209345, IMG submission 187294) | Oil polluted marine microbial communities from Coal Oil Point, Santa Barbara, California, USA - Sample 7 (SPAdes) (version 2) | ecosystem: Environmental > Aquatic > Marine > Oil seeps ... | reverse complement strand
CCCGTGTTTCGTCTTGATGCTGCCGCAACCAATGGGTAGCCCTAATCTCGGAGTGTTACCGAATAAGAATCAAAACACTCTGGGTCAGAGTAGTGGGTGTGTGAGAGTTAGGCAGGTAAGGCCCCGGACCGTAAACCCACTTGATGACGCAAAAGCTGACAGGTAATTTGTGTATGGCGTGCTGTCGGTCGATGCATGGAAAATTGTGCAATCGCGGAGAGTTCGTATGACCACATTACATGGTGCAGCACAGGCACAACTACGGCAATTTGTTGAGCAAATCGAACGCCTTGAAGAAGAAAAAAAGGCGATCTCTGATGACATCAAAGACAAGTTTTCCGAGGTGAAATCTGTCGGCTTTGATGTCAAGGTTGTCCGCCAGATTATCCGGCTTCGGAAGAAGAGCCAGGATGATCGGCAAGAAGAAGAAGCAATCCTCGAGACTTACATGCACGCGCTAGGCATGATCGAAGCGTTCGAGCCTGCTGAAGAAACGAAGCCCAATGAACCGATGATGGCTGCTGAGTAGCCTGATTGCGTACTTGCCGGATTTTGTTTTTCTGTCCTTGGTGTTTCTACTTTTCGATTTTGCGTACGTAAATGAAGCTACCGGATGGATGACATTACACGTCGATTGTTCCACCCTGGCGATGGTGAGCGTGTGACGGTGTTACCACGATCACGCTCGCCGCCGGCAGTCAGCATCGTTTCAAGCGCAATTGCGCGCCCGCTGAACGCTTGCGCCCAAAGTACCCCGACCAACTGCCGGCCTGGGCGAATCCGCATGCGCGGCAGCTCAGCGGCCTCATCAAGCAATTCGATGGTTCTCGCCGAATCCGGGTGGACTAATTGCGACAGCGCCGGGTCGTTGGCTGAGGCGGTTATTGTTAACAGCGGTGCGATCGGAAAGGGGCGATAGGATAACTCTTCGGGGTGTTCTTCGTCGTAGGCTGGCGAGCGCACCCAGAGTTGCCCTTGCGTTGATGCCAGCAATTTTTGACGGTTATAGGCGCGATTGAGGGCTGATCGTTTTAAGATCAATTCTGGCGAAAACAACTGGCCCGCCGATGCCAGGGCAGCCAGTTGCATCAGGCGGCTACGATCGCTTGTTCGCGGGCCAATCGCTGTGATGTTTGGAAGGCGGGGTTGGGGACGCAGTGCAAGACGTGGCGGCGCGCTGAGCGCTGCGGGCTGGATTGCAAGTCTTGGTACTGGAGGGACAAGCGGAGCGCGTCGAGTTTCAGTGCGGAACGGGCTCAAAACTGGTGGGACCGCGGCGGCTAGAAATGTGCGTCGTTGGCTCCGTCTTTGACGATAACCGCCACCAGCATTTCCATTGGTCACAATACCATGGTTGTGCCTGTGGAAGGCAGCCACACGCTTTTGAAGCCACGGCCGGGTGTAACGTGCCGTTCGCGCGTCAGCGAGTGTGATTGGGCCACCACGAGCCGGCCTATGGAGTGTTCGCCCAGATGGAAACAGCAAGGCTAGCTCTTGCCGGCCCATGCGTGGCCAATGCCTGACGCGGGCTGTGTCGATGTGGACGAAGGGAATTGCAGATGTTGGATAGTAACCGACACCGCCGCGTTCGCGAATGAGGGCGGAGTAGCGAAGCTGGTGGACAGGGATGTCGGGGAAGTGCATGTCCATGGCTTTGCCGAGCATATGCTGGCTGCGCCTAGCCTGGCCGCCGCGTGTGCGCCGGAGCATGGCATTGGTGGCGGGGGAACGGAAACCTGAGATGACGTGTATGGGTTTTTTGCTGCCCAGTTCGGTATGAATTTCCCAGGCGAGGTCTATCAATTTTGGGTCGATTTGTATTTCGACATTGCGTCGCCAATCGCGCAAAAACCAGTTGATCTTCTTTTGAGCCAATGGAACGAATTTGCCATGGCGCTTAAAGGTTATTCGCAGAGTTTCTTTAGTGTGGATGTTGTAGAATGCGATAGTTCTGGTGGTTTTGTGGTCGGCCAAGGCATCACGGCGCTTTGCGCGAGCGTCAATAACCGTGGCGGATAGCGCACACGTGGCTGCAATGGCACAAATTAGCTGTTTCCCCAGGGTGCGCAAATATCCCACCGTGCCCGTTGTATACCCCCGGCTAGATTGTTAATTCATTTCGAATCAACACCCTAGCCTGCCCCTAAACCTACGGCATTTATGCTGATAGGCAAAGTAGAGGCTACGGGACGAGTTTGGACAGAATAGGGCCGCGATAGCAGTCCCGAGTAGAAAATTAGTTTGGGTGGGGCAATGAGGCCCGAATTATTCCCTACCCCAGAGCTTGAGCATCCAAAGTGCGGAACGTCTTCTGGACCGTCTTGGCCTTTCGGTTCGAGCCGTGATCCGATTCAAGTCGGAGCCGAGATTCTTTTTCGGCTTCACGATCAGGTGCGCTTGGCCAGCCAAGCCCATCTTAATCCGACCCTCATGGCCATAAATGTCACGATAGAAAATGGCTTTACCGTCATCGTCTATGTGGGCGGTGAAATAAGTGATGTGGACAGGAACTTTCGTTGTCAGCGGGATCTGATTGTTTTTGGGTCCATGTTTGATGAGGCCATCGATCTTTTCGCGCGACCAGCCTTTGTCTTTGCCGAGAAGCAATGCTGCAAATTTCAGCGGATTGCGGACGCGCACGCAGCCATGGCTATAGGCGCGAACATTACGCTTGAACAGGTGCTTGCTGGGGGTATCGTGCATATAGACGGCATGCTTATTAGGGAAAAGGAACTTAACGATACCAAGGGCATTGCGAGAACTAGGTGGTTGGTAAATATGGTAATTGCGAATGTCCGTGGTGCGCCAATCGACGCTGAACGGGTCTATGTCCCGACCATCTTGCTGAACTCGCAATCCTTGCCGAGAAAATACGTCGTTACCTCGAATCAGCTTGGGGAGAAGCTCCTTGACCTTGATGGAGTTGGGCACACCCCAGTTGGGATGCAGAACAACCGTTTCCATTTGGTCCGAGAAAATAGGCGTTTTGTTTTTGGCCTTGCCGGTGACGATGCGTTCCTGATGGATGATTTCGCCATCATTGAAGATACGGAATTTATACTCGGGTATATTAACCCAGACGTAACGACGGCCCAGATCGACCGGCATCCAACGCCACATCTCCATGTTGTAAAGCAGCCGTTGCGATAGCTTCGTCCGATTGCGTTTCTTGGCACGCCGCTTCCTGCGCGATTTTCTCTTTTTTGCCTTTCTGTCCTCTTGGGCCTCAAGCGGTTCGGATTGCTGCGGTCTGTTTTCTTGGTCGAGTGCATTCAAATAGGCGGCCCGCAAGCGCTTGAATTGCTCATGCTGAGGGTGGAAACCGCGCAAAACGGCTGCCGGATCATCGGAGGTAAGCACAGTGTCCAGCACAGTGCTGGGTGGGATCAGCGGTGGTTTACGATCAATATCATTGGAGAGGCGGTTTGGATCAAAGCGGCCGCCACGAGCATATCGTGCATATCTGACGATCGCGGTGCTGATTTTTAATTCAACCTCTACCAGCTCTCGGTTAGAGAGTTCACCACTCAGGAAATCTTCATTTTGCGGGAGACGAAAGTCTTCCACATTGAGGCCCCATTTATTGGCATTTCGAATTTCTGCAAGGGCTTGGCGGGCCTGGTCGGTCAGCCCATCACGGGTGACCCAAACCGGTCGAGAAGTGCCGGTGGTATAGAACTGCGCGAGGGCTTGACGTTCTTCGCGAGCGAGTTTGTCAAGCTTTTGGGAAACAGTATCTAATTTTTGGCGGAGGGATATGACCAGCGCTTCTTCTGGCGTGATCAGTTCGCGGGGGGCGTCTGGTTCCAATGCATAAGCTGTGTTGGCCACCAAAGAGACGGCCACCAAAGAGACGGATAGTACACAGGCTTGAAGCAGAGCGAAACGCGAAATAAATGCCAGGCGCATAAGGGTTCTCCATTTGAGCTTATAAGTTAGCTCGATCAAGCTTTTGATGCCAGTCCGTGGAGAGCACAAAAATGTCAACTCTGTTCATTCAGCTTATTCTGTGCCGGGGATGTGGCTTAAGTGGCCCGCCAGAGGGGCCTTTGTACTCCTATGGCGGATCGTCGTGATGCGAAAAGTAACTGCATCTGAATGTAGAAAAGCCGAAGCGCTTCAATTGGCTGGCGCTGCGGCTTTATTACCTGACGGTTGGGTTCAATGCGGGAGTCAAATCAATTCGTGCGAGCTTCCAAACCGTACTCTTGCATTTTACGGTAGAGCGTTGAACGTCCGATGCCCAAGCGTTTGGCAACTTCGGTCATGTGGCCACGATAGCGGCCAAGCGCAAGCCGGATCATATCGGCCTCCATCGAGTTCAGAGAGCGGATGTCGCCGCTGTCGCTGATGGCGGAGATGCCAATAGCCGAGGAGGCTTGGGATTCATTGATCTCAACTGTCCGAGGCACCTGGGCCTCGGCGCCGAGCAGGGCCGGGCCCTCGAAGGCGCCATTGTTGTCGATGGGAGCCGGAGCGGCTGGCGGTTCGCTTTCAAAGCCATCGACATGGGCTGCGATTTGGGGGAACTCCGCAACAGTCAACTCTGTGCCATCTGCCAGTACAACTGCGCGAAAAATGGTGTTTTCGAGTTGGCGGACGTTGCCGGGCCACGTGTAGACAGATAGCAGGCGAAGTGCCTCTTCGGAGAAGTTTGCGATGCGTTTGCCTTCTTCGGCAGCGAAACGGGCAAGAAAATGCATCGCCAGCTGGGGAACATCTTCGAGTCGGTCTTTGAGTGGCGGGACCCAGATGGGGAATACGTTGAGGCGGTAATAGAGGTCTTCACGGAACTTGCCATCCTTAACCAGTTGGATCATGTCGCGGTTGGTTGCCGAGAGGAGTCGAAAATTCACTTTTACCGGGCGTTTGGCACCCACCGGGTCGATCTCGCCCTCCTGGATGGCACGCAGCAATTTGACTTGTGCCTCCAGCGGCAACTCACCGACCTCATCAAGGAACAAAGTTCCGCCGTCGGCTTCCTGGAACTTGCCGATGCGTTTGTCGACCGCGCCCGTGAAAGCACCCTTCTCATGGCCGAACAAAACACTTTCCACGAGGTTTTCAGGAATTGCGCCGCAGTTGACGGTAATGAATGGCTTACCGGCGCGCTCGCTTTCACCCTGGATTGAGCGGGCGATCATTTCTTTGCCGACGCCGGATTCACCTTCGATGAGCACAGGAATTTGAGAGCCGGCAGCGCGTTTGCCAAGGGAGATCACACGTTCCATGGCGCTTGAACGGGTAATAAGATCAGCAAACGTCAGCTTGCCTTCAACTTTCTTTTTGATGCGGGTGATTTCGCCGCTCAGCGCTTCCATCTTCAAGGCGTTCTTGATCGAGCATTCGAGCCGTTCAGGTGAGGCTGGTTTGACGATGAAGTCGATTGCGCCGGCACGCATGGCGTTGATGGCTGCATCGATTGAGCCATTGGCGGTTTCAACGATGATCGGCGGGATGCCGGATTTGCCGTTGAGCTGATCGAGGACCTGAAGGCCGTCGGTTCCAGGCATTACCAGGTCCAACAACACCAGCGAGATTGCTGACGCTTCGGAGCCTAGAAGGATATCAAGGGCCTGATCGCCGGATACGGCGGCTGTGGTCTCGTAGCCGAGCCGTCTGATCACCTCTTCGAGGATGCGGCGCTGGGCAGGATCGTCGTCTACGATAAGGACGCGTTTGGACATACTCAAAACTCTACTGTTACGCGTGCTTGTGGCTGTTGAGCCCCTGAATCAGGGAATAACTCGCGCCGGTCAGCACATAAATTACACAAATGCAGAGTGCCTCAAATGGGTAAACAGGTTGTTATCGTGCGTGAGGTTTTGTCTCTTTTTATTCCAGTTGGGTTCTGAGGGGAGCGGTCGAAACGTTTTGGTTCGGGACATATGGCAGGAATAATGCGGTTCTGACTGGTTTGATGAATGCGGGGCATTTTTGCACGAGCCTTGATGATCACGGCTTGAAGATCGAGCCGCGGCGACGCACATTGCAATGCAACCGTTGATTTGCGCAGCGCAATAAGAAATTTGGAAAGGTTTTTCATGAATTCGCACGTCTCTACGATCGGGCAATTGGCTTTGCAGAAACGCGTTTATTTGCCTGCGGGTGTGGCTGGAGCTGGTAATGCTGCTGGAAATTCTGAAACTGATTTGGGTGCGATGCCGGAGTGGAATCTGGCTGACCTTTATACGAGCGCTGACGCACCTGAGCTTAAAGCCGATTTGGATCAGGTGGATGTCAAGGCCGCGGAATTTAAATCAGCTTACCACGGCAAGTTAACAACGCCTGCGCCAGGGGCCTCACCAGGGGCCGCAAATGGCGTTGATGCGGCGCTGATTTTAAAGGCCGTTCAGGACTATGAGGGACTGGCGGATTTGATGGGGCGGATCGGGGCGTTCGCGTTTCTCAATTATGCTGGTGATCAGCAGGACGCCGCGCGGGTAAAATTATTTGGTGATGTCCAAGGTCGGCTGACGGATGCGTCGGCGAACTTTATTTTTTTTGAGCTGGAGCTGAACCAGATTGCTGAGGAGGATCTCGCGCAGGCGTTGCAGTCGCCTGAGCTTGGTTATTACAAGCCATGGTTCACTGAGCTTCGAAAGGAGAAGCCATTCCAGCTTGATGAGCAGATAGAGCTTCTGTTCAACGAGAAATCACAAACGGCTGCGGGTGCTTGGAACCGGATGTTTGATGAGACGATGGCGGGGTTGCGTTTTGATGTGGCGGGAGAGGCTGAGCCGCTGGCGCTGGAGCCAACGCTGAATTTAGCGTCAGACCCGGATGAGAAGAAACGCAAAGCTGGTGCGGAGGCATTGGCAAAAACACTGGGAAAAAATGTCCGTTTGTTTACGTTGGTCACCAATACGCTGGCCAAGGACAAGGAGATCTCGGACCGATGGCGGGGGTTTGATGACATTGCGGATTCCCGGCATTTAGCAAACTGTGTTGAGGGGCCGGTGGTTGAAGCGCTGGTCGCTGCGGTGCGGGAAAGTTACCCGAAGCTGTCACATCGCTACTACCGTATGAAGGCCAAGTGGATGGGCAAAGACAAGCTTGCGCACTGGGACCGCAATGCGCCGTTGCCAGAGCAGCCGCAGCGAGTGGTGCCTTGGTCGGAGGCGCAAGAGATGGTGCTGTCGGCCTATGCCGGTTTCGCGCCTGAGATGGCAGATGTTGCGAAGACGTTTTTTGACAAGCGCTGGATTGACGCCGCGTCGCGGCCTGGCAAGGCTTCGGGTGCGTTTGCGCATCCGGTGGTGCCTTCGGCGCATCCTTATGTGATGCTCAACTACCTGGGCAAGTCGCGTGATGTAATGACACTGGCGCATGAGCTGGGGCATGGCGTGCATCAGGTGTTGGCTGCGGAAAAGGGTGTGTTGCTTGCGCAGACGCCATTGACGTTGGCTGAGACTGCCTCGGTGTTTGGCGAGATGCTCACGTTCCGGGCATTGTTGGCGCAAACAACGGAGCTGCGCGAACGCAAGGCGCTGATCGCGGGCAAGGTTGAGGACATGCTGAACACGGTGGTGCGCCAAATCGCGTTTTATGAGTTCGAGCGCAAGGTGCATCTGGCACGCCGGGAGGGCGAGCTGACGAGCGATCAAATCAATGAGCTGTGGATGAGCGTGCAGGCAGAAAGCCTGGGTGATGCGATTGAATTCATGCCTGGCTATGAGGTCTACTGGACGTATATCGGGCATTTTATTCACGCGCCGTTTTACGTCTATGCCTATGCCTTCGGTGACTGCCTCGTAAACTCTCTTTATGCACTCTATGAGGAAGCGCACCCGGACTTCGTGACTAAGTATTTTGAGCTCTTGAAGGCTGGCGGATCGAAGCATCATTCAGAGCTGTTGGCGCCGTTCGGGCTTGATGCCTCAAAGCCAGAGTTTTGGCATAAGGGCCTTTCGATGATCGGAGGACTGATCGATGAACTCGAAGCCATGGATACAAAGGCTTAGGGATCTTGGGGCTTAGGGTTAAGGGGGCCAAAGCCTAGGCTTTCAAATTCGGCGGACGCACTTGGTGGCCTGAAACATTGGCACCGGCGTCCGCTGGAAGGCGGCTATGGAATAGAGATGCAAGGACCGTTATTCCGGCCACGGCGAAGAAAGCGAATGAGAAATCGACAGACGACAGTTCGGTAGCCCCGCGCAGGCCGCGTGATGTTTCAAGCAGTAGTGCCGCCATCGCCACACCGGCTGACAAGAATAACTGCTGGGCGACAGCGACGAGGGCAGTGGCGCGGCTCATAGATGGCCGATGGATATCGGCGTAGGCGATGGCGTTCAGGGACGTGAATTGAAGAGAACGGAAGAACCCGCCGACAATCAAAAATCCGATGATTAAAATTTGTGGCAAGTCGGCTGAGAGCGTGCCGTAAAGAGCCAGGATGATGCCGCAGATTAGCGCATTGACTGTTAAAACAGTTCGGAAGCCCAAGCGCCGCAATATTGGTCCGGCGGTCATTTTCATCACCAAGGCGCCGAGAGCGCCGGAGAAGGTGATCATGCCAGATTGAAGCGGGTCCATCCCAAAGCCAATTTGAAGCATCAACGGCAGCAGAAACGGAACCGCGCCCATGCCTAGCCGAAATAGCCCGCCGCCAACAATGCTGGTGCGGTAGCTGGTGATGCGCAGGAGGGAGAGGTCGAGGACCGGGTTTGGGATGCGCCTTGAACGCCAGACATAGGCGATGCAAAAGGCGGAGCCGATAAGCATCAGGATTGCGGGGCCTTGCGCTGGGAGGAAGTCGCGGCCTGCCACGGTGAAGCCGAAGATCAATGTTGAAAGGCCAATGCCGGCGAGGCCAAAGCCTGCCCAATCGAGTTTGTTGTCCACTTCAGCACGCACATTTGGCATGTAGAGATATGCGAGTGTGATGCCGAGCAGGCCAACGGGCACGTTGATCCAAAAGATCCAGCGCCAGTCAAAGTAGGTCGTGATGAAACCGCCGAGTGGAGGGCCGACCATTGGGCCGACGAGTGCGGGTACGCTGAGATATGCAAGCGCTGTAACCAATTGAGATTTTGGCACTGCGCGGAGTACGATCAGACGGCCAACGGGCACCATCATGGCCCCGCCTATGCCTTGTAGTGCGCGGGCAGCAATGAGATGTTCGAGTGAATGTGCCGAGCCACAGGCGACCGATGAGACGATGAAAACGGCGATTGCGAGTTGAAACACTGGCCGCGCACCGAAGCGGTCGGCGCACCAACCACTGATCGGGATGAAGACTGCCAGCGACAGGAGATAGCTGGTCAGCGCTAACTTCAGTATGACCGGATCTTCGCCAAGGTCGCGGGCGATTGCGGGCAGGGAGGTGGCGATCGCGCTTGAGTCCATGTTTTCCATGAACAAAGCGGAAGCAACGACCAGCGGGATCAGCCAGATGGGTTGTCTGGGTTGCGGTTGCTCATCGGCCATTTGGTCAGGGGGCCGGTCGCAGCGTTGCGCGGCCGGACTGCGCAGGAATTACCAGTATTGCAGATCGTCGATTGGGTATCTCGAATATGTCAGACGTCACGGGCACTTATCCGATTGATCTCTGCCATCTCGTCTATGCTCAAATCCCATGTGACGGCGTTTACGTTTTGGCGGATCTGTTCGGGCTTGGTCGCGCCGGCGATCACGCTGGAGACGGGTTCTCGGCGAGCGAGCCAGGAAAAAGCTAACTCCAGCAATGTGTGGCCGTGTGCTTGGGCAAATGTCCTCAAGCCTTCGACAATCTCCCAATTGCGTTCGGTCAAATAGCGCTTGGCGTGCCGGTCTTCGATTGTAATGCGGCCACCTTCGGGCAGGGGCGTATCGCGGTGATATTTGCCAGTGAGCAAGCCGCAGGCAAGGGGGAAGAAAGGCAGAAGACCCATGCCATATTCTATGGCGGCCGGGATCAGTTCGTTTTCTATGTCGCGAACGACGAGGCTATATTCATCCTGGCAGGACACGAACGGGGAGGCACCGGAAGTGGTGGCGGTCCAATAGGCTTCGACGAGTTGCCAGGCGGGGAGGTTAGAGCAGCCAATATAGCGGACTTTACCGTCACGGATTAGATCTTCAAGTGCGCGGAGCGTTTCCTCTATCGGTGTACGAGGATCTGGTTGGTGGAGTTGGTAGAGATCAATGTAGTCCGTTTTCAGCCGTTTCAGACTGTCTTCGACGGCTGACATGATGTAGCGACGGGAGCCGCCAATCTTTATGTCTACGTCATCCATAGCCATGCCAAACTTGGTCGCCAGCACGATATCTTTCCGGAGATC
>Ga0209345_10006827_pt1 | contig 10263 bp, 9 predicted proteins | sample Cruoilmetagenom7_FD_187294 | JGI IMG/M metagenome (GOLD analysis project Ga0209345, IMG submission 187294) | Oil polluted marine microbial communities from Coal Oil Point, Santa Barbara, California, USA - Sample 7 (SPAdes) (version 2) | ecosystem: Environmental > Aquatic > Marine > Oil seeps ... | reverse complement strand
TACTACGCCTGTCACTCTGTGTAAAAGCCAGGCAATCGTACCTGGATGTTTATGATATGAGACTTTCTTTTGATACGAAATCAAATCATTTCTTGGCATTTAACTACCCCCCATTTCTCATTTTTAAAATAACATCCTTCACAAGGATGCCATGGTAGCACACGTATTTAAATGTTACAAGGGAAAATAACAATTTTTGTCTTGTAACATATGTCTCTACAACGTGATAATTTCTACTTTGGTAATTACAGGTAAATGATGAAAAACTTAAAGGGGATATTTCTATTTTGGGTTGACATTATGTAGTTATTCAACTTGAAATAATTATATAGACGGTATAATCTTATTATAATTTCTTTATTGATTAGCTTCATTCAGGAGTTAAATATTACAAATAGTTGTAAAGATTACAAACCTTTTGCAATTTATGTTATTATCTTTACTAGTTTAGGTGGATTATTATACGGCTTTGACATAGGTGCAATTTCAGGCACTATTCTTTTTATAAAAAAACAATTATTTCTTACAGACAATGAAACCTCATTTATAATATCTGCAGTCTTTGGTGGCTGCACAGTTGCTACACTCATAACAGGAACGGCCGCAGATATCTTTGGAAGGAAAAAGATGTTGCATGTTGGTGCAATACTCTTCATAACTGGAATTACCATTCTAATTATATCTAAAAGCTTTCCAATACTACTAGTGTCGAGAATTATAGAAGGAATAGGACTTGGATTATTACTATTGTTGCCCCTCTTTACATCTCAGAATCTATACCATCATCAATAAGGGGTAGAGGTGTTACCACTTTTCAGCTTTTAGTAACTGCAGGAATTTTAATTGGTGCTATTATTGTCATCTTTTTTGCTTCAACTGAAAATTGGAAAATTGTTTTTACTATTATATTAGTAATAGGGCTAATCTTTTTTTCTGGTATTTTCTTATTAAAGGAATCTCCAAGGTGGCTTTTTAAAAAAGGCCAAAAAAATTTAGTCCTGGATTTTTTGAACGCAACATATTCTGAACTTGAATTAGAAAAAATAATGAAAGAAATGGAAAAAATCACTCAGAACAAGAAAGATTCAATAATAAAAGAATCTTTCTCCCAGAGGGAGTATTTTTACCCATTTTTACTGGCATTAATCACAGCAAGTCTAGCTCAATTAACAGGTATTAACGCTTTCTTACAGTATAGCAGTATAATTTTGCACAAGGCAGGGTTTTCATCAAATATTATTTCAATGTTAGGAACAAGCGGTATAACACTTGTAAATTTATTATCCACACTGTTAGCATTTTTTATTATAGACAAACTGGGCAGAAAACCAATATTTATAATAGGTCCATCTGGTATTGTCGTTGCACATATTTTTTCTGCACTCGTACTCTTATTTATAGCTCCTTCCGTTTTTAGAGGCTACCTTTGCTTAATTGGCTTAATGTTATTTATATTCTTTTTTGCAATGGGCCCTGGTGTGATTTTATGGCTTATAATTTCAGAAATGCTTCCCACACCAATAAGATCAAAAGGTATGTCTATATGTTTATTTCCGGTATTTTTAATTACTTATATTCTTTCTTCATCCTTTCAGGTTATATCTAAAATCGCAGGTTTTCAGGCAACTTTATTTTCTGTGTATTTTTTTCTATAATTATGCCTATTATGTCAATATTTTTTATTCCTGAAACTAAAAATAAAACATTAGAAGAAATAGAAGCATATTTTTTAAAATTTAAAAAGCACCAATAAAAACATAAGTAATTTTATGAATATAAGTAAAATCAGTAATTTTTTTACTATTGACCTGTAAATTTTATAAACATAAAATAACTTTCTAAATACATAACACGGTGCACAAAATGTTTAAAGTTGATAAAATTTTTCCAGAAAATTTAAAAAAATCAGCACTTATCACTCCAGCTGGTATTAATTGGACTTATACGGAATTAGAAGAAAAAGTTAACAATTTATGTATAGAATTATCTAACTTAGAAATTGGACACAAAGATAGATTAGCTATTGTTCATCCACAAGACCATGCCTTTGCTACAGTATTTTTTGCAGCACTGCGCATTGGAGCACATTTGGCTCCACTTAATCCAGCATATATTGCGTCAGAATTCGAATTTTATTTAGATGTCGTTAAACCTAAATTGATAATAGTACCATATGATACACCTGATGGAATAAAAATTGCTGCTAATAATTTACATTTGCCTCTTTTATTGATCGATAGCTCTTTAAAATTGATGCCAGTTGGTTCATGGACCAGAAGTTTACCAGATAACCCATCACCAGATGATACAGCTCTTTTTTTACATACAAGTGGTACTACAGGTAGACCAAAAGGAGTTCCATTAAGGCATCGAAATCTGGCTGCATCCATTAAAAATATAAGCGGGGCACTAAAGTTAAAAGAAAATGATACTAGCCTTTGTGTCATGCCATTATTTCATATACATGGCCTCATGGTAAGTCTATTTCCACCACTTTCAACTGGTGGAACAGTTGTTCTTGCCCCACGATTTAGTGCAAGTAATTTCTGGAAATGGGTGTGTGACAACAAAGTTAACTGGTATTCTGCAGTTCCAACAATCCATCAAGTTTTATTGAGTAGAGCAGATGAGGATGGTGCACCAAAACCGTCACCTTTGAGGTTTATTAGGTCATCCAGTTCTCCCCTTGCTGTAAGCACTTTTAAAGCTTTAGAGGAGCGTTTTGGTTGCCCGGTAATTGAAGCCTATGGCATGACTGAAGCCTCACATCAAATCACAACTAATCTACTGCCACCTAATGAACGTAAAGCTGGAATAGTGGGTATGGGCTATGGTGTTAATATCTCAATTATAGGAGATAATAACAAGATTCTACCACATAATTGTGAAGGAGAGGTTGTTATAAAAGGCCCAAATGTTATAGACCACTATGAAAACAATATTGAAGCTAATAAAAGCAGTTTTATAGATGGATGGTTTAGAACGGGAGATATTGGAGTACTTAGTAAAGATGGATATTTAACACTTCTGGGGCGCATTAAAGAATTAATTAATAAAGGTGGAGAGAAAATTTCACCCATAGAAATTGACCATGTTCTTTTATCACATAATGCTGTAAAAGAAGCTGCTTCCTTTCCTTTTCCTGATAAAAAATATGGCGAAGTACCAGCAGCCGCAGTAGTCTTAAAAAAAGTCATGGATGAGCAGGAAATATTGGATTTTTGTAGTAAACATTTATCAAGTTTTAAAGTACCTTCGAAAATTTTTATACTTAATGAGTTACCCAAAAATGCGACAGGAAAAATCCAGAGAAAAAAACTAACAAATATATTTAAGGGTAAACTATGAACTCAGATGGTGGCCGTTTAGTTGCAAAGGTTTTAAAGCAAAATGGTGTAAAAGCACTATTTACTCTATCTGGAGAACATATACTTCCTATATATGAAGGTTGTCTTTCAGAAAATATTGAAATTATTGACACTCGTCATGAGGCAGCTGCAGCTCACGCAGCTGACGCCTATGCCAGACTAACCAGAAACATTGGAGTATGTGCTGTTACAAGTGGACCAGGCGTTACAAATGCCGTTACTGGTGTTGCAAACGCATATTTTGTAAAGAGTCCCCTTGTATGCCTGGGTGGAGCTGCACCACTTAATACATCAGGTCAAGGTGCCTTGCAAGAAATGGACCAGATAAGTATTTATAGACCAATAACTAAATGGGCAGGCAGTATTTATAAAACTGAACATATCCCAAGAATGTTAACTCATGCAATACGCATTGCTTTAACTCCACCAATGGGGCCAGTTTACATAGATTTACCAAAAGATATTCTTGAAGGCACTTCTGATGTAACTATACCACTATTTACAATTTCTCCTTATGAAAGAATACCAGAAGAAAGAAGCCTAAAAAAATTAGTTCATTTAATTGAAAAAAGTAAGAAACCTGTTTTATTATGTGGCAGTGAAGCATATTGGGACAAAGCAGATAAAGGCTTAAAAAATTTTGTTGAGCAAAATGATATGCCCACTTTTCTAAATGGGATGGCAAGAGGAATGGTTCCAAATGATCACCCTTTATACTTTAACTTATGTAGAAAAAAAGCATTTCAAGAGTCTGATTTAATTATAATAGCAGGCACACCTCTTGATTTTAGATTGAAATTTGGAGCCTCTATCCCATCAAATGTCCCTTTTGTTATGATTAGTAATGACCCCACAATTTTAGGTCAGAATAAAGACCCATTAGAGGGATTATCTGGTAATCTCCATTTAATTTTTGAATTTTTAAGTAATACAAAAAAATCTGACAGAAGAGGCTGGATTGATAATTTACGCAATATTGAATTAGATATGAAAAATCAATTGTTAGATAAAGCAAAAAAACCACACAAACCTATGTCCTCATTTTTATTTATAGAAGCTTTTAATAGTGCGTTAGACAAAGATGATATAATAGTTGCTGATGGCGGTGAAATAGTCACTACTGCAGCTAAAAGGATAGATTTATATAAGGAAAGTCACTGGTTAGATCCAGGTCCTATGGGTTGCCTTGGAGTGGGTGCACCCTTTGCAATTGCTGCAAAATGGCTAAATCCTGATAAAAATGTAATTATTCTTTATGGTGACGGTTCTTTTGGGTTGAACGGCTTTGAATTTGATACTGCTTTAAGATTCAATCTACCAATTATAGGAGTTGTTGCAAACGATGCACAGTGGAAACAGGTTTTACAACCTCAAGTAAATCTCTATGGCAGTCCTGTTGCAACAAAATTGCTTTCAACAAGTTATGAAAAAATTGTAGAAGGATTGGGTTGTTATGGTTTCTATGTTAAAACTCCAGAAGAGTTAATAAAAACAATAAAACATGCCAAAACATTGAATAAACCAACGCTTATAAATGTCCCAATAGATCCAGATGTTGAAAAAATGGCTCACAAAGAAAATCACCTTCAGCATCGTAAAATAAATTTATGAACTTATTGGATCGTAATCAAGCAAGGTCTATTGTAATGTGCAAAGAAGGTCTAATTTCCTCTGAAAGCCCATTAGCAAGTCAGGCTGGAGCTTCAATTTTAGCAAAAGGTGGCACTGCAGTGGACGCTGCAATTGCCGCAAATGCTGTAATGGGAGTTGTTGCTCCCATGAGTTGTGGCATTGGAGGAGATCTATTCGCCATTGTATATGATGCATCTACAGACACTTTATCAGGTTTAAATGCCAGTGGTTATGCACCAGAAGATTTATCAGTAGAACTATTATATAGGAAAGGCTACAATCAGATGCCTGATACTGGAGCTTTAACAGTTACAGTTCCAGGAACAGTTGATGGATGGTCAAAATTATTAGAAACATTTGGAATTTTTGACTTAAAAGAGTTATTAAAGCCAGCAGTATATTACGCTGAAAATGGCTTTCCTGTTACTGAACAAGTATCTTATTTATGGCATGAAGCTCAAAATATCTTTAAAAATAATAATCTTTTAGCAAATACATATCTTTTAGATGGCAAAATACCAAACCCTGGAGAAGTTTTTAGAAATAATGCTCTTGCAAAAGCTTATAGACTAATAGCAGAAAATGACAAAAATACTTTTTATAATGGTTTTATTGGTGAAAATATAATAAAAACGATAAAATCTCACAAAGGCGTTTTATGTTTAGATGATTTATCGGAATATAAAAGCACTTTTGTTGAATTGATACATACTGATTACAGAAACTGGGATATTTATGAAATGCCCCCTAACACACAGGGCATTGCTGCACTTTCAATGCTAAACATTATGGAGAATTTCTCATTAGATCATTTTGGTCATAATTCTACTGAGAGTTTACATATAATGATAGAAGCAAAAAAATTAGCTTATGCTGACTTAATGCAATATATTGAAGATCCTGATTTTATTTCAATACCAGTTAAAGACCTGCTCTCTAAGGAATATGCAAAAAATAGAGCAAAACAGATTGATCAAAATAAAGCAAAAAACAATGTTAACCCAGGATTAATCAAAAATCTTAAAGGGGACACAGTATATCTATGTTCAGTTGATAAAAAAGGCAATATGGTCTCACTAATTCAGAGTAACTTTGTAAGTTCAACCTTTGGTTCTGGCATTGTTGTTGAGGATTATGGTTTTGTACTACATAATAGAGGAGCTCTTTTTAATTTAATTAAAGGACACCCTAACTGTTTAATGCCACGTAAAAAACCATTACACACAATAATACCTGCCTTTATGGTTAAAGATAATTTAAGAATTGCCTTTGGTATTATGGGAGGTTTTAATCAAGCCCAGGCACACGCACAGTTTGTGGCCAACATTGTGGATTTCAAACAAAATATACAGCTTGCTTTGGAATCACCAAGATTTACTAAACTTAATTTTGAAGGAAACGATGTGATGTTAGAAAATAGAATTGAAAAAGATATAATCAACAAATTACGAGAAAAAGGACATAATATTGAACTGAGAGGAAATTACTCACAATTAATGGGTGGTGGTCAGGCTGTAATGCGAGATTTTAAAAATTCTGTAAATTTTGGGGCTTCGGACCCTCGCAAAGATGGTGTAGTAATTCCTGAAGGTACGTCATAATTCTTAAGTTAACCAATTGAGATATAAACATAACATCACTCAAAGATATTTTTATAATGTTAGCTTTCTTATTTATATATGCTCTTAAAATCATAATATGGCATCTATCAATACCCAGGAACCAACTACTATCAAAACTAAAGCAAGTAAAAATTTCATTTTGTTTTCATCACTATTCTTAACAATAAGCGTTCCTAAATACGCACCGACTGACCCCAATGGAATTAAAAATATTAAAGCTAAAGGTGAAATTAATCCTGTTGAAGGATGTAAAACTGAAAGTAAAACAGGATGAGTGTTTATAACATCTTGCTTTAATCCTTCAATAACAAAGAAAATTGTTCCTATCAAAGAGGGACCTATAACCATAAAAGCACCATAACCAACTGACTCTTTATAAGGCAATCTAAAGAGTAATAACAATGCTGGTACAGCAACTACTCCACCACCGACACCAGTTAAGGGTGAAATAAAACCACAAAAAAAACCTAATATAGAAAATAAAAGCCATCCGTACCCTAAAACTACAGAATTTTCATTGGCTTCTGGTTTATTTCCCCTCAAATACCCAAATATAAGAATTTGAAAACCAACACCCAGCTCAATTATTCCTAGAATTATTTCAAGGATTTCCCCTGAAGATTTTAGTGCTAGTTTACTCCCAAAATATCCTCCTATGAGTGCAGCCATAAATAAAACAAGTTTAGGTTTAATCTTACCAAAGCGCAGTTTAAAATAAAAATATGATGTAATAGATGAAGTAAATAACATATAAACAAGAGATGTCCCAATAGCCATATGTGTTAGATACTCTTCTGGTACATCCAACAATTTAAAAATAGCTATTAATCCCGGGGTTATTACTATACCACCACCGATACCAAACAGACCTTTAAAAAGGCCTGTAATTAACCCCAGAATACAATAAGCTAATATGGTTATTAGTAAATATGTATTCAATGAAAATCCAAAATATTTTTTTTAATTAATACAGCAACAAGAGAATTATTTATTTTTTATATTACCAAGGTGAAGACCACATTCTTTTTTAGTGGCATCCTCCCACCACCAGCGGCCTTCCCTTTCATGCTGCCCCGGATTAATTGGTTTTGTACAGGGTTCGCAACCTATTGAAATATATCCTTTGTCATGAAGCTCATTATAAGGTACGCTATTATCAATTATATATCTCCACACTTGTTTAGATGTCCAGTTTGCTAGTGGATTAAATTTAATAAGTCTATCACTGAAAAAAGTGGGATCCATTTGAATTGCTGGAATATTTGCACGTGTTCCAGGATTCTGATCATGCCTTTGGCCTGTAATCAATGTTGTAATGCTTGATAGTTTCCTTTTTAATGGTTCAACCTTTCTAATCTGACAGCATTCCTTATGTCCATCTTTATAGAATGAAAAGAACCCTTTTTCTGTTACTAATTTTTCACATGTTTCTTTTTCAGGAAACATTACTTCAATTTTTATTCTATAGTGTTCACGCACTGTATCTATAAATCTATAAGTTTCTGGATGAAGTCTGCCAGTATCAAGTGTAAAAACTTTAAAATCTCCCTTTGATTGCATTGCCATATCAATTAGAACAACATCCTCAGCACCTGAAAAAGAAATGTATACTCCAGGAAAATTCTTAACTGCATACTTTAGAATTTCAACTGGATCTTTTGTACTTAACTCCTTGTTAATACTTTCAATTTGACATTGTTCCATAATTATATCTCCTGCAAACTTTTATTATTTACTCTTCATTGATTCTATTAATACTTCTGCAACTTCCGCTCTTGTTATTGCTTCATCTGGTACTGTGCCTTCCAATAACATTTCCCTTAGTTTTGTTCCAGAAAGAGAAATGTGTACATCATCACTATGTGGACATGTTTTTGCAGTTGCCATAGATTCACATTTGGTACAATAAAATGAATTATCAAATTTAAGAATGGTTATATCAATTGAACCCTCTGGCAATTTATCAAACAACTTTTGAGCATCAAAAGTCCCATAATATTTACCAACACCAGCATGGTCTCTACCTATTATAAAATGTGTGCAGCCATAATTTTTCCTGACAATTGCATGGAATAGTGCCTCTTTCGGGCCAGCATACCTCATAGTAGCAGGAAAGTTACCCAAAATTACTCTGTCTTTTGGAAAATAATGTTCTATCAATGTTTCGTAGCAGCGCAGTCTCACTTCAGCTGGGATATCATCTGCCTTTGTTCCACCCATCAAAGGATGAATAAAGGCACCATCAACCATTTCTAATGCACATTTTATTAAATATTCATGGGCTCTGTGGATGGGATTTCTCGTTTGAAAACCAACAACACTTTTCCACCCTCTTTCATTAAATGTTTTTCTTGCCTCAAGAGGAGTTAAATTATACTTTTTAAAATTATTAGGCATTAAATTTAAATCAGCATATGTTTTACCACCAATAACAAAATCACTTTCACTAAGGAGCATAGCAACTCCAGGATGTTTTTCATCATCAGTTAAGTAAACTGCCTTTGCTTCTTTGATTTTATCACGTTTATAAACTTCTTCTACTTCAACATAGCCCACTATTTTACCGTTATAAGAAAGACCAAGTACATCACTACTTTTAAATTTTTTTTCATGATTTACTGGCAAAGTAATTGGAAAAGGAAACAACACTCCATTCTTGAGATGCATTGATTCTAATGTACTATTATATTCATTTTCATTCATAAAACCTTTTAATGGACTTAAACCGCCATTAACAATTAATTCCAGATCAGAAAGAACTCTTTGAGAAATATCCACTTTAAGATTTTCTAATTTTTTAATTTCAGTCACATTTAGCTTTTTACTCTGATTGGTAACTAACTCTCCACCATGTGCACTCTTAAATATTTCTTTGTTATCAATTAGCATAAAATACACCTCACTAAAATTGTATACATTATAATATAATATATTTTTATTGAGATCAATAAATATATTATGTCAAACCAAAGTAGAAATGTCCCCTTTAAGTTTTTCATCATTTACCTGTAATTACCAAAATGATGCCATCCATCCAAGTTTTCTTTGATTTTGGTTGCATTTGTTTATTATAATTTAACACCTTTTTTTGTTGTTTTTCTTTAAGTTTAAATATTGCTTTTTACTGCCCGCATACACGGGGCCCCCGCAAATCCTGATTTGCGGATGGGTTGTCGTCCCCACCCATCCGCCCAAACCCTTACGGGTTTTGTCTTAAATGTTGATCTATAAAATCAGTTATTTCTTTAACAGAGATTTTTTTACCTTTTATTTCAAAGCGTAAATCTTTACCTAAAGATTTACTGATAACCACCCAAATTTTCGAAGAAGATTTTGCGGGGGTCCCTGTTTCATTGTGACTTGTTGTTTTCTCCATCGTTATGCTGGGTTTACCCGCCAGAAACACTCTATTATGGTATCTTATAGTATAGTCGTTACCCACTGTCCTTTGCTCTCTAAATACAAAAGTCCATTTGTAGCGGGAGAGCTTTTGTGGTCTCTCAAATAAATAAACATCTGATTTAGGGTGGGTAGCAAATCTTTTATTATATATAGGCAGGTATGTTTTAAGAAACTCATTTGCCTGGTTTATGGATGAAATTCCAGCTAATCGCATCTCTTTTACCAGCCTATTTTAGGGT
>Ga0209345_10006826_pt1 | contig 10263 bp, 10 predicted proteins | sample Cruoilmetagenom7_FD_187294 | JGI IMG/M metagenome (GOLD analysis project Ga0209345, IMG submission 187294) | Oil polluted marine microbial communities from Coal Oil Point, Santa Barbara, California, USA - Sample 7 (SPAdes) (version 2) | ecosystem: Environmental > Aquatic > Marine > Oil seeps ... | reverse complement strand
AGCAAGTCAAAACCCCTTGAGACACCGCCGCGCGACCGCTAAGGCAGGGGACAAAGGAGCACCACATGTCGATCAACAGCTTTGGCCATCTTTTCCGCGTGACCACTTGGGGCGAAAGCCACGGGCCGGCCTTGGGTGCCACCGTTGACGGCTGTCCTCCGGGCGTGACGATCACGCCGGAAATGATTCAGCACTGGCTCGACAAGCGCAAGCCGGGGCAGAACAAATACACCACCCAGCGCCGCGAAGCGGATGAGGTGCGGATTCTGTCCGGTGTGTTTGAGGGTGTCACCACAGGCACGCCGATCCAGCTGATGATCGAAAACACCGATCAACGCTCCAAAGATTACGGCGATATCAAAGAGAAATTCCGTCCGGGTCACGCCGATATCACCTACTTCCAGAAATACGGTATCCGTGACTATCGCGGCGGCGGCCGATCCTCAGCGCGCGAAACCGCGTCACGCGTGGCGGCAGGCGGCCTTGCACGCGAAGCGATCAAAGCTATCGCCCCGAATGTGGAAATCACCGGCTACATGGTCCAGATGGGCCCGCACCAGATTAACCGCGAAGCATTTGACTGGGACCAGATCGAACAGAACCCGTTCTGGGTGCCGGACGCTAAAGCTGCGACTGACTGGGCCGCTTATTTGGACGGGCTGCGCAAGTCAGGCTCGTCAGTGGGCGCGATCATTGAAGTCACCGCGCGGGGCGTCCCTGCGGGCATCGGCGCACCGGTTTACGGCAAGCTCGATACTGATCTGGCCGCCGCAATGATGAGCATCAATGCCGTCAAAGGTGTCGAGATCGGCGAAGGCATGTCAGCGGCCATGCTCACCGGAGAGTTGAACGCAGATGAAATTTCTATGGGGCCAGACGGTCAGCCATCTTACTCCTCCAACCACTCTGGCGGCATCCTTGGCGGGATCAGCACAGGCCAAGACATCGTCGTGCGCTTTGCGGTCAAGCCAACGTCATCCATCCTGACCACCCGCAAGACGATCACGAAATCAGGCGAAGATACCGAGATTATCACCAAAGGCCGCCACGATCCGTGCGTGGGCATTCGCGCCGTTCCGGTGGGCGAAGCGATGATGGCTTGCGTCATTCTGGATCATTTGCTGCTGCACCGAGGCCAGGTTGGCGAAAACCGCGGCGTCATCGGCTAAGGGCACGAAACCACCAAAAACTCCGGCGTTTCAATCACCTGCTTGATCTTTGGCTTTTGAAGGCGCAAACAAAGTCATGCCTCAGGATATGACTCAGAACAGGCCGGGCACGGCCATTGCCCTTCGGCTGTCATCCCTCTTTTTATTCATGGTAATGGCAGCGCTTATCAAAGCCGCGTCCGAGACTGTCCCCCCCCCGCAGGCTGTCTTTTTTCGATCGTTCTTTGCGTTTCCGGTGATCCTGATCTGGCTGTGGCAAAAGCATGATCTGCGCCGAGGCCTGATTGCTCAAAACTTTATGGGTCACGTCTGGCGCGGTCTTTTCGGAACCACAGCGATGGCGCTTACCTTTGGCGGGCTTGGGCTACTGCCGCTGCCAGAAGTGACTGCAATCGGTTATGCGACACCCATGTTCACGGTTCTCTTCGCCGCGCTGCTATTGGGTGAGCGAGTGCGCCTGTTTCGCCTCTCTGCAGTAGCGCTTGGCCTGATTGGCGTGATGATTGTCTTGGCGCCGCGCCTGTCCCTCGACAGCGACGCCGTCACGCGCACAGCAACCATCGGCGCGCTTATGGTGGTGGGTGCCTCGATCCTGCGGGCATTGGTCCAGATACATGTCAGAAAATTGGTTCAAACTGAGAACACTGCAGCAATTGTGTTCTACTTTTCGCTTACCGCGACATGCCTGTCCCTGCTGACCTACCCCTTGGGCGAATTGACGGGTTGGGCCGGGCTTGACTGGGTCACACCAAGCTGGCGCGTCACGGGCTTTATGATCTCTGCTGGCCTCATTGGCGGGGTTGCGCAAATTCTGGTCACCTCTTCACTGCGTTTCGGGCCGGCCTCGATGCTGGCGCCTTTCGATTATTCATCAATGATCTTTGCCAGCTTCATTGGCTGGGTCGTTTTTGGAGAGCTTCCCACACCAGCAATTCTAAGCGGTGCGGCCCTTGTTATTGCGGGCGGAGTCCTCATTATCTGGCGAGAACGGCAGTTGGGGCTGGACAGGAGCAAATCAAAAGCCAATGTGCCGCCCCAAGGAACCCCCGAATAACTGGAGACCCTCAATGACCGATAGCAACGACCACAAGCAAAAGATGCAAGAGCGTCAAGCAGAGCAGCGCAAGCGCGTTTCCGAGCTGCAAGACCCCGAAAAAGGTCTGGTGCTGGTGCACACTGGCGCTGGTAAAGGAAAATCCTCTTCCGCGTTCGGCGTGGTCGTGCGCGCCTTGGGCTGGAAACAGAAAGTCGGCGTCGTCCAGTTTATCAAAGGCAAATGGAAAACCGGCGAACGACAGTTTTTTGACCGGCTGGGCGAAGTGACGTGGCACACTATGGGCGAAGGTTTCACTTGGGACACCCAAGACAAGGAACGCGATATTGCAGCAGCACAAGCCGCATTCGCCAAGGGCCGCGAGATGATGGAAAGCGGTGACTACGACCTGATCGTCATGGACGAAATCAACATCGCGATGCGCTATGACTACCTGTCAGTGGAATACGTGATTGCCGGCCTGAACGCCCGCGACAAACGTACTGGTGTTATTCTGACGGGCCGCGACGCCAAACCTGAACTGTGTGAATTTGCGGATCTTGTCACTGAAATGACCGAAGTAAAGCACCCGTTCAAAGCCGGGATCAAAGCCCAGCGCGGTGTCGATTTCTAAGAAAAGACCATGACGCAAACGTCAGGCTTTCCCTAGCAGATCACGCGCGATTCGCTCGAATATGGCGGAACCGATCGGGATTAGATCGTCGGCAAAATCGTAGTCGGGGTTATGAAGCGCGGCAAAATCTTCGCCTGGTCCAAGGCACAGCATTGCTGCCTTGGCACCCCACCCGAATACACCGAAATCCTCGGACGCCCGCATCGGAACGCCGGTGTCTCCGTGAGGTACGTTGATGGCATCCATCGCTGCTGCAGCGACATGATATGCTTCGGGGTGATTGATCGACGCCGCGAAATTGTCCTGAACATCAAACTCTACGCCCAGTTCGAATTCGTCAGCAACAGCGGTAGCAATCGAGCGTGCATCCGCTTCGATCTGCGCCATTCCTTCATCCATTGAAGTGCGCAGCGTTGCGTAAACCACTGCCTCTCCCGGTGCCACGCCAAAGGAAGGTTCTCCAATCCTTGTGTGCGTGATTGTGACCAACCGGAAATCGTCGTCCAGCTTCCCTCCATGCCCGAGCGCATCAAGTGCCGGCAACAGCTTTGCAACCGCCAGTGCGGGTGAAACGCCATCTTCGGGATCCGCCGCATGGGCCGTCTTACCGACCAGCTTGATCAGCAAGCCGAGCGAAGCGCAGTTGATCAACCCGGGACATGTCGAAACATATCCGAACGGCCGTCCGGGTTCGATGTGGATAGCAAAGGCCCAATCGGCCTGAATGTCTTTATACGCCGGGTCAGCGACCACTGCTTTGGCACCACTGCCGTCTTCCTCTGCGGGTTGGAACATCAACACAACACGCCCCTTAGCAACCGGCTGCCGCGATATCATACGCCCCAGCGCAAGCAGCATTGTCATGTGACCGTCATGGCCGCACACATGGCTTTTCCCAGCACTTTGTGACGCCCAGGGAATGTTGTTGATCTCGGCGATTGGCAACGCATCAAGCTCGGCACGAAATAGAACGGTCGGCCCCTCAACGCCACTGTCGAAAACGGCGGCAACGCCGTGGCCACCAAGCCCCGTGAGAATGCGGGTCGGGGCCAGTTGCTTTAGCGCGGAAGCGATAGTGCGGGCGGTCTCCACTTCTTCACCGGACAATTCGGGATTGCGATGCAGATCGCGTCGAAATGCGGTTAGCTCCATAAGGTCAAGATTTGTAAGCATGCTGCACCTAATTGCTAAGTTCTGTATGGCGGCGGACCTGCCAAACGCTGATTATCAGGCCGAAGCGGAAAACCATATCAATAATCATCCCGGACAGCTTTGGCCCCGAACAGAGACAAATGAAAAATTCCCGCAACGCGAGTACCTCGTGTTAGCGTGGCTCCACCGGCGGGGAGAATCGTCCCACAAGATGACAGCCCTGTCTAAAAGTGGAGGATTAAAATGCATTTTAGAAAAATTACTGCTCTTTGTCTCGGGCTCACGTTTGGCTCTGGGGCCGCTTTAGCTGATTGTAGTTCAACCAGCCAATGGGGTGCAGAGGATACGCTTGGATCTGCCAACCTTGTATCACCCGAACGAACGCTGGAAGCAGCCAAGTTGATTAAACAAGGCAAGTCTATGCCATTGGGTATCGCGATAGGCCCGAATACACCGGCATTCCCGCCACGCTCGCTTAGTCTGCAAATTGTGCAGCCCAATCAGCAGGGCGGCCAAAAACTGTCGGGTTTCGGATACGAAGGAAACTACAACGACGATATCTTGCAAACGTGGATTGGCATTGGATCCCAGTTGGATGGATTGGGACACCTTGGCGAAGGCGGACACTATTACAACTGTCTGGACGAGAAAGAGATCAGCGCCATCACGGGCCTGACAAAGCTGGGCACACATGCGGTGCCACCACTGGTCGGTCGCGCGGTAATTCTGGATATGGCCGCGCATGCTGGCGTTGAAGTAATGGCTGCTGGCCAGCATTTCGGATCAGAAGATATCAAAGCAGCCGCAGAAGCGCAGAACGTGACGATGGGTGAAGGTGACATCATCCTGTTTCACACCGGTTGGACCGAAGGAATGCTGGAAAGCGACCCCGCAGCATGGGGCGGAACCGAGCCGGGCCTGAACAACGAGGGCGCCGTCTACATCGCCTCACTCAACCCGATGGCCGTTGGTGCAGATACATGGGGCTTAGAGCCAATCCCCGCACCGCAAGGAGACAAAGTTTTCTACGGGCACGTCACCCTGCTGAAGGAAAACGGTATCTACATTCTGGAAACGATGAACGTTGGTCCCTTGCTGCGCGAAGGCGTGAACGAATTCATGTTCGTTCTGGGACAGCCCCGGATCGTTGGCACAGTACAAGCCATGATCAATCCGGTTGCGTTGTATTAGATAAAGGGTTTGCGCGGCCTGACGGCCGCGCCACGCCCCAAGCCGGAGCTACGCTCCGGCTTGGGGCCGCATTCAAGTTCAGGCGCGGACCAGCTTTTCGTAGCTTTCAGCGATGTCACGGGTCAGTGCACCCACTTCGAAGGTAAAGTCTCCGATCTGACCAACGGGAGTGACTTCTGCCGCAGTGCCGGTAAGCCAGCACTGCTCAAACCCAGCAAGCTCTTCCGGCATGATGTGACGTTCGTGCACAGTGATCCCGCGTTCTTTCAACATGCCGATCACAGTTTGACGCGTGATGCCGTTGAGAAAACAATCGGGGTCAGGCGTATGCACTTCGCCATCTTTTACAAAGAAGATGTTGGCGCCCGTCGCCTCGGCCACATAGCCACGGTAATCATACATCATCGCGTCAGAGCAACCTTTCGCCTCTGCCGCGTGCTTGGACATGGTGCAGATCATATAAAGACCCGCGGCCTTTGCATGGCTCGGGATGGTCTCCGGCGACGGGCGTTTCCACTTGGAGATATCAAGCTTTGCACCTTTCATCTTGGCGTCGCCATAATACGCGCCCCATTCCCATGCTGCGATCGCCATACGCACAGGGTTGCGTGATGATGCGACACCCATGTCTTCACCAGCGCCCCGCCAAGCAACAGCACGCACATAGGCGTCTTGCAAACCGGATGCCCTCAGAACCTCAGCCTTTGCAGTCTCAATCTCGTCTATGGAATAGGGGATTTCGAAATCAATCATTTGCGCAGAACGCTTGAGCCGTTCTGAGTGTTCACGGCTTTTGAAAATCTTGCCGTTATATGCCCGCTCACCTTCAAAAACAGAGGAAGCATAGTGCATCGCGTGGGTCAGGATATGCACATTGGCATCCCGCCATGGGATCATCTTCCCGTCCATCCAGATGTACCCGTCACGGTCATCATATCCGCCAGCCATACTATTTCCTTTCAAAATGTGTCGATATTTTCCACATATTGCGCAAAAGTCCGACTTATAGACATATAGTTACGCAAAACTATGAATGGCCTAGCCTTTCAGGGTTGGAGTGTCAACAACACTGACATAAAGTCACCCGCACAACACTCCAAGGAGACGACCCATGGACAGGCGAACATCCAGCCCCTCTAGCGGGGAAGCACTGCTGTTTCTGACTGATGAACAACTCAGGCAGGGGATTGAAGCGATGTTTTTTGCATACCGTGGATTTACCGCAGATCCTGACCGGATTTTGGCAGACATGGCCTATGGGCGCGCCCACCACCGTGCGATCCACTTTATCGGCCGTGCGCCGGGAACCACTGTGAACAACCTGCTCAACATCCTCGGGGTCACAAAGCAATCGCTGAACCGTGTATTGCGCACTTTGATTGCCGATGGTCTGGTAGAGAGCAAGGTGGGACGCCAAGATAAACGTGAGCGGCATCTCAACCTCACAGAGGCGGGACGGACATTGGAACAAACCCTATCAGACGCACAGCGTGCACGAATGCGTTCGGCATTCCGCGATGCAGGCCCCGAAGCCGTTGCAGGATTTCGCACCGTGCTGGAGGCGATGATGGATAGCGAAATGCGCAGCAGTTACGGACGCCTCAAGGACGGTTCACCATGAGCGCTCATGACGCTCATCTGCTGATCGTCGATGATGATGAGCGTATCCGCACCCTGTTGCAGAAATTCCTGATGCGCCACGGCTTCTTAGTAACTGCCGCACGGGATGCCGCCCATGCGCGGCGCCTGCTATCCGGGCTGGAATTCGATTTGATTGTTCTTGACGTGATGATGCCCGGTGAGGATGGTCTAAGCCTGACCCGCGCCTTACGAGAAACCATGACAACGCCGATATTGCTGCTGACTGCCAAAGGCGACACCGACAACCGTATCGAAGGATTAGAAGCCGGGGCCGACGACTACCTTGGCAAACCGTTCGAGCCGAAAGAGCTGTTGCTACGGATCAACGCAATCTTGCGGCGGGTGCCAGAGCCCGCTTCCCATGACACAGCACCAAAAGTGCTTACGTTAGGCCCGATCCGCTATGACATCGAGCGGGGCGAGATGTGGGAAGGTGAAGAGCTGGTAAGACTGACAGCAACAGAAATCCAGCTGATGAAAATATTTGCCGCCAAACCGGGTGAAGCCCTAAGCCGGTCCAATCTAGTGGAAGAACTGGGACGCGACCGCGGACAGGCGCAGGAACGCGCAGTGGATGTCCAAATCACCCGCTTGCGCCGTAAAATTGAGCCTGATCCAAAGCAGCCACGCTATCTGCAAACAGTACGAGGCGCTGGATACATGCTTGCACCTGATTAACAGTATCAAAAGGGGGCCAGCCCCCACCGCCCCCATTCAGGGTCGGCTCCCCCGGGATATTTACAGCCAAAGAAAATAGGCGGATTGAAGCCAACCCTGCGCTGGTCATGGGAGGGTTCGCGCATTATGGTCTGCGCGACATCAGACAAGTGAGATTTCTATGAGCGATACACCGGTTAACGAGATGAGCTTCGAGGCTGCGATGGCGGAGCTTGAGACGGTTCTGGGCAAGCTGGAGCGTGGCGATGTGGCGCTGGACGAAAGCATCACGCTGTATGAGCGTGGCGCGCTTTTGAAAGCACGCTGCGAGGCTAAGCTGAAAGAAGCTGAAGAGAAGGTGGCAGCAATTACGCTCGACAGCGACGGGAACCCGGCGGGATTAAAACCGGTCGAGGGTCTCTAGGAATGGGGCTTTTTAGCCAATCACTACAAGAGGCCGGTGCACTAGCGACGCGGGAGATTTCTGCCGCGCTTGAGGGAACCGACGGCCCAATCCGCGATGCCATGTTGTATGCCTCTACTGGCGGCAAAGGTTTGCGTGCGTTTCTGGTCTTGGAGAGTGCCCGGCTGCACGGCGTAGATGTGCTAGACGCAGCACCAGCGGCTGCGGCAATTGAAGCGCTGCACGCCTATTCGCTCGTGCATGATGACCTACCATGTATGGATGATGATGCTTTGCGGCGCGGTCAACCGACAGTTCATCGCAAATGGGACGAAGCCACCGCAGTGTTGGCTGGTGATGCGCTACAAACGCTTGCCTTTGAGTTGGTAACGCGAGTCGGCTGCACGGATGCAGCGCGCCTAGAATTGGTGCGCGGCCTTGCGTCAGCGTCCGGCATACGTGGCATGGTCGGCGGCCAATCGCTGGATATCGCGGCGGAAACGGCACCTAAACCTTTGACGCTGCCCCAAATCACCGAACTTCAGGCTGGCAAGACCGGTGCGCTGATTGAATGGTCAACCACCGTGGGACCGCATATGGCGGGGGATGACGCAACCGTCTTGGGGCTTTACGCGCGCGATCTTGGTCTCGCCTTCCAGATTGCAGACGATATTCTGGATGTGGAAGGTGATGCCGCGATGGTTGGCAAAGCCGTTGGAAAGGACGCAAATGCAGGCAAGGCCACATTTGTGTCGCTGCTCGGACTCGATGGAGCAAAAGCGCGGGCGCAAACCCTCGTGACGTCAGCCTGTGACGTGCTATCTGTTTATGGCACGCAGGCTGATGGGCTGCGCGAAGCGGCCCAATTTGTGGTTGCGCGAAAAAGCTAGGGACGATGATATGACTGACCAACCGAAGACTCCCTTGCTGGACCGGATTAATCGCCCTGCGGATATGAAAAGTCTTTCTGATCACGAATTGACGCAGCTTGCGTGCGAAGTGCGCGATGAGACTGTTTCAGCGGTTTCCGAAACGGGCGGGCATCTGGGCGCTGGTTTAGGCGTGGTTGAGTTGACGGTCGCATTGCATGCGGTATTCGACACCCCACGCGATAAAATCATCTGGGACGTCGGGCACCAATGCTATCCCCACAAAATTCTGACGGAACGGCGCGACCGTATCCGCACGCTGCGGATGAAAGACGGCCTGAGCGGCTTCACCAAACGCTCCGAAAGCCCTTATGATCCCTTTGGCGCGGCGCATAGCTCGACCTCTATTTCTGCTGCACTCGGCTTTGCCGTGGCACGTGATTTGGGCGGTGTGGTGCCAGAAGGCCTTGGCGACGCGATTGCGGTCATTGGTGACGGATCAATGTCTGCCGGCATGGCGTACGAAGCGATGAACAACGCGGGCCACCTGAAAAAACGACTGATTGTTATTCTAAACGATAATGAGATGAGCATCGCCCCGCCCGTAGGCGCCATGTCTGCCTATCTCAGCCGACTTTACGCCGAGGAGCCATTTCAGGAACTGAAGTCCGCAGCGAAGGGCGCTGTTAGCCTGTTGCCCTACCCGTTCCGTGAAGGCGCCAAGCGCGCCAAGGATATGCTGAAAGGCATGGCCGTCGGCGGCACTTTGTTCGAGCAATTGGGCTTTAGCTATCTTGGGCCAATAGACGGACATGACATGGACCAGTTGCTGCCAGTGTTGCGCACCGTCAAGGCGCGCGCGACGGGGCCTATCCTGATCCACGTTCTGACGAAAAAGGGCAAGGGCTATGGCCCGGCCGAGGCCGCGCGGGATAAGGGCCACGCCACCGCTAAGTTCAACGTTATCACGGGTGAACAGAAAAAAGCGCCCAGCAATGCGCCAAGTTACACAAACGTCTTTGCCGATAGCCTGCTGCAACTGGCAGCCGAAGACGACAAGATTTGTGCAATCACTGCAGCGATGCCCGATGGCACCGGCCTGAACCTGTTTATGGAACGCTACCCCTCTCGGTGTTTTGATGTCGGCATTGCCGAACAGCATGGCGTGACGTTCTCCGCAGCGTTGGCCGCTGGCGGGATGAAACCGTTCTGCGCGATGTACTCCACATTCCTGCAACGCGGGTACGATCAGGTCGTGCACGATGTGGCGATCCAACGATTGCCCGTCCGCTTCGCGATTGATCGCGCTGGCTTGGTGGGTGCCGATGGCGCAACGCACGCGGGATCATTTGATGTGGCCTTCCTTACCAATCTTCCCGGATTCGTAGTGATGGCTGCCGCCGATGAAGCAGAGTTGAAACACATGGTTGCCACCGCCGCCGCTTATGGCGATGGGCCGATCGCCTTCCGTTTCCCGCGCGGCGAAGGACGTGGCGTAGATATGCCTGAGATCC
>Ga0209345_10006824_pt1 | contig 10265 bp, 11 predicted proteins | sample Cruoilmetagenom7_FD_187294 | JGI IMG/M metagenome (GOLD analysis project Ga0209345, IMG submission 187294) | Oil polluted marine microbial communities from Coal Oil Point, Santa Barbara, California, USA - Sample 7 (SPAdes) (version 2) | ecosystem: Environmental > Aquatic > Marine > Oil seeps ... | reverse complement strand
GATACCCCACTGACAGACGGCACCCCTACCCACCGCGTCAGCGCCCGCGCCACACATCTCTACCCCGCGCCGAATTTCAAGACCCGCGAGCGGTTCAGCCTCAGCCACGGCGCGCGGCTTCAGGTGCTCTCGGAACAGGGCCGCTTTGCCGAGACGCCGCAGGGATACGTCCCACGCGCCCATCTGACGCCGCTTGGGACGCTCGACCCTGATCCTGTCACTGTTGCAGAAACCTTCCTTGGCACGCCCTATCTCTGGGGCGGAAACTCCAGCTTTGGCATTGATTGTTCGGGACTGGTGCAGGCGGCCTGCCTCGCCTGCGGCATCGCCTGCCCCGGTGACAGCGGCCCGCAAGAGCAAGGCTTGGGCGAACATCTCCCCGACTCCGCCCCCCTCCAACGCGGCGACCTTCTCTTTTGGCGCGGTCATGTCGCATGGGTGTCTGACCCCGACACGCTTCTGCATGCCAACGCGCATCACATGGCCGTGGCCTTTGAGCCCATCGTCGAGGCCATAGCCCGGATCACCGCACAGGGGGACGGCCCCGTCACCTCTCGCAAACGCCTGAAAGGACTGTCATGACCTCCGATCCCTTCTTTCACCCCATCTCCGGGTTTGAGTTGCCGCGCTTTGCCGGTGTGCCCACCTTCATGCGGCTGCCCTATGTGCCCAACGGGCATGAGCGTTACAAGGATGTTCAAATCGGCCTGATCGGCGTGCCCTGGGATAGCGGCACCACCAACCGCCCCGGCCCGCGTCATGGCCCCCGCCAATTGCGCGATGCCTCGACCATGATCCGCGCGCAGCATCCGACCTCTGGCATGCGCCCGTTCGAGGCGGTGAATTGTGCCGATCTGGGGGATGTCGGGCCAAACCCGGCGGATATCATGGACAGCCTCGCCCGGATCACCGACTTCTACGACGGGGTGACAGGCGCGGGGATCATCCCACTCACAGCAGGCGGCGATCACCTTACGACCCTGCCGGTACTGCGGTCTCTGGCCCGCCGCGCGCCCGTCGGCATGATCCACTTCGACAGCCACACCGACCTCTATCATTCGTACTTTGGTGGCACGATGTATACCCACGGCACCCCCTTCCGCCGCGCAGTCGAGGAAGGGCTGCTTGATCCCAAACGTGTCGTGATGATCGGCCTGCGTGGCACCATGTATGACACCGAGGATCGCGATTTCGCCGCGGCCGAGGGCATCCGCCTGATCCTGATCGAGGAATTCCACGCCCGCGGCCCCGAGGATGTGATGGCCGAAGCCCGCGAGATTGCAGGCAGCGGTGACACCTATGTCAGCTATGACATTGACTTTGTTGACCCCACCTTTGCTCCCGGCACCGGCACGCCCGAAGTGGGCGGCCCCAACAGCTATCAGGCGTTGCAGGTCGTGCGCGGGCTGGAAGGCGTCAACATTATCGGCGCCGATCTGGTCGAGGTGTCGCCGCCGTTTGACGCCTCTGGCGGCACGGCCTTTCTGGGCGCCTCAATCATGTTCGAACTGCTTTGCGTCATGGCACGGCTGCACGCCAAGGTCTGAGGGTCCACCCTGTTGCCTAGCAACAGCGGTTTGGCGGTATCCTCCGCCAAACCCTTTGGAATCCGCCTGCGAATCCTATATGGGATCATATCCCAGCCCGAACCGCGACAGGCCCATGACCCAAACAGCGCCGATTACACAGGATGTGCTGACCATCCCCCGCAAGCTGCCCGACGGGCCGGTGAACCTTGTCGGTCTCACGCGCGACGCGCTGCGCGAGGCTCTGATCGCGCATGGCACGCCTGAAAAGCAGGCCAAGATGCGGGTCAATCAGATCTGGCAATGGATCTATCAATGGGGCGTGCGCGATTTTCATGCCATGACCAATCTGGCCAAGGCCTATCGCGCCCAACTGGCCGAAAACTTCGTGGTGACCATTCCCGAGGTGGTCAGCAAACAGGTCAGCACCGATGGCACCCGCAAATACCTGGTGCGGATCGCCGGCGGCCACGAGGTCGAGGTGGTCTACATCCCCGAAACCGATCGCGGCACGCTCTGCATTTCCTCTCAGGTAGGCTGCACGCTGACCTGCTCCTTTTGCCACACCGGCACGCAGAAACTGGTCCGCAACCTTACAGCGGGTGAAATCATCGGTCAGGTGATGCTGGCGCGCGATGATCTCAATGAATGGCCGCGCCCCGGTGAACCGGTGGGTGAGCGCCCGCGCCTGATCAGCAATATTGTCCTCATGGGCATGGGCGAGCCGCTTTATAATTTCGACAACGTCCGCGACGCGATGAAGATCGCCATGGATGGCGAGGGAATTTCCCTCTCGCGTCGGCGCATCACGCTCTCCACCTCCGGTGTCGTGCCCGAGATTGCCAAGACCGCGCAGGAAATCGGCTGTTTGCTGGCTGTCAGCTTTCACGCCACCACCGACGCGGTGCGCGACGCGCTCGTGCCGATCAACAAGAAATGGAACATCGCGACGCTCCTCGATACGCTGCGCGACTACCCGCGCCTCTCGAATTCCGAGCGGATCACCTTTGAATATGTGATGCTCAAGGATGTGAATGACAGCGATGCCGACGCCCGCCGCCTCGTGCAACTGATCAAGGGCATTCCGGCCAAGATCAATCTCATCCCCTTCAACGAATGGCCCGGAAGCCCCTATGAGCGCAGCGACCGGGACCGGATTCAGCGCTTTGCCGACATCATCTACAAGGCCGGTTACGCCAGCCCGATCCGCACGCCGCGTGGCGAGGATATCATGGCCGCCTGCGGTCAGTTGAAATCCGCCACCGAACGCGCCCGCAAATCCCGCGCTCAGATCGAGGCCGAGGCAGGGCATTAAGCCCATGACCGCCTTTGCCCCTTTGCCGCAACCGCTGAACGCCAAGGGCGATCCCCGACTCATCGGCGTCGAGATCGAGCTTGGCGGTCTGCCCGAAGCGCAAGTGGCGCACCTCTGCGCGGCAACGCTGAATGGCAGCGTGTCCCAAACGGACAGCCATATCTGGCGCGTCGAGAATAGCGAAATCGGTCAGATCGACATTTACCTCGATATCTTTCTGCGCAATGCCCAGAAAAGCAAACTGCGCGACATGGCCCTTGATCTGGGGCGCGAGGTCGTCCCGGTGGAAATCGTCACCGAACCGCTCGATCTCAAGAGCGTCGCCCGCCTGGACGATCTGCGCAATGCCCTGCGGGATGCGGGGGCCTTGGGCAGCGGCGCAGGCTGGTTCTTTGGGTTTGGTCTGCATCTCAACGTCGAGATAGCCAGCGATGCCGATGCTGACACGATCCGCCCCCTGCTGGCCTATGCATTGATCGAGGACTGGCTGCGCGCCACCAACCCGATCGACGAGGCCCGCCGCCTCTTGCCCTTCACCGATCCCTATCCGATAGATTTCGTCCGCGCGCTGATCAAGGCCGGACCGGGTGCCAGCCGTGACCACGTGACAGGGCTCTATCTCGAACTCACACCCAGCCGGAATCGTGGCTTGGATATGCTGCCGATCTTCGCGCATTTCGACGCGGACCGGGTCAGAGCCGCCATCTCTGACAAAACCTCTGCCCGCCCGACGTTTCATTTTCGCCTGCCCGACTGCCGGATAGACGAAGCCGACTGGTCCATTGCCGAGGAATGGCAGCGCTGGCTGATCGTCGAACGGGTCGCCAGCAATGCCGCCCTTCTCACCCGCTTGTCGCAGGCATGGCTGGATGATCACGGCCTGCTGACGCTCTCCCGTCAGAGTTGGGCCAATCGCGCCGGTCGTATTCTCCAATCGGCGGGGCTGGACCGCGCATGACCACTCGCCGCCCGGTGATCGGGGTCACTGTCTCGCGCCGCTCGGGCTGGCGCATCTTTCCGCTCATTGCCCTGAATGTGTGGCTGGCAGGCGGGCAGGCACAGCGTTGGCAGACCGGGCGCGCGGCAGACATCACAGCCGTGGACGGGCTTATCATCGGCGGCGGCGATGACATATCGCCGGATCTCTATGGTGGGCGGTTTGTGACATCCGCGCGGCTTGACCCCGACCGCGACGCTCTGGAGCGCGGGCTGGTGCTGGCGGCGTTCGAGCATGCCAAGCCGGTTCTGGGGATTTGTCGCGGCAGTCAGATGCTCAACATTGCGCTCGGCGGCACGCTGCATCAGGACGCCTATGAAACCTATAAGGCCAGCGATCACATCCGCACCGTGCTGCCGCGCAAGACCGTGCATATCGAACCGGACACCAGACTGGCCAAACTTGCCGGCACGCAACCGATGAAGGTGAACGCCCTGCACACGCAGGCGGTGGACCGCTTGGGAGCGGGCTTGCGCATCGCCGCGCGCGACAGCGGCGGCATGATTCAGGCCATCGAACGCGTGACCGAGCCCTTTGCCTTGGGCGTGCAATGGCACCCCGAGCATCTCTTCTATGCGCATCGGCAAATGGGTATCTTTTGCGCCCTGATCGCCGCTGCCTCTTCGCGCCGCGACGATGTTGCGCAACTGCCCGGCGTGGATGCTGCGGCGCGTTGACCCTGCCCAGACAATTCCCCGGCCTCGCCATAATCCGGCACGATTACCGCCACATCCGCCACCTATCCCTATCGTTAGAGGCAAATTTCAACAGGGATAGAAACAATGAACCTGACCCAGACCGACAGCACCACAGAAATCCGCAATCTCGTCCTGCGAGAGCGTCACCTCGCGGTGTCCGAGCGTGAATGGAAACACCGCCTGCGCGGCTATGGCTATGCGATCCGTGACACCTCCGAGGGCCGCTTTGTCACCTCGATTCGCCAAGACGCGCCGCTCTGCCAACTCAGCTGATCGCGGGTTCTTCTTGGCTGAAATACTCTAGGGGGTGCCCTTTGGAGCGACGGGGGCAAGCCTCCAAAACGACAAACCCCCGAAGCATCCGCCCGGGGGTCGTCAAAGTAACGCCTATCTGATCCTAAAATCGGTGTCCGATCTTTCGGGATAGATGCCTCGTGCCGCAAAATTCTGCGGAGAGTGCTCCAAGAGACCTTAGAGCATGCCTTCGCGCTGCGCTTTCTTGCGCGCCAGTTTCCGGGCACGGCGAATCGCTTCGGCCTTCTCGCGCGCTTTTTTCTCGGACGGTTTCTCGAAATGTTGCTTGAGCTTCATTTCACGAAAAACGCCTTCGCGCTGCAGTTTTTTCTTCAGAGCGCGGAGCGCCTGATCGACATTGTTGTCGCGAACACTAACCTGCATGTGGTGTCACCACCTTCCTAAGTTAAAGTTGCAATAGATTGCAGGAAGGCGCCGTATAGCAAAGCGCCCCGGATTTGTCTAGGGTGCGCCGCAAGGAGGATCGCTGATGTCCGAACCTGATCTTATGACCCGTCTGCTCGAGGCCGCAGCCCTGCATGTGCCCTTTGACGGCTGGAGCGAAACCACCCTGCGCCTCGCCGCCGAGGATGCCGGGATCTCTCCGGCGCTTGTGTCCGCCATCTGCCCACGCGGTGCGGTGGATCTGGCGCTGGCCTATCACGCGGCGGGCGATGCCGCGATGCTCAAACGACTGGCCGAGACCGATCTGGGCGCCCTGCGCTTTCGCGACCGCGTGGCCTTTGCCGTGCGCGCCCGGCTTGAGGCGGTCGAAGATCGCGAACTTGTGCGCCGGGGCATGACCCTCTTTTCGCTGCCACCCTATGCCGCCGATGGCGCACGCGCCCTCTGGCAAACCGCCGACCACATCTGGACCGCGCTTGGCGATACATCCGACGATGTGAATTGGTATACCAAACGCGCGACGCTCTCGGGTGTCTATGGCGCGACTGTGCTCTATTGGCTGGGGGATGACAGCGATGGGCACAGTCGCACATGGGAGTTTCTGGATCGCCGCATCGAGGGTGTGATGCAGATCGAAAAGCTCAAGGCGCAGGCGCGCGACAACCGGCTGGTGTCGGGCCTCATGGCCGGCCCGCTCAGCTTTCTGAGCCGCATCCGCGCGCCTCAGAGCGCGCAGCAAACAGGCATGCCAGGGCGCTGGAACCGACCGACATAACGACAAAGGACCAAGGATGACCCAGACAATGCAGGCCGTTGAGATCACACAGGCCGGTGGCCCCGAGGTATTGCAACCCACCACGCGTCCCCGCCCCACGCCCCGCGCGGGCGAGGTGGTGATCCGGCTGGCCTATGCTGGCGTCAATCGCCCTGATGCCCTGCAACGCGCCGGTCTCTATGCGCCGCCGCCGACCGCCTCTGACCTTCCGGGGCTAGAGGGGGCGGGGGAAATCGTGGCGCTCGGTGCGGGCGTCAGCGATTGGGCGCTTGGCGATCAGGTCTGCGCTCTCTTGCCCGGCGGCGGCTATGCCGACTATGTGGCCACGCCCGCCGCGCATTGCCTGCCCGTGCCTCATGGCCTCAGCCTCAAACAGGCCGCCTGCCTGCCAGAAACCTTCTTTACCGTCTGGTCCAACGTCTTTCAGCGCGGCGCGCTCAGGGCGGGCGAGCGCTTTCTGGTGCATGGCGGGTCTTCCGGCATCGGCACCACGGCCATTCAACTCGCCCACACCTTCGGCGCACGGGTCTTCACCACCGCAGGCAGCGCCGAGAAATGCCGCGTCTGCGAGGAATTGGGAGCCGAACGCGCGATCAACTACCGCGACGAGGATTTCACCGAGGTGCTATCCGCCGAGGGTGGAGCAGATCTCATCCTCGACATGGTCGGCGGCGATTACCTGCCCCGCAACGTCAAGGCGCTTGCCGATGATGGCCGCCTCGTGCAGATCGCATTCCTCCAAGGCCCCAAGATCGAGCTGAATTTCTCTCAGGTGATGATGCGCCGCCTGACGATCACCGGCAGCACCCTGCGTCCGCAAAGCGATCTCGCCAAGGCGCGGATTGCCGAGGCCTTGCGCGCCCATGTCTGGCCCTTGCTCGAGGCAGGCCGCATTGCCCCGGTCATGGATTCCGAGTTTCCGCTGACCGAGGCCGCCGCCGCGCATGCCCGCATGGAATCGAGCGGCCATATCGGCAAGATCGTCCTCAAGGTCGCCTGACCGGATCACGCGGCGCGGGACACTCGTCATCACGGTACAAAGTAAAAAGCCGCCCTTTGGGCGGCCCTTATGATCTTGGTGTGATCTTGCTCTGCTCTCGGTAAGCGGTATCGCTCCAGCAGGTCCGGGGATCAGCCGTTCACGCTGTCCTTGAGTGCCTTGGCGATGGTCATCTTCACCACCTTGTCGGCCTCTTTCTTCATCTGCTCGCCGGTGGCGGGATTGCGCACCATGCGCTCGGGGCGCTCGCGGCAATAGATCTTGCCAATGCCCGGCAGGGTCACGGCACCACCGGCGGAAACTTCGCGGGTGATGATCGCAATCACCGAATCCAGCGCCGCGCCTGCGGTCTTCTTGTCACTGCCCATTTCATCGGCCAGTGCGGCCACGAGTTGGGTCTTGGTCATGGGTTTTGCCATTTTATGGTCTCCTTGCAACTGCCCTTCTCTTGGGCCTCATGCGCGTGATTTAACGCTATGATGTGGTTAAACACAACGCCTAGTGGGCAAAAGCAAGCGCTTTCGGCGGATTTTGTGCGGATTTCCGTGGGGTCAAAGGAAGGCTGTCTCCTCAAAGCTGCGCAATTTGCGGCTGTGGATGCGTTCGAGCGGCATCCGGCGCAGTGATTCCATCGCGCGAATCCCAATCATCAGATGCCGCGAGACCTGTGATTTATAGAATTCCGACGCCATGCCGGGCAGTTTCAACTCGCCCTGCAACGGCTTGTCGGACACGCAGAGCAGCGTGCCATAGGGCACCCGGAACCGGAACCCGTTGGCGGCAATCGTGGCGCTCTCCATGTCGAGCGCGATGGCGCGCGATTGGCTCAGACGTTGCACCGGCCCGGACTGATCGCGCAACTCCCAGTTGCGATTGTCCACGCTGGCCACGGTTCCGGTGCGCATCACCCGCTTGAGATCAAACCCCTCCAATTGCGTCTCTGCCGCCACCGCGTCTTGCAGCGCGATCTGGATTTCAGCGAGCGCCGGGATGGGCACCCAGGCGGGCAGATCGGCATCGAGCACGCGATCCTCGCGCAAATAGGCATGAGCCAGCACGAAATCGCCCAAGGATTGCGAATTGCGCAGCCCTGCGCAATGGCCCACCATCACCCAGGCATGCGGGCGCAGCACGGCGATATGATCGGTTGCGGTCTTGGCATTGGATGGCCCGACCCCGATATTGACCAGTGTGATCCCCGAGCCATCCGCCCGCTTGAGATGATAGGCGGGCATCTGCGGCAATCGCTCGGGCGCCGGCAGCGGATCATCAGGCCCGGTGATCTCGGCATTGCCGGTGCTGACAAAGGCGGTATAGCCGCTCTCGGCGTCCCCCAACATGCGCCGGGCATAGGTCTCGAATTCCGAGACATAGAACTGATAATTGGTAAACAGCACGTAATTCTGGAAATGGCGGGGATCGGTCGCGGTGTAATGCGTGAGCCGTGCCAGCGAATAATCCACCCGTTGCGCTGTAAAAGGCGCAAGCGGTGCCGCCCCGTTTGGCACAGACACCCATGTGCCATTGACGATATCGTCATTGGTGGTCGCGAGATCCGGCACGTCAAAGTAATCGCGCAGGGTGAACTCGGCCGCCCCCTCCTGCGGCACACTCAGCCCCGCATCCTCCGCCACCGCGAAATGCACTGGCATCGGCGTGTCGGAAGTGCCGATCGTCACCCCAACGCTATGGTTGACCAAGAGCAACCCGATCTGTTGCTCCAGATAGGCGCGGAACAGGTCGGGGCGCGTGATCGTCGCGGCATATGTGCCGGGGTTGGACACATGCCCGAAACTGAGCCGGCTATCGACCTTGGCATAGGTTCCGGTGGTCAGGCGGATTTCGGGATAATAGGCGCGAACCCGGCCTATCGGCAGGTTCCCGGCCAGTGCCCGCGCAAACGCCGCGCAGAGAAACTCCGTGCCCGCCGCATAGAGCTGACAGAGCCGGTCCACAGCCGCGCGCGCGTCTGTGAACGCCTCCGGGGCGATCTCATCCGGGGTTTGCATGGTCATGCCTGTCTCCTGCTCTGCGCACACAGGTTGACACGCGCTGGGGGCATGATCAAGCTGCCACCCAAGGAGCGCGCGCAAATGGACTACGAAACCGTCACCCCAGAGATATTCGGGGCCAGCCTGCGCGGGCTCGGTCTCAACCTGCTGGTGCGCGACGTGCTGGCCGAGTCCGCGTTTCTGACAGTGGTCTTTGACATGACGGCCCACCGGCTCAGCACGGATTTCGCAATCATGATCTATGGCGATCAGGTTATGCAACTGCATGCTGATCATACCTATGCCGCCAATCCGATCCTTGGCCTTGTGCCCGAGCGTCCGCCGCGCGGGGCCGGGGCGTCCTTGCACCTTTTCGACAGCGATCCCGACACTGCTGCCGCCCGCGCCGACGGTGCAGGCGGCATGATCCTGCAACCGCCCACCAACAAACCCCACGGGCTGCGCGAATGCTGCATCCTGTGCCCCAATGGCTATGCGTGGGTCGCCTCCCGGCCCCTGACCGCGACTGAAAGGACAACACTATGAACGTGACCAACCTGAAACCGAACATGGATCACTGGCAAGAGCGCGTGGATCTCGCCGCCGCCTTCCGCTGGACCGCACGCCTCAATATGCACGAGGCGGTGGCCAATCACTTCAGCCTCTCGATCAATGACGACGGCACCCGGTTCCTGATGAACCCCAACCAGATGCATTTCGCCCGTATCCGCGCGAGCGACCTCATCGTTGTGGATGCCAATGACCCCGAAACGCTGGAGGGGCCGAACGCGCCTGATCCCACCGCTTGGGGCCTGCATGGCGGGCTGCACCGGCACTGCGCCCATGCCCGCTGCGCCATGCATGTGCATTCCATCCATGCCACTGTTCTCGCCAGCCTCGCTGACAGCCGTCTGCCGCCCATCGACCAGAACTGCGCCACTTTCTACAACCGGCATGTGGTGGATGAGGGCTATGGCGGGCTTGCGTTCGAGGATGAGGGCGTGCGCTGTGCCCGGCTCCTGATTGACCCAAGGAACAAGGTGCTGATCATGGGCAATCACGGCGTCATGGTGATCGGTGACAGTGTCGCCGACACGTTCAATCGCCTCTATTATTTCGAGCGCGCCGCCGAAACCTATATCCGTGCCCTGCAAACCGGGCGGCCCCTGCGGGTGCTCTCGGACGCGGTCGCGGAAAAGACAGCTCAGGAACTCGATGATTACCCCGGACAGGCCGATCGGCATCTGACGGAATTAAAGGCCAT
>Ga0209345_10006822_pt1 | contig 10266 bp, 8 predicted proteins | sample Cruoilmetagenom7_FD_187294 | JGI IMG/M metagenome (GOLD analysis project Ga0209345, IMG submission 187294) | Oil polluted marine microbial communities from Coal Oil Point, Santa Barbara, California, USA - Sample 7 (SPAdes) (version 2) | ecosystem: Environmental > Aquatic > Marine > Oil seeps ... | reverse complement strand
GCCATTCGCCACCAGATCGCGCGCCAGCGGATGACCAGCCACAACCTGGCGGGAAAGTGCGCCAACTTCGGCAGGCTTGCCTTCAAGCCGGGGCGCCTTGCACCAGCTATAGCCATCGGCCATCTCGGGGTCGGTTTCGGTGACGCCATCAAAAGGATGCAACGCCGCATCCGGCCCGTTCATCCACGCGTGGCTCAGATCCTCGGTGATCAGCCCGCTATTGAGTTGATGATCTTCACCACCCCTGTACAGCCCCCGCTCAAACAGGTGTGTGGTCCCGCTGCGATAGGCGCCAAAGCTGAGAAACCGGTCGGTTGCCCGCCCCAATCGATTCAGGCCCAGCCTGTGCGAAAGGTCAACAAAGCGAAACAGATCGCTATGCGTCGGCCCATGCTGATCGACCAGCGCCAAAATCTCGTCCCGGCGGCTCAGGCCGCTGAACGCCTGCAAATCAATGCCGATCACCTCGCGTTCCAGAAACCGGCGAAAACTCTTTACCAGCGCCATAAGTCGGCGCAGCTCATGCTCGGCCACTGTCTTGGTCACGCCACCGGGCTGAAGCGCCAGCGTGTGGGGCCATTTGCCCGCCAAAAGCCCGACAATGTGAAAGAATTCGGCGCGGCGCGGCAATACATCCTGAGCCGCAGTGCCTTTCATTGCCTCAAATCGCTTGGACACATCAAAATACCATGATTGATCAGCATAAACCGAGCGGGAAAAATCAGGCATAAAGAACATGTAGAAATGGGTCAGATGGTCGGCGATGTTTTCACAGGCATGTACGATATTGGACACAAGCTGCCCATTCGGGGTTGGCATCAGGCCCTGCGCCTCGCCCAGGGCTTCGGCAGCGGCAATAGACTGACTGACCGAGCAGATGCCGCAGATCCTTGGCACAATCACAAGCGCGTCGCGGGGGTCTTTTCCACGCAACATCTCTTCGAACCCGCGATAGAGCGGCGAGACAACTTCGGCGCGGGTCACACTCTGGTCTTTGATGTCCAGCTTGACCTCAAGATCACCCTCAACACGGTTGAATGGGCCAACGACAAGGCGGCTCATGATCTGCCTCGCTTCGGTTTGTGGCGGTCAGGATGGACTTTCAGGCGGTCAGACGAGGCATTTTCACGCAACCGGTGTGGTGTCGCCGCCTTGGAAAGCGAGGCCAATGCGACAAACCAGGCCTTGGGCATATCCGTGGGCAGACCCAAGGGAATGCCCGCGATTTTGGGCGTTTCGACAAACGGATGCCCCGGGTCCTCAAACCCTGGTTCGGTGCAGGCAATACAGGGGTAGCCGCCCGAAATGCACGACCCTGAGCCGTTCCAAGCCCTGATATTGCAATCCCCCCCGGCCTGCGTGCCCTTACAGCCGAGGTTCTCCATCATACAGCCAACCTCGCACAGCTTTGCCGCGCTGGCTTTGTATTCATAGAACTCATTGCGCGCGCAGCCGTGATGAACCAGCTTGCCGGAAATCGCATGCGGCCGCCCGACTGTATCGAGATCGTCAGGTATCAGGGCTCCGGCACTCATCTGTGACAGGGTTTCGGTCACCCAATCCGGATGCACCGGGCAACCGGGGATATTAACCACCGGCAAACCACCGGGCGCGCGAAACTCAGCCCCCAAAAACCCACCTGCCGCCTCGCCGTCAAAGGATAGCCCGGTGGCCCCAGACGGGTTATCCCCGGCGGCGGTGATCCCGCCAAATGCCGCGCAACTGCCCACCGCAATCACATGATCAGCACGTTCGGCCAGCTCTTTGATCACGTCCTGCATTGGCGCATCTCGTCCTGCCATCATATGATAACGCCCGGTTCCGTTTGGCCCGGTCACAACAGCCCCTTCAAGACACAGAAAATCCAGCGGCGTATGCCCCGACAGGATATCATCAATGATGCGGTGAACCTCATCGCCGCTCTCAACGCTGAGCGCGGGATGCCAAAGCACATTGATCCCTGCAGTTTCAAAAAAAGTGATCACATCGGGCCCTTCGGCACACAGCAGTGACAGCGTGCATCCACCACAGCCACCTGATTGCAGCCAGAGAAGATTGCGCCCGTTTCCATTGCCGCTCATACTACGCCCTCAGCGGAATTGCCCGGCAGCACCAATCGAAAACATGCCCCAATATCATTGTGCAGCTCCGCGCTAAGCCGACCACCCAATTCGTCGGCCATACGATAGCTTACATAAAGCCCAAGCCCGGTGCCCTGACCAATTGGCTTGGTGGTGAAAAACGGCTCAAACACCTGATCCAGCGCATCTGCGGCAATCCCCGGTCCGTTGTCGCTAACCGATATGGTGATCTGATCAATACTGTCTTGGGCGCTTACATGAATGCGCGCGGCGGGTATGCCTGACACGGCATCCAGCGCGTTTTGCAACAGGTTGACCAATATCTGATGAATATGGCCCTTTTTGGCAACAACCGTCAGGCCGGGCGGGCATTCCACGTCAATTTCGGGCTTGTCCTTTGCGCCGCGCAACACCCAATTGGCGGCGGTGTGAATGATCGGCCCCAGGGCAAACTCTTCCGAGGGCTCTACCTGATTGCCGGAAAACCGGCGCAGGTCCTGAACAATGTCACTGACCCGCTCGGCACCCTCAAGCGTGCCCTCGACCAGTGGCAGAATGTCCTTTTCAATCCGATCAATCTGCAATTCCTGCCGCAAAACCGACAATTCGCCAGCGGAAGTGCCCGAATTTATTGCCGCAAAATAGCGGGTGATTTTTTCCCCATAGGTTTTCAACGCATGCATGTTGCCAAAGATGAAGCTGATCGGGTTGTTCAATTCATGCGCCACACCGGCAACAAGCCGGCCCAGTGCGGCCATCTTTTCAGAGCTGACCAGATGTCTTTGGGCCTTTTCGAAATTGCGCAAGGCCTCGTCCAATTCTCGATACGCACGCTGCAACTCGCCTACCGGACGGCCGATCAGCACTAATCCGGCGGGCTTGCCCTTGCTGTCATGGCGGATCGAGCAATTGAGCGAAAGCGGTATCGGCGCCTTTTGTTTGCGCACCAGAACCTCGCAATCATGGAAGCTCTCGTTGGCGCGGAGATGTTGGTGAAACTGTTCGTGTATTTCGTTGTCACGCCCCTTGAGAACGTCAGTCAACGGCTGACCAACCAAAGTGCCCGAGCCCAACCCGGTCAGGTGCACAAGCGCATCATTGACCTGCTGTATGCGCCCGTCCGTGTCGCACACGATAAGCAGATCCGTCATCGAACTTACAACCGAACTGATAAATTCCTGCGCACTTTCCAGCTCGGCGTTCTTCTCCTCAAGCGCGGTCTGTGAATCGACCAGCTCGCCATACACCCGGTCCATCTGCCGGATGACCTCAACCCAGGTGTCCTCTCCCGACGACGTGAGATCAAAGCGATCATCACTGTGCAGGTGCGAGATCAACGCGCCTTCGCCGTCCGCAATGGGGGTCTCGGGTTCTTTCATTCAGTCCAATTCAATCTAGCAATCACGTCGGGGATTTACTGCGCCGGTGCTTCTTCCTTTTCCAAATGATAGCGCTCCAGCTTACCGCGTAAACCGACCCGTGACAGGCCTAATTCGCGCGAGGCTTTGCTTTTGTTCCAACGGTGCCGGATCAGGCTCTCGCGCAGAATTTTCACCTCGATGGCTTCAACCCGCTCTTTCAACGTGCCCATCCCTGCGCCCAGCAATGTCAAATCATCCGCTTCATCCGGCGAGGCCGACATCAACACTTTGGGCGACAAAAGGTCTGCGCCCAACAGCTCGTTTTCCGTACCCATGACCAGCATGCGTTCAATTTCGTTTTGCATTTCGCGCACATTCCCCGGCCAGCAATAGCGCTTCATGCATGTGATCGCTTCGGCTGTCAGGCCGGGCACTTCTTTGCCAACGCCCGCAACCGCCTGCTTTAGAAGGTAGTTGGCCAAAAGCGGAATATCTTCACGCCTCTCGCGCAGCGAAGGCAGGTGCACGGTCACACCGGCCAGCAGGAAAAACAGATCCTGGCGGAACCGGCCTTCCGCAACTTCGACCTCCAAATCCTTGTAGGAGCTGGCCAAAACCCGAATGTCGGTTTTGCGTGTCTGAGTTGAGCCGATCTGGCGAACCTCGCCATCTTGCAGGACACGCAGCAGTTTAACCTGAAACGCTGGTGAAATGTCACAGACTTCATCGAGCAGAATGGTGCCGCCCTGATTGCGTTCAAACAGGCCGGTATAGTCCTGCACCGCACCGGCCAATGCGCCTTTCTTATGGCCGAATAGCTCGCTTTCCAGCACCTCAGGCGGGACCGACCCACATTTTTGAACCGCAAAAGGCCGGTTCCAACGCAATGAATTATAATGAATGGCGCGCGCCGCCAACTCCTTGCCAGTGCCGCCATCTCCGCTGATCAGAACCGAAAGATCATAGGGCGCGACCTGACTAAGCGTGCTGCAAACCGCGTTCATCGGGCTGGTCTTGCTGCGCACAATCCCGTCGTCAAAATCATAGGTGTCGCGCAGCTTCTGACGCCTGTCGCTTACCTTTTTCTTGGCGGCGCGTTCAGACAGGCGCAGCTCTATTGCCAACAGCTCGTTCTGGCGCTGCAATTCAAACATCGACACCGCATTGCGCAGGGTAATGATCAGCTTTTCAGGATGCCATGGCTTGGTGACATAGTGATATATACCGGCGTCATTCAGCCCGGAAATAATGTCTTCGGCATCGGTATAGCCGGAAATAACAATGCGGATCACATCGGGCCATTTTTCGCGTACTTCAATCAGGAAATCGACACCCGACTTGTCCGGCATACGTTGATCGCACAGGATTATCTGAACCCAGTGATCGGTCAGGATTTGCTCGGCATCGGTTGTGTTGGCGGCGATCTGAACATCGAATTCGTCGGCCAGATTGCGTTCCAGCGCTTCCAGAGACCGCACTTCGTCATCAACGATCAGGATCGTGGGCTTGCTCACATTCATGATGCTTTCCGATCTGTTTGTTGCCAGGATTTGTCGCGATGTCGCGCCAGGGTGACCGGCGTGCGCGACTTTTTGGTTTTGCGCACAAAGTCAGAGCGCGCGATATGATAGGAGGTGTCAAAGCCATAAAAATTACGCCGCATGCACGACAGTTCCTCATCTCGATAGGCTGAAAGCGGCTTTTCCTGTTCATCCGCCTGACGCTGGTCAGACTTGGCGCGCAGCCTGTCCGCATACTCCGGTGCATTGGCCAGTTCATCTGCGCGTTTGGCGACCTCGGCATCAAAATCGACTTTGCTTTGGGCAAACACCGCATCGGCCAGCCCAAGCGCCAATGCCTCTTTTGCGGCCATTGGCAGGCGCTGTTGAGTGATCCTGCGCGCGTTTTCGCCGCCACAATGGCGTGGCAGCAGATAGGTCCAGAACTCGGACCCATAAAGATTGCCCATATCCTTGTAATGCGGGTTCACGATGACCGGGCCGCGCATCCATAACAAATCACAGGCCCGGGCCAGAAACACCCCTCCGGCACCGGAGTTTCCGCCCATTGCGGCAATGGTCAGATGGCTTTCAGTGCGAATGATCGCCTCGGCCAGATCATCCATCGCGTTGATATTACGCCAACTTTCCTCGGCGGCATTGTCCGCAGCCTCAATGATATTCAGATGAATGCCGTTTGACCAGAAATCGCTGCCCCCCGCCAGAATCAGCACCTGTGTTGATCGTGTCAGGGCCATCTCATACGCTGCAAGCAATCGCGCGCATTGCTCGCTTGACATCGCACCATTGTAGAAATCAAACCGGAGCGTTCCTACCGGTCCACGCTCTGAATAGGCAATTTCCTGATAGCCCTGTTCCGCGTCAATCGGAATCTCTGGCACCTCGGTCAGGGAGCCAGATAAAACACGGGTTGTGGGCAGCTTGAAGGTGGCTTCGCCTTTGGGATCACGCGCGTGGCCGATCCAAATCGCGCCATCTTGTGTCCCTACGCAAACCGCTGTACCCGAGGTGGCAATCACTTCGCCCGCCGTCCCGGTCAATCCGTGCGCCGGGCGCGCATCGTGTAAAAACACCGATTTCCCCGCAATATTGCTCAGCACACCGGGCACCCCATCGCTGCTGTGGATTTTGCGCAGAACATCTTCAGACGTGTCATTTGCCCAATTGATCCGGCGATCCGCCTGAACCATGGCCTCACGCAATCGACCGGTGACATCGGGAGCGGAGTAATCCAACGGGCGCGGCGTGAACTCCGGCGTTTGAATGCCCGCAATGGCTTTGCGCACAGCGACAAGCGCCGCCTCGGTCAGCTCTGTGCGATAGATGCTGGACTTGCTCGCCCTGCGCACCGGGAAAGTTTCACTGGCCCAGATCGGGCCTGCATCCATCTCGGCTTTGGCCTGCAAAACCGTGACGCCCCAGTTGCCCTTACCCTCAAGGATTGCCCAATCCAATGCCGACGGGCCGCGATCCCCGATCACACCGGGATGCACAATCAAACAGAGGTGATTTTGCCAAACATCCGCAGGGATCGCACGTTTCAAGAACGGCGCCAGGATCACATCAGGCGCGAACAATTCAACCGCTTTGCGCAGCGTGCCATCGTTGATATCAAACTCAACCGTAACGTCGTGACCATCGTCGCGCAATTCGACAAACAAGCGTTGCGACAGGGAATTGAAGCCATGCACCAAAAGCAAAATGCGCATCACAAGCCTCCCCAGATCACCGGACCACTCGCCGCCATGACGCCTGCGCCAACAATTATCGCAGCACCTACCAGTGCGTATTGAACGCCCCGAAATACCCGCCCTGCCGCGCGTTCGGCGTGTTGCAATGGCCAGGAAAGAATCAGGGTCAATGCCGCCATGCCAAGGGTCGATCCCAGGCCAAAGGCAACGATATAGCTCAGGGTGGCGACAATGCTTTGGGTGGCGGCCGCTGCCATCGCCACAAGGGCTGCCGACCCGGCCATCCCGTGGATCATCCCCACCAGATAAGACCGCTTTGAAAAACGCGGTTCGTGAGTGTGATCATGAGCGTCAGTTTTGTGCGGTTGCTCCGCGTCTTGGTGACTGTGGGCATGGAAATGGCGTGAGCCATCGGTATGGTCATGCACATGAATATGCGTCCTAGTGCGGAGAAGCTTACGCAACACCCCACCCCCCATCACCACAAGCATAATGCCAACGGCAAATTCCAACCCCGATGCCATCCGCGCACTCAGCACGAAGCCCAACAGCACAACTGGCATGCTCATCAGCAACAGCGTTGTTGTGTGCCCCAGCCCCCATGAGGCTCCAAGCCACGCCATACGCCGATGCGAAGGCGTCTTGTGCGCCGCCATTGCTCCCACCGCCGCCAGATGGTCGGCTTCCAGCGCGTGCGCCATGCCAACTGTCAGCCCGAGGATGAGAAACGCCAACATCGCTTGCCCTAACAGATACGAGGCAGCTGTTCGCCAGCCAGCCAGTCAACGATCCGGGTGCCACCAAACCCGGTTTCCATGGTCACAAACCCCATGTCATCGGCGATAACTTCACCAATGATCGCGCCACCGCCCCCTTGTGCATGGCCCTGCATAACGGCCAGCAACTGCGCCGCTTTTTCCGCCGGGCAAATCGCCACCAGCTTGCCTTCATTGGCGACATAAAGCGGATCAAGCCCAAGCAACTCGCAGGCCGCGTCTACCTCTGGCCGCATCGGAATACTATCTTCGTTGAGCCGCATCCCAACCCGCGACTGAAAGGCAATCTCGTTCAGCGTCGCGGCCAGCCCGCCGCGCGTCGGATCGCGCAGGCAGTTGATGTCAGGCACCGCCGCAACCATTTCGGCAATCAGCCCGTGCAGTGCCGCGCTATCCGAGACAATACTGGTATCAAACGCGAGGTTTTCGCGGCTCGACATGATCGCTACACCGTGATCGCCAATGGGGCCTGACACAAGGATCGCATCACCGGGCCGCGCATTGGCCCCGGAAATATCAAGCCCATCCGGCACCACACCGACGCCGGTTGTGGTGATAAACACCCCGTCGCCCTTGCCGCGTTCCACCACCTTGGTGTCGCCGGTGACGACCGGCACTCCGGCCTCGCGCGACGCCTCCGCCATCGACACCACGATGCGCTCCAGATCGGTCAGCGGGAAGCCTTCTTCCAGGATGAATCCGGCTGACAAATACAAGGGACGTGCGCCCGACATCGCCACATCATTGATCGTGCCGTGCACCGAAAGACTGCCAATATTACCACCGGGAAAGAACAGCGGCGAAACAACATGGCCATCGGTGCTCATCACCAATCGCCCCTGTGGTGGGGTAAACATCGCCTGATCATTACCCTGGCGCAGAAGATCATTGTCGAAATGTTTGACGAACAACTCTTCGATCAATTGCGCCATGGCGCGGCCACCTGACCCATGGGTCATATCAACCTGCCCCCGCCGGAAGTTGATCCTTGTGGGAAAGCGTTTTTCCATCGCGTTCATTCTGCGGCCTCCTTCACACGGTCCATCCGAAAGCGGCCAAAACTCCAATAAGCCGCGCAGGATCCTTCAGAGGACACCATGCAAGACCCCTGCGGGTTGTCCGGGGTGCAGACCGTGCCGAACAATTTGCAATCGGTGGGCTTCTTGACCCCGCGCAAAATCGCCGGGCATTCGCAGCCCTTCACATCGGCGCCGGTGCTTTTGGTGATCTCAAAGCGTTTCTCGGCGTCCCAGTCGCCGTAGGCCTCGGCAATCTTCAGCGCGCTATAAGGCACCTCACCCAAACCACGCCATTCAAAGGACCGGCGCAGCGTGAACACTTCGGCCATCAGGTCTTTGGCGATCTGATTGCCCTCGGGCGTGACTACACGGGTGTATTCGTTTTCAACTTCATAGCGGCCTTCGTTCACCTGCCGGATCAGCATCAGTGCCGATTGCATCACGTCCAGCGGCTCAAACCCGGCAATCACCACCGGTTTTTGAAACTCTTCGGCAAAGAAATCATAAGGCGCGCTGCCGATGATCGAACTCACATGGCTTGGCCCCAGAAACCCGTCGATCGACACCTGTCCCAGCTCGCGCAGCTCGGGCGATTGCAGGATATGGCTGATCGCAGCAGGGGTCAGAACGTGATTGCAGAACACGCTGAAATTCTTCAGCCCTTCGGCAGCGGCAACCTTGATCGCCACCGCCGTGGGCGGCGTCGTGGTTTCAAAGCCGATAGCAAAGAACACGACCTCGCGCTCAGGAGTGTCGCGCGCGATCTGAAGCGCATCCTGGGTCGAATAGACCATGCGAATGTCAGCCCCGGCCGCCTTGGCCTTGATCAGAGAATTCTTCTTGCTTGCCGGAACGCGCATCATGTCGCCATAGGTACAAACAATCGCCCCGTGCCGGTCGGCAAGTTCGATCGCGGCATCAATGCGCGGGATCGGCAAAACGCATACCGGGCAGCCGGGACCATGCACGAATTTTACATTATCAGGCATCAAATCCTGCACACCATAGCGAAAGATCGCGTGGGTATGGCCACCGCAGAACTCCATGATGTTATAGCTGCGCCCGGTATCCGCAGCGCGGGCAATGTCACCGGCCAACTTGCGGGCAATGTCCTTCTGGCGAAACTCATCGACGTATTTCACGACGCCACCTCCTCAAGTTCTGCCATCAGGGCCAGCGTGCGCTGTGCTTCTTCGGGGCTGATCTTGTTCAGGGCATAGCCCACATGGATCAACACAAAATCGCCTGCCGCGACATCGCTCAGCAGCGCCAGTGAAATATCCTTGCGCACCCCATCAAGCGACACGGTGGCGGTTTGCTTGTCCTGGGTGATCGCAACCACCTCGGCCGGAATTGCCAAACACATGTGCGTCTTCTCCTTATGCGGTTTCGCTTTGGCGTCTGCCAAGGCGTGCTATTTCCCGGCTGGCCCGGATCCAATCCAACCAGTCTTCCATGCCTTCACCGGATTTGGCCGACACCAACAGGGTCTTGATCTTCGGGTTCACCCGACGGGCATAGCCGAGGCATTTTTCGACGTCAAAATCAAGATGCGGCAACAGATCAGTTTTGGTCAGCAGCATCACATCCGAGGCGTGGAACATATCCGGATATTTGATCGGCTTGTCCTCGCCCTCGGTCACGGACAGGATCACCACCTTATGCGCCTCACCCAGATCAAACCCGGCCGGGCACACCAGATTGCCAACGTTTTCGATGAACAAAACACTGTCATCCGGCAGCGCCAGGTGCTCCAACGCATGCCCCACCATATGGCCATCAAGATGGCAGCCCTTGCCGGTATTGACCTGCACGGCG
>Ga0209345_10006819_pt1 | contig 10268 bp, 9 predicted proteins | sample Cruoilmetagenom7_FD_187294 | JGI IMG/M metagenome (GOLD analysis project Ga0209345, IMG submission 187294) | Oil polluted marine microbial communities from Coal Oil Point, Santa Barbara, California, USA - Sample 7 (SPAdes) (version 2) | ecosystem: Environmental > Aquatic > Marine > Oil seeps ... | reverse complement strand
TTCACGCTACAAAAAGCCAGGTGACAAGGCGCCGTCCAGCAAGACGGCGACACCTGCCGCCAAGCCTGTGCTGCAACCGGCAACGCGCCCGATTGACGCCAGCAATCCGTCGATGCGGCGGGCCCAGGCCCTTGCGCCAGCGCAGACCGTGGCCATGGACCGCGACCGCAAGCGGCGCGAGCGTCTGGGCGAGATCAAGCTGGAGCTGCACCGCGCCCTGTTGGACAACCTGAACCTCAGCGCGCTCGACAACGCCACCGAGAACGACCTTCGCGCCGAGATCACCTCGATCGCGACCGAAGTCCTCGAAGAAAAGGGTATCGTGCTGAACCGCGAGGATCGCACGCAACTGACCCAGGAACTCTATGACGAGGTCAAGGGCCTTGGCCCGCTGGAAACCCTGCTCAAGGACGATTCGGTCAACGATATTCTGGTGAACGGCCCGCAGCGGATCTTCGTGGAGCGCGCCGGCAAGCTGGAACTGACAGACATCACCTTCAAGGATGAAAAGCACCTGTTGCGGATCATCGACAAGATCGTGTCGGCCGTGGGTCGCCGGGTCGATGAATCCAACCCCTATGTCGACGCCCGCCTGGCCGATGGATCGCGTTTCAACGCGATGGTGCCGCCAGTGGCGGTGGATGGCAGCCTGGTATCCATTCGTAAGTTCAAGAAGGAAAAGCTGGCGATCGACGATCTGGTCCGCTTCGGGGCCTTTTCGGAAGAAATGGCCGCCTATCTTCAGGCGGCTGTGGCCACGCGCCTCAACATCATCGTCTCGGGCGGTACCGGTTCCGGTAAGACGACAACGCTCAACGCGCTGTCATCCTTCATCGACAACTCGGAACGCATCCTGACGATCGAGGATACGGCCGAACTTCAGCTTCAGCAGATCCACGTGGGCCGGATGGAAAGCCGTCCGCCCAACGTCGAGGGCAAGGGCGCCGTCACCCAGCGCGACTGTCTGCGCAACGCGCTGCGTATGCGCCCGGACCGGATCATCGTGGGTGAAACCCGCGGCGAGGAAGTGATCGACATGTTGCAGGCCATGAACACGGGCCACGACGGGTCGATGACGACGATCCACGCCAACTCGGCGCGTGACGGTGTCAGCCGTCTGGAGAACATGATCGCGATGGCGGGTATCGAAATGCCCATCAAGGCCGTGCGCAGCCAGATCTCGAGCGCTGTGAACCTGATCGTACAGGCCAGCCGTCTGCAGGATGGCAGCCGCCGCATGACGTCGATCACGGAAATCACCGGGATGGAAGGCGAGGTCATCTCGATGCAGGAAGTCTTCAAGTTCCAGCGTGTCGGCCTGACCCCCGAAAACAAGATCATCGGCCATTTCACGGCCACCGGCGTGCGGAGCCACTTCTCGGAGCGCTTCCGCCTGTGGGGCTATGACCTGCCCGCGTCCATTTTTGAGCCCATCGCAGCGGAGTAAAGCCAATGGCCATCAGCATCGAACCCCTTATCTACGGGCTGATCTTCTTCGGCGTTCTCGTGCTGGTCGAAGGCCTGTATCTGACCGTCTTCGGCAAGTCGATCAGCCTGAACAACCGCGTGAACCGGCGTCTGGAGATGCTGGAAAAGGGCACCCGCCGCGAAGAAGTGATGGAGACGCTGCGCAAGGAAATGCGCCAGCACATGAATTCGCGCTCGATCCCGCTCTATTCGATGCTGGCGGATCGCGCACAGAAGGCAGCCATCGCCTTCACCCCGTCGCAGTTGATCATGATCATGGTCGGGGTCAGCGTCGTCGCGTTCCTGGGCCTGACCATCGGCACCGAGACGCAGCCGCCGATCCGTGCCGTGCTGTCAGTCGGCATGGGTGTCGGTGGCGTCTATTTCTGGGTGAATTCCAAGGCCAAGAAACGGATCGGCATGATCGAGGAACAGTTGCCCGATGCGGTGGAACTGATGGTGCGGTCGCTGCGCGTAGGCCATCCCTTCTCCTCGGCCATCCAGATCGTCGCCAAGGAAGTCGCCGACCCGCTGGCGACCGAATTCGGGATCATCGCGGACGAATCCGCCTATGGCCGCGACATCGGCGAGGCGCTGAAGGACATGGCCGAACGTCTGGACATGCAGGATCTGCGCTTCCTTGCCGTGGCCGTGACCATCCAGCAGCAGTCGGGCGGCAACCTGGCCGAGATCCTTGCGGGCCTGTCCCGCGTGATCCGCGCCCGCTTCCGCCTGTTCCGTCGCGTCAAGGCGATCACCGCCGAAGCGCAATGGTCGGGCAAGTTCCTTTCTGGTTTCCCGATCATGGCCCTGATCGTCATCAACGTGATGGACCCCAACTACTATGACGATGTGCTGGACCATCCGTGGTTCATCCCCGCCTGTATCGCCGTGGGTCTGTTCCTGGTCGCGAACATGATCGTCATGCGCATGCTTGTCGATATCAAGGTCTGAGGAGAAGACACCGATGGACTTCATCATGAATCTCCTGACCGAGAATTTCGGCGCGATGGGCCCGGTGGTCCTGGTCGGCGGGCTGGGTCTGGTGCTGATCCTGGCAACGATTCCGTTCATGCTGAATCAGCGCCAGGACCCGCTTGAAAAGCTGCGCGAGAGTGCAGCGGCAAGCCGCAACACCGGCACCAGCGGCAAGGCGCTGCGCGCGTCCAAGGGCAATGACAAGCTTCAGAAATACTCGAACTTTCTCGAGCCGCAGAACGCCGAGGAATATTCGGCGGTGCGCAAGAAACTGATGCAGGCAGGCTATCGCAGCAAGGAAGCCGTGCGATATTTCCACTTCGCACAGTTCGCGCTGGGTGTGCTCTTCCTGATTGGCGGCGTGGTCTATTACATGCTGAACCTCGCCGGGAAGCCGGACACGACCACCCAGGATGCGATGATGTATATCCTGGGGCCGGGCGTCGTGGGTTACATGCTGCCGAAATACTGGATCACCAAGCGGCAGCAGCAGCGTCAAGACGAGATCACCTCGGGCTTTCCCGATGCGCTGGACATGATGCTAGTCTGCGTCGAGGCGGGCCAGTCGCTGGATCAGTCGATCATCCGCGTCTCCAAGGAGCTGCGCGCCTCCTATCCGTCGCTGTCGGATGAATTCGAGATCGTCAGCTACGAGATCAAGGCCGGCAAGGATAAGCCCACCGTTCTGGCGGACATGGGCGAACGCTGCGGCGTGGCCGACATCTCGAGCTTCGTGACAGTGCTGGTGCAATCCGCCACCTTCGGCACCTCGATCGCCGAGGCCCTGCGGGTCTATGCCGAGGAAATGCGTGACAAACGCGTGATGCGCGCCGAAGAGAAGGCAAACAAGTTGCCTACGAAGATGACACTTGTCACTATGATGCTGACCGTGCCGCCGCTTCTGATCATTCTGGTCGGGCCTTCGGTGGTGGGGATCCAGAATCTGGGGAACATGTAAGCGCATCATGGCACCACGCCGCCGCGGGTTACGGCCCGCCCTCGCCTTCGGGATCGTCCTGACCCTGGCCGCCTGTTCCGCAGGCGGCTTTGGCGCATCAGACGGCAGCCCCTATGCCCCCGGCATCCGCCCCGGCGCGGATGCGGTGGACGGCTTGCTGGTGGGCCACCGCCTGATGGAGGCGGGGGAATTCGAACTGGCGCTCAAGGCCTATACCCGCGCCGCCTATGAGGATGGCCTGACGGTCGATGTGCTGTCCGCCCTCGGCAGCGCCAACCTCGGTCTGGGGCGTTTGGGGCAGGCTGAAACCCTGCTGCGGCGCGCCATCGACACCGACGAGGCGATCCCCGAGACATGGAACAACCTGGGCGTTGTGCTGATGGAAAAGGGCGAAACGGCCGAGGCGGAACAGATCTTTCGCAGGGCCTATGCGCTGGACAATGGCGAAAGTGACTCAATCCGCGACAATCTGCGCTTGGCTCTCGCAAAAACGCAAAATCCGGACTATGATGTCGAAGAGCAAGAGTACAAGATGATCCGGCGCGGCAGCAGCGATTTCCTTCTGCGGCGGGTCCCATAAGACGGCAGAGCAGCAAAAAAGGACGCAAAACATGCGCCACCCCATTTTCGTGACCCTGTTCCTGACAGGGGCTTTTGGTCTGGCAGGGTGCCAGAATGCAGGCGGAAACGATGTCGATCGCGCCCTTCAGGCCGTGAACGTCATTGATGAAAGCAATCTTGGCGACATCATGCTGACCGTGGCCGACCCCAACGAGGCAGTGGTCTATTTCACGCGCACCTCTGAAGAGCAGCCGGACAGGATCGACCTGCAACGCGGACTTGCCTTGTCGCTTGTGCGCGCCCAGCGCCCGGTCGAGGCCGCCGCCGCGTGGCGCACGGTCGTCAAGCATCCCGAAGCCACGAACGAGGACAAGGTCGAACTGGCGGATGCCCTGATCCGTGCAGGCGATTGGGACGGCGCGAAAACCGCACTCAACAGCGTGCCCCCCACCTTCGAGACCTTCAAACGCTATCGCCTTGAGGCGATGGTGGCCGATGCCAACAAGGACTGGAAACGCGCCGACAGTTTCTATGAGATCGCCATGGGCCTGACCACGCGCCCCGCTGGCGTGATGAACAACTGGGGCTATTCCAAACTGACCCGCGGCGAATTCGCGGCCGCAGAGCGGTTGTTCTCGGATGCGATCCGGCAGGACAACAAGCTTTTCACCGCCAAGAACAACCTTGTGCTGGCGCGTGCCGCCCAGCGCAACTACGCCATGCCGGTGGTGCCGATGACCCAGCTGGAACGGGCGCAGCTTCTGCACACCGCCGGTCTGAGCGCCGTCAAGCAGGGTGACGTCGAAACAGCCAAGGGGCTGTTGCGCGATGCGGTCGACACGCACCCGCAGCATTTCGACGAGGCCGTGCGCAGCCTTGCCGCGCTTGAAAACAACGTGCGCGGCTGATCCGGTCGCACGCGATGCTGCAAGGTTCGATCCCTGATCCCGCTGGCATGACAGCCTTTTTCGCCATGCCTGCACAGGCGGCCTTCTGGCTTTTTCTGGCCAGCCTGCCTGTGTGTTTCTGGGTCATCCTGAGCGATCTGCGCGCCATGCGGATTCCCAACACGGCGGTTTTGTCGCTGGTGGGCATCTTCGTGCTGGTCGGCGCGCTTGTCCTGCCTTGGCCGGTGCTCGGAATGCAACTGATCAACCTTGTTGTGGTGCTGCTGGCGGGAATCGTGTTGAACGCCGCCGGGGCCTTTGGCGCGGGTGACGCCAAGTTCGCCGCCGCCGCCGCCCCTTTCGTGATGCTGCAGGACGCGGGTTTCGTGCTGATGCTTCTGGCGATCAACCTGCTTGCGGCCTTCCTGACGCACAGGCTCGTGGCACGCTCTGCGCTGCGCAACCTGGCGCCCGATTGGGAAAGCTGGCAGCGCAAGAAGGACTTTCCCATGGGCCTGTCCCTGGGCAGTACCCTGTCGATCTACCTTGGCCTCGCTGCCCTCTACGGCGGCTGATCGGGTCGAGGTCGAACAACCGCGTTCCAAGCGCGTGATTGATGCGGTTTCCTCTGCAATTCCATCATTTTGCCACTTTATGCGGGCAGGTCTTGAGCCAATCGACAGAAACCGACAGGCATAACGGACAGGCAAACCCATGAACATGCAGATTGCTCCCGCGCAGACCCGAGTCGTTGCACCGCCCCCGCCCTCAAGCATCGCAGAGATGCGTCTGCCGGTGGTGATGATGCGCGATATCCTTCTCAAGACCATGTTCCGCAAGAACGTCACGAACGTCTCGGACGTGGCCGAAGCGGTCTGCCTGCCGCGTCAGGTCACGCAGGAACTGATCGACATGGCGCGCGAACAGCGCCTGCTGGAGGCGACGGGCACGCTCAACGCCAATTCCGGCAACGAGATGGGCTATCAGTTGACCGATGCGGGCAAGGCCCGCGCACTGGATGCGCTGGCGCAATCGGAATATTTCGGCGCGATGCCCGTGCCGCTGGCGGTCTACCGTGAACAGATCAAGCGCCAGTCGATCCGTGACATCCAGATCACCCGCGCGCAACTGACCACCGCGATGGGACACCTCATCCTGCCCGAGGACTTGCTGTCCAACCTTGGTCCCGCTGTCAGCTCGGGCCGTTCGATCCTGATGTATGGACCGCCGGGCAACGGGAAATCGTCGATCTCGAACGGAATCCGCGACGCGATGGGCGACCGGATCTACGTGCCGCGCGCCATCGAGTATGCGGGCCAGGTGATCACCGTCTATGATCCGATCGTGCATTCCTCGGCCGAGGTCGAGGTGGATGATCCCGGCTCCCTGCGCCGACGCCGCACTTTCGACACCCGCTATGTCCGCTGCGAGCGCCCCACCGTGATCACGGGCGGGGAATTGAGCCTGTCGATGCTGGATCTGGTCTACAACCCCGTGGCGCGCACCTATCAGGCGCCGCTGCAACTCAAGGCCACGGGCGGCATCTTCATCGTGGACGACCTTGGACGTCAGGCCGAACCGCCGCAGGCGCTGGTCAACCGCTGGATCGTGCCGCTGGAGGAAGGCAAGGACATCCTCGCCCTGCAATCGGGCGAGAAGTTCGAAGTACCCTTCGACACGCTGGTGATCTTTTCGACCAACTTTCACCCGAACGAGATTTTCGACCAGGCGGCGCTGCGGCGGATCTTCTACAAGATCAAGATCGACGGGCCGAACCAGGAAAACTTTCTCAAGATCTTCGCACTTGTGGCGCGCAAGAAGGGCATGCCGCTGGACGAGGCGACGCTGGTCCATCTGCTCAAGGTGAAATATCCCACGATCAACAACATCTATGCCAATTATCAGCCGGTGTTCCTGATCGACCAGATGATCTCGATCTGCCAGTTCGAGGGGATTCCCAACCAGATGAGCCCCGAATTGATCGACCGCGCCTGGGCCAACATGTTCGTGCGCGACGAGAAGATCGTGAAGTAGAAACGCCAAAACGCCCGCAAGCGCGGTTGCGGCGGGCGTCAGACGGTGCTGGCGAAGAGCTGGGCGGCCACCAGAACCACCAGCGCACCTGCCGCGATCTCGATCAGCGACAGGGCGCGCGCTGTGGCGGGGCCCCCCGCGATCTGGGCCAAAGCGCTTTCGCGCGCGGTCACCGACAGCACAGCCACCAGCACGGTGACACTGGCCGTGCCCAGCCCCATCACGAAAGCCCCGGCGATCCCGGCCGCGTCGATCCCCATCCGCCAGGTCAGGATCAGCAGGAACAGCGCCCCCGTGCAGGGCCGCACCGCGACCGCCCCGATCAGCACCAGCGCATCGCGCAGGGACCGGACCGCGGCGGCATCCTCGAGACTGGGTGCATGCGCATGGCCGCAATCGGCACAGGCGCTGTGATCATGCGCGTGATCGTGGTGATGATGGTCATGCGCAGGCACCGCCGCAATGCGCCGCTGCGCCCAGAGTTTACGTGCCCCGCGCAGCAGCAGCCACAGACCCACCGACCCGATCAGAACATAGCTGAGCGGTGCCAGCCACGCCTCGGCCGTATCCACCATCCGCTCGCGCGACCAGTCCAGCAGGAACACCCCCGCATAGACCAGCGCCACGGCTGTCGCGGCCTGTGCAAGGCTTGACGCCACGGCAAGACCCGCGAGACGCCCCACCGGTACGCGCCGCCCAAGACCGTAGCCGCCGATCAGGACCTTGCCGTGCCCCGGTCCCGCCGCGTGGAAGAAGCCGTAGGCGAAGCAGAACCCCATGAGGCCCGCCAGCGCCGCCGCATCCCCGGCTTTCAACCGCCGCAGGAGCCCGGCCATGGCATTCTGCGCATCGTGCTGGCCATCCGCCGCCCAGCGCTCCAGCAGCATGATGCCACCCATGCCCCAGAGCCAGACGGCCACCGCCCCAAGCAGGCCCAGCACGATCAGCGCCAGAGGCGCGCGCATCAGCCGTTGCATGTCACTTCGACCGTATCGGCGAAGGCTTCGCCCACTTCGGGATATTCGTCATCCGGCATGGAAGGGTTTTTATAAAGCGCCTCCTCGACCATCGTGTAGGCGCGGTCGAGGTCGGCAGGCTGGATCGACAGGCGGCAATCAGCGGGCACTGTCACCCCGCCGTCCAGATCATAGGCCGTGTAGAAGGTCGGATCATAGGCTTTGACGATCACCCTGCCCTCCTGCGGTGCAAAGGCGCGGTAGTGCCGGGTCACGATCCGCCCTGCCACGACTTCCGTGCCGCGCCCCTCGGGTCGGCCCAATGCGACCGGCGCATCATCGGCGGTCAGGTAGAGATCACCCAGATAGCCTTCGATCCAGTTGAGGTCGAACCCGTCCAGCTTTGCCAGTTCATCGGGCGTCAACTCTCCGTCACCATCAGGATCAAGGCCCATGTCTTCCAGCAAAAGCAGCGAATAGAAATCGTCATAGGTCCAGGTGACCTCGACCCCCACCAGCCGCCCCGTGTCATCGGCAACGAGGCTCAGGCCCGTTTCGACAAAGACATGCGGATGGCTCTGCGCCATCGGCGCAGCCAGCAGCACCGCAACAGCGGCAGGGATCAAGCGGGACCGGATCATGCGACAGTCTTACGCCACCCCATGCAGCCGCGCAACGCGACCGCATCAAGCCTTGGCTGAAATCCGCGTGAGCCCGCCGCCGTCATGCCCGGCGCTGATCGGGATGCAGAGCCGTGCCAAGAATATGATCCGCCTTGTGGATCACATGCGCAGCGCCGCTCACGATCAGCGGATCGGGGGCATGGACCAGATGCAGGTCCTTGTCGGGATAGTCCAGCGCGTTCAGGAAATGCAGCATGCAGTTCAGCCGCGCGCGTTTCTTGTCGTTGGATTTGACCACGGTCCAAGGCGCATCGGCGGTGTCGGTGTAAAAGAACATCGCCTCCTTCGCCTCGGTGTAGTCGTCCCATTTATCGAGGCTGGCCTTGTCGATCGGTGACAGTTTCCAGCGTTTCAGCGGATCGGTTTCCCGGCTGAGGAAGCGCGCGCGCTGTTCCTCCTGCGTGACCGAGAACCAGTATTTGAAGAGCCGTATCCCCGACCGGACCAGCATCCGCTCCAGTTCCGGGGTCTGGCGCATGAATTCGAGATATTCTGTAGGCTGGCAGAACCCCATCACACGTTCGACGCCCGCGCGATTATACCAGCTACGGTCGTAAAAGACGATCTCGCCCGCCGTGGGCAGGTGCTGGATGTAGCGCTGGAAATACCATTGGCCGCGCTCCACATCGCTGGGCTTGTTCAGGGCCACGACCCGCGCCGCGCGGGGATTGAGATGCTCGGTGAAGCGCTTGATCGTGCCGCCCTTGCCGGCGGCATCGCGCCCTTCGAACAGCAGCACGAATTTCTGCCCCGTTTCCTGCGTCCAGAGTTGCACCTTGAGAAGTTCGGCCTGCAACCGCGCCTTCTGCGCCTCATAGGCGCGACGCGACATCATGCTGTCATAGGGATATTCCCCGGATTCGAAGGCATGACGCACCTGATCCGCCGAAGGAACCGGCTTGCGCGTCTTGGCCGTCGCAGGTTTGACGGCAGGAGCGGGTGCAGCGGTCGCTGCGGCCTCTGTGGTGGTGATGACCGCCTCGTCAGGCAGGGCAACGGCTGCGGTCGAACGTGTGGCAGGTCTGGCGGCTGGCGGCTGGCGGCATGTCATGATCCCTTTCTACAAGTGTCACAATCATAGCCTAGAACGGTCCCGCGGGCCTTGATCCGCATCAATTCGGAGGGCCTGCGCCGCCTGACGCAACGAAAGAAAACGCAACTGTTGCACGATGCCGCCGCGCAGGCTCCAATACCCCTACCCAAGGAGGAGAGACCCATGACCCCGCTCAAGACCGCAGCGCTCGCGCTGGGGCTGCTTGCCAGCCCCCTTATTCCAGGTGAAGTAGCAGCCCAGATGACAGCCCATAACCCCATCGATCAGACCCGCCCCGATGCCCCCGAACTGGCCGCCTTTGGCGATCAGGTGATCGGCGTGCGCACGTTGACCTTCACCCATGCGGATCAGATCGACATTCTGAACGTCACGGATGCCGCCACACCCACCTACGACCGCCCCCTGACGGTCGAGGTCTGGTATCCTGCCGCCGACGGCACGGTGCCCGGCACCACCTACGACACGGTGATCCGCGACGGGCGCACCGCCACAACCCTGTCGGGCCGCGCGGCGCGCGATGCGGCCCCGGCCGCTGGGCAGACCTTTCCGCTGGTGATCATCAGCCACGGCTATCCCGGCAACCGGTTCCTGCTGTCGCATCTGGGCGAAAACCTCGCGTCCAAGGGCTATGTCGTGGCCTCGATCGACCACACGGACAGCACCTATTCGGATCAGGCGGCCTTCGGCTCG